>WPCJ01288733.1_pt1 | contig 63044 bp, 48 predicted proteins | sample 5399831 | NCBI WGS metagenome assembly WPCJ01 (sample SAMN12869470, study PRJNA574797) | sludge metagenome | isolation source: wastewater treatment of pH10 | place: China:Beijing | collected 2019-05-20
GGTGATTGCAATGGATTATGAGTTGTTCCCTGCGTATGAAGAAATGTTTTATCCTTCAGCTAAATCTACTAATAAGGAATCTATTTTAGACATACAGTACGTTAAGGATAATTATAATAATATGATTCCGCAATTGAATATGCCTGCTACAGAAGGCGGCTGGTCTGCCTTGAATGCGCTTTGGCCTTTTATTGATGCTTTTCAAATGTCAAACGGTAAATTCATTGACGAAGCCGGATCCGGATATGATAATGAAGAACCGTTTAAAAATCGGGATCCACGTCTTGCTATGATTGTTCTGTATCCGGGAGAGCAGCATAACGGCAGATATTATAATCCTTTGGATAGGGAAATTGACGGAAAGGCAAATAGCGATTACCATATTAATGCAGCGGCTTCACGGGGGGGCTTATTAGTGAAAAAGCATATTTTTCCTATGTCTGTAACGGATGCGAATAATTACGATGCGAATGCAATGGTGATTCGTCTGGCTGAAATGTATCTCATATTTGCAGAATGTGCTCTTAAGACAGGAAAAGATATTGATAAAGCGTTGAATTATATCAATGCTATTCGTAGAAGAGCCGGAATGCCGGATGCTCCACAATTAACAGAAAAATTAGTTCGTTACGAGCGCAGAGCGGAATTGGCATTTGAAGGTCTTCGTTATTTCGATTTAAAGCGTTGGGATTTAGGGCCTGAATTATTAAACGGACAAGCAAAAGGATGCCGCAATGGTACGGTAAATTCTTCTACAGGAGAAGTAACCTGGGGTACTGGGCATATTATTCTGGAAGAACGCACTTTCCATGCATCCAGAAATTATTTGCTTCCAGTTCCCCAAGTGGAACTGGATAGGAATGAAAACATGACGCAAAATCCGGGATATTAAAATATTTTTTGATATTCAGAACTTATAAACTGGTATTGTAATTTTGAAAGTGACGAATTACAATAATTTATCATCAGGAGCTATCCAGAAAATGGATGGCTTCTGCTGTTTCTCATTTCGTTATAAGGTAATATCTTAACATTCCAGAACAAATAGCCTATAGACATATATCTGTTCCGTTTTCTGCACTTTTATCCTCGAAATATTCCGTTTTGGTTTAAAAAAACATGAACTATACCTTAGCATACATCTTATATTTTTATATTTTTACTCCCCTAAACACCTGATGAAATGAAGAATCCCGAAAAACAATCCTTGTGGTCTTTTTTAGAAGATATCACGAAAAACTTACAACATAAACGGCTTGCTGATGTGTTCCGAATTATTTCTTTCCGTCCTTTCGAAACCTATGATTGGCATGAGCATTTGCGTTTTGAAATAAACTTCATTAAAAAAGGCAGTTGTATTCTGCACTTGGAAAACGAAAGTATCACTTTTGCAGAGAACGAAATGATGATTATTTCCTCCAACGTAAACCATGCTTTTGAAGCCGGTGTTGAAGGTACTACCTTATTGCAGTTGGAATTTTTACCGGAAGTATTTTCCCGCTTCGATGCGGGAAATAATTCCGGGGAGCTCGTACCTGTAACTATTTTTTCAGAAGAAAATCGTCTGATTAAAATTGTGAATAACGTACGTATCATGAGGGCTGTGCAACGTATTGTGAATGAGATGAAAGCGAAAAAAAAGCATTACCAGTACCTTGTAGTGATGTATTATGCTGAACTGCTGATACTCATTTACCGGCATATGGACGAAGTATACCTGCCTATTTGTACCAACGACGCACTTATTAAGGCTATTGCCTATTTGCGTCTGAATTATCAATCGGAGTTTTCCATCACCGATGTTGCAGGGCATGCAGGGATCGGCGAACGTTATCTGCGCAAACTATTCTCCCAATACCTCAATCTTTCGCCGCTCGATTATCTGAATCAGCTTCGTATCAACAAATCGATGGAGTTGTTACGTAACACGGAAATGTCTGTAAAAGAAGTCAGTTTTGAATGTGGATTCAATTCACCCCAGTACTTTTCAAGATTATTCAAACAACAAACGGGTTTATCCCCAAAAAATATTGCACGATAGAAGAGTTCCGTTTTGTACATAAAAAGTGCTTCCTTGAACCTTTCTCTACATATTTCTATTCGCTTTAAAAAGTCGGGTTTCCCTATTCAATCCTACCTTTACATACAATAAAAAGTAAAATAATCATATGAAAGAATGGCAAAACGATAAAGCCTTATTCGCTTTAATCCGTAATGAACTTTATACGGCTGTAATTGGCGATATCATGGATAAAATGGGATATCTCTATCAGTTTCTTCCTCCACGCATTCGTCCCTTGCGTGCTGATATGTTTGTCGTGGGAAGGGCGATGACTGTCCTCGAAGCCGATGTATTAGAGAGCCATACTGAAATTGGTAATAATCCGCTGCTTAAACGTCCGTTCGGTCTGATGCTCGAAGCATTGGACGATTTAAAGGAAGACGAAGTGTATGTATGTTCCGGTTCATCTCCCCGATATGCGCTTTGGGGCGAACTGATGAGTGCTCGTGCTATCCAGTGTAAAGCAGCCGGAGCTGTTGTAAACGGATATTCAAGAGATACCAATGGTATACTTGCCCTGAATTTCCCCAGTTTTTCCTATGGTCCCTATGCACAGGACCAGGCGCCCCGCGGAAAAGTTATCAATTTTCGCGTACCTATCGAAATGGACGGTGTACATATTAACGACGGCGATATTCTCGTGGGTGATATCGACGGCGTATGCGTCGTCCCGCAGCATATCGAAGAAGATGTGTTTACGAAAGCCCTCGAAAAAGCCCGTGGCGAACGGATGGTATTGAAAAAGATACAGGAAGGGATGAAGGCATGTGAAGCTTTCGACCGTTACGGAATAATGTAGAAAAGATGTAAGATTCAAAACCGAAAATATTTTCCATAATGAAAATTGCCGATGTCAAAGTCTGGTTGGTGCAAGGTATTAAATATAACTGGACGTTACTGAAAATATACACCGATGAAGGCTATACCGGTGTAGGCGAAGCTACTAACTGGCCTGGGAGTCCCATTGTTTTTGAAGCTGCAAGGCACGTCGGCCAGCGTATCATCGGGTTAGACCCAATGAAAACCGATTTTATCTGGACAAAACTCTATCGCGACCTCAACTGGATTGGCCCTTACGGCGCCAGTCTCTGCGCCATCAGCGGTATTGATATGGCTCTGTTAGACCTGAAAGCAAAAGTGCTGGGTGTGCCTTGCTACGAATTACTGGGCGGTGCGTACCGTAAAGATATATTGCTTTACGCCAATTACTGGTTTACGGGTGGTGGACACAATGCCGCCGATTATGCTGCACAGGCAAAAAAGGTGAAAGATGCCGGATTCACCGGGTTGAAATTTGATCCTTTCGCGCACACCAATTACCTGTATGGCGAAGACCTGTCGTCGAATCTTACTCTAACGGCACAACAACAAGATTTGGCGTTCGATGTAAGCAAAGCTGTACGCGAAGCTGTGGGAGCCGACTTCGATATCATGATTGAAACGCATGCCATGCTTAACTATAGTGTAGCGGTGAAAATGGCTCAACGCCTTTCGGAACTGAATATTACCTGGTACGAAGAACCCGCCGGTCCTGAAAGCGCCGATACCCTTCGGGCCATGCGTGAACGAATTCCTTCGGATATGGCTATTTGTGTTGGTGAGCGGCATTACACGCGTTTTGGCATACGTCCTATACTTGAAAAGCACGTGTGCGACATTATCATGCCCGATATTACCCGGTGTGGTGGTCCTTCCGAAATGAAACGCATGGCCACCATGGCTGAAGCCTACAATGTACTCATCGCCCCACACAATCCCAATGGGTCGTTATCTACGCTGGCATCTTCGCACGTGTGCGCATCCATTCCCAATTTTTTCCGTCAGGAGTTTATATTCAATGATGTTCCGTGGCGCGATACAGTCATCGATTATCCTATCTCTGAGATGGTATATGACGGGTATCTGCATCTTTCTGATCGTCCCGGGTTGGGAGTTGACCTCGTTGAGGAAGAAATGGAAAAATATCCGGGTATTACTGTCAACGCACCCGATAACTTTTATATTTGAAAAAGCTGATGAGTATCACAATTGATTTTGTAGGAAAAGTAGTGTTAATTACCGGTGTATCGTGTGGCATCGGATTGGGAACTGCTATCGAATTTGCCCGTGCCGGAGCACATGTAGCCGGATGTTCGCGAAAAGCGACTGATAGCTTGGAAGCGAAAAATTTTCGTCAAAAGGTTCAAAAAGAGGATGTAGAGGTTCTATATGTGCAAGCTGATGTGACTAATCCCGATGACTTGAATCGCTTCGTTTATGAAACCATCCAAGTGTTTGGGCGTATTGACGTGGTTGTCTCCAACGCAGGCGTGAATATTTTTGAAGGAGCTGAACGGTGTAGTGAGAAATGGTGGAACTACAATATGGAGTTGAACCTTGCATCTCATTGGCGTTTGGCAAAAATTTGCAAACCATATCTGGAAGAAAGTGAACAAGGCGTTATTTTACTAATGACGTCAAACCACGCACTTCATACCATCCCCGGATGTTTCCCTTATAACGTTGCGAAAATGGGTATTACCGCGCTGGTACAAAGCCTTGCCATAGAGTGGGGGCCGGCCATTCGTACGGTAGGTATTGCCCCGGGATTTATTGATACGGAAGGAAATGATACATGGTTCGATTCGTTTCCCGATGCTGCTGCGGAACGTCGGCGAACTATCAATCTGCACCCTGTCAAGCGTATCGGGACGGTGGAAGAAGTAGGCGATTTATGTGTTTATCTGGCATCGCCAATGGCACGGTTTATCAGTGGAACAACAGTGCTTATGGACGGAGGACGTTCGGCGTTAATGCAAGATTCCTGATGACAATGAGAGCAAATCTTCTTTATAAATGCACTGATGAAACGGGAGAAGCAGCCACGTGGTTAGCTGAACGAAAAGAATTTCTGTGGACGGATATCGACAATGGTGTGCTCCATCGATATATTCCTGCCACAAAACGATGTATAGAATATCATTTGCCGGCTATGCTTTCGGCAATTATTCCTTTAAGAGGAAATAGCGAAGAGGTATTGCTGGCTTTGCAAGGAAGAATCATTGTTTTCAATTTGACAGATGGCAGTTTTCGTTGTCTGAAAGAAGTGGAAACTGCACATCCTGAATTACGCCCAAATGATGGAAAGGCTTCACCCGAAGGACGTCTGTGGTTAGGCGTGATGCATCTTACCAATCATTCTAAAACAGGATCGCTCCGATGCTTCAATGCAGATTTATCGATGCGTAAAGTATTGAATAAACAATCTATTCCCAACGGAATCGTTTGGAACAAAATAGGTGATAAGATGTATTATACCGATTCAGGACGCGGTTGTATAGAAGAATACCACTATGATACCTCTAACGGAAGTATACATTTTTCGCGTACTGCCGTACAGGTTCCTGCAGGATACGGCATCCCCGACGGAATGGCTATTGATGCGCAAGGACTACTTTGGGTGGCGCACTGGGGAGGCTTTGGTGTGCATGTATGGGATCCCGATACAGGTGCGTTGATACATAAAGTGGAAGTACCGGCCCCCAACGTTACTTCCTGTGCTTTCGGCGGTGAAGACAATCGTCGTTTGTTCATTACCACTGCCCGCTCCGGATTGAGTGAGTCTGCCCGCGAACAGTTTCCGTTAAGCGGAAGCCTTTTTTACACAGACGTAGTTGTTCCGGGTGAAAATCATCATTCGTTTAGTTTATGTTAAAAGGATATGTATTATGAACCTATCTGTTACCGATTTACTGATTTTTGTCGTCTATTGCACGCTTATCCTTTGCGTAGGGTTATTTGTTTCAAGAACTAAAAAAGGTACTGAAAAAAATGCCGGCGACTATTTTCTTGCCGGCCGCGGACTAGCATGGTGGGCTATCGGTACGTCCATTATTGCATCCAATATTTCGGCAGAGCAGTTTATCGGAATGTCGGGTTCCGGATATGCTATCGGGTTGGGGATGGCAACCTATGAATGGATTGCCGCACTCGGACTGATTATTGTCGCCAAATTCTTCATTCCCATTTTTCTCGAGAAAAAAATATTTACCATGCCGCAGTTTCTTGAAGAACGATACGACCGGCGAGTGAAGACTGTGATGGCTATATTCTGGATTATCGTATTCGTTTTCATTAACTTGACATCTATTTTATATCTTGGCGCTCTTACCCTTCAACAGGTCATGGGTATTCCACTCATATGGGGTATGGTGGGATTGGCCGTCTTCACAGGGCTTTATTCTATTTACGGAGGGTTGAAGGCTGTTGCGATGACCGATGTCATTCAGGTAGTGTTTCTTATTGCTGGTGGGCTGATTACCACTTATGTAGCGCTCGATCTGTTAGGTGAAAATGAAGGTGTCATTCAGGGATTTTCTAACCTTTACCGGCAAACGGAAGACAAGTTCCACCTGATTCTCGACCGTTCTCATCCCGGATACAAAGACCTGCCTGGACTTTCAGTCATCATCGGCGGATTGTGGGTGGCGAATCTCTATTATTGGGGTTGCAATCAATATATTATTCAGCGGGCGTTAGCGGCTAAATCGGTTCGTGAAGCACAAAAGGGAATGCTGTTTGCCGGATTTATCAAATTGTTAATACCGCTGTTGGTAGTTATTCCGGGCATTGCTGCATTTGCGCTTGATGCACCGTTAGAGAAATCGGATGAAGCCTATCCCTGGCTGTTAAGTAATTTGCTTCCGGTAGGAGTAAAGGGGGTGGCCTTCGCTGCGCTTACAGCAGCGATTGTCAGTTCGCTCGCATCGATGATGAACAGTATTTCTACCATTTTCACAATGGATATTTACAAATCATATATCCGGAAAAATGCCGGACAACGTGAACTGGTGTATACTGGGCGATGGGCGAGTCTATTTTCTTTACTGATTGCTGTAACCATCGCTCCCATGCTGAGAGGTTTAGATCAGGCATTTCAATATATCCAGGAATTTACAGGATTTATCAGTCCGGGTGCATTAGCCATCTTTCTGGCAGGATTCTTCTATCGGCGGGCAACGGCAAACGGAGCACTTGCTGCTGCTGTAGGTACTTTTGCATTTTCATTGCTGTTTAAACTGCTATTGCCCGAATTGCCATGGATGGACCGTATGGGTATTGTTTTTCTGCTTTGTTGCGCTATCATTGTGCTGATGGGAAAACGTGGCATACCGGACGAATCGGTCGGGAAAGTAAATCCAATACTTTTCCGAACCGGTCGGATATTTAATACTCTTTCGGTGATTATCATTATCATCCTTGTTATTTTTTACTGGTTGTGGTGGTAATGAAAAAGAAGAGGATAATCATCTGGTAATAATGTATTCGTGAAAGATAAAATTAAAAAAATCGCTATAAAGATCAAAAAAATAAACATATTATGCAGTATTTTAAAACGACATTTTTCTACCTTGTTTTTGTCTTACTCAGTGTCCACTCACTCACCGCTTTTGCTGTGGAAGAACCTTCATATACCGCATTGCAGACTGTTGACGGCGTGCGTAATCCCGTTCTGTTGTTAGACGGAGAATGGCAATTCCGCTTTGAACCCAAAGGAAAATGGTATCCTGTAAAAGTGCCGGGGGAACTGGTAATGCAAGGCTTCGGTATTGAACACGATAAACCTTACCTGTACCGGAAAACTGTGACCCTGCCAGTCGATTATAAAGGCAAACAAATCATCCTGCGTTTCGACGGAGTATATAGCTATGCGCGTTTGTGGGTAAACGGGACTTTTGTAAGGGAACACTACGGCGGATTTACCCGCTGGGACACTAATGTTACCCGCTTTATGAAACCAGGTAGCAAAAATGTGATTGAGGTTGAGGTCACCGATCGTATCGATGATATTTCGTATGCTTCAGGTTACGCACACCATCCCATAGGGGGTATTTTACGTAGTGTGAGCCTGCTGGCACAACCCGAAATGCACCTGACCGATTTTTACACGGAAACCCATCTGGATTCGCTGTATAAAGATGCGATTTTGAAAATAGGATTTGTGCCAACGGCTGCATCCGGTGCAAACGTAAAATACACGTTAATTAATCCGCAGGGAAATACTGTAGAGCTCTCACAAAACAGTTTTCTTTTGACAACTGTCGGTGGAAAAGAGCAGATTGTTGAAATACCCGTTAACAATCCGATGAAATGGGATGCCGAGCATCCTAATCTTTATACATTAACTGTTTCAGTAGAAAAAGATGGAAAAACCGTCAGTGCTTTCAACCGTAAAATTGGTTTCCGCAAAGTGGAAATCGTAAAAGACAGGATGCTGGTAAATGGTAAGCCTGTGAAATTACGTGGTGCCAATCGACACGATGTTCATCCGCAATTAGGTCGTACTACCACACCCGAATTAGACAGTTTGGATGCTGTATTATTCAAACGCTCGAACATGAATTTCGTGCGTACATCGCACTACCCACCGTCAGAAAAGTTTTTAGCGTATTGTGACTATTTCGGTATTTACGTGGAATGTGAAACCGCCGTATGTTTTGTAGATACGTATCGTCAGAAAAATTATGCACCGGCCGCTTCGCAGAATGATACGAATTTTACTGAACGTTATTTATCGCAATGCCGTGAGATGGTGAAATCTTTCCGTTCCCATAGTTCAGTCCTGTTTTGGTCGATAGGGAACGAAAGTCGGTATGGTACTAACTTTGACGAATGTTGGAAATGGATAAAAAACATAGATCATACGCGCCCCGTTATTTTCAGCTATCCCGGAACTACACCCGAAAATAATCGTATTTACGATATATTGAGTATGCATTATCAGGATGTGCACGGGAATGTGAGCCAGTTTGGTATGGGTACGAGAGGATTTCAGGGAGGAGGTATTCCGGCGTTGTTCGATGAATGGGCGCACCCAGCATGTTATACCTACAAAACCCTGCAGGACGATCCCAATATCCGTGAGTTCTGGGGGCGATCGCTTGATATGATGTGGAGCGGACTGTTTCGTGCGCCCGGCGGATTGGGAGGTGCCATCTGGGGATATATAGATGAGACTTTCGCGATCCCTTCGCTGAAAGAAGGGAAACCCTTCTGGAAAGAATTTGCCCGCACGGCAAAACCCGAAGATTTTCAGGGGGATTGTGTGGGCTATGGAGAATGGGGTATCGTGGACGTATGGCGTCGCCTGAAACCTGAATTCTGGTCTACCAGGAAAGCCTATTCCCCTGTGAAAATCATGCAAACACAGTTTACTACATTTATTTCCGGTGACAGGCTGGTTCTTCCCGTTCATAATCGGTTCGACCATACCAATCTAAATGAAATTAGTATTTTCTATACCTTCAATGATAACAAAAAAGAACTGGCCCCGTTATCGTTGGAACCCCATGCTAAAGGTATTTTGATAATACCGGGGGAAGTGTGGAAAGATGGTGATGAACTGTTGTTGCAATTTATAGATAAAAGTGGCGAACTGATTGATTCGGAAATTATCACGCTCGGCAATAAAAAGCCGGAATTACCCTCACTGCGCACCGCTAAAACGTTGGAAGTATTGGAAACTGCGAATTACATTACCGTCAAAGGTAATGGTTTTGAAATCCCTTTCAGTAAAGAAACGGGACTGATACGTAATGCCACATCCAATGGAAACGTCATCATCGAAAACGGGCCATTTCTGCATCTGGATATCAACTTGAACCATCTCACCGGCGCAGAAGTACGCAAAAGTGCGGATAAGTTTATGATCGACGATGCCGACTGGAAAAAAGGATCATTTGGATATGAAAAAAAATCGAACAATGTGGTTTTCAGTCTGACCGGGACTTATAAGAATGTAGGTGTCCATATGCAGCTAACCGTCTTTCCTGAAGGACGGCTGGAAATCAGTTACCTTACCCACGGAGAGCCGAACGGCTACCTACGTGAAACCGGGCTGGCATTTTACATGCCGCAATCCATCAGTCACCTGAGGTGGAAACGAAACGGTTACTGGAGCGTGTATCCTGCGGATGATTTTGCAGGCAACGCCGGGAATATCAGTTTGTATGAAAGCCGTCAGGCAGCCTATGGAGAGGAACCGGTGCAGCCTTGGGGTGACGATACGCACAACTATTTTTACTGGGCTGATGCCGGCGCTAATACCCAACGTCCGCTTACGCAAACGGCCAAAGGCATGAAGGAGAATATTTATTATTATACTTTGTTAGCAGAGAATGACAAAGCAGGTGTATCGGTGGTCTCATCCGATGCATCGGTAGCCTGCCGGGTAAGCCAACGTAACGATGAACAACTTATTCTTTATATAAACAATCGCTGGGATTATCCCGAAATTGCTTGGGGAAATTATTGCAAAACGCTGGAAGCAAGCCCATGCTACGGAGAAATCTCAGTGTGGTTTTGATGAACTTTTAAATCAGAATTACGCATGTTACCATTCAAAAAAACTTTTCTATTTTTTTCTTTTATTGCGATATATTGTGCGATGATCATGTCGCAACCCGTTCAAATTATTGGGTTTGATATTCCACATTTGTCACCCCGGCCTACAGCGGTGAGTGGGGTAAGTCAACCTCAAATTTCTTTAAACGGCGAATGGAATTTTCAGATTGCCGGAAAGGTCGACATAGATAAAATTAATGTTCCGGGTGAGTGGGTAATGCAGGGTTTTATCGTCAATGAAGGAGAGACTGCCGTCTACAGTCGTGAATTGCATATTCCAGCCGACTGGAAAGGTAAAATTGTGAAGCTGCGTTTTGATGCCGTGAGTTCTCATGCTCTGGTAAAAGTAAACGACATTGCTGTCGGCGAGCATGAAGGCAGTTTTGTCCCTTTTGAAGTGGATATTACGGCGGCGCTTCGCGATGGCATAAACACGCTGGAAGTAAATGTGAAATCGCTTACCATCAGCGACCGGCTTGCCTGCACATCTCAATATGCCGTGCATACCGTAGGCGGACTGTTGCGCAAAGTAACACTGTTTGTATTGCCTACGGTGAATATTGCCGATATTACTGTAAATACTGTGTTTGATAAACAATACAGAAATGCATCGTTACAACTACAAACGAGTATAGATGCAGAAAACAGTTCGGGATGGGTGTTACGGTATACGCTAAAAGATGCTATCGGAAAAACCGTGCTACAAAAAAATATTCCGGTAAGTGGGCGACAAACCAATACGGCAATCGATGTGAAACAACCCTGTCACTGGAATCCTGAGCAGCCCTATCTTTACACACTTCAAACTGAATTATTACAGGGGAGTCAATCTTTACAAACCGTTCATCAAAAAATCGGCTTTCGCCAGATAGAAATTGATAGTAATATCTTTTTGGTGAATGGTCAACCCGTGAAACTCCGTGGCGTCAACCGCCATTCGGTGCATCCGTTAACCGGACGAAGCATTAGTCCGGAGTTGGAATGGAGAGACGCTGAACTGTTCCGTGCCGCCAATTGCAATTTTATCCGCACTTCGCATTATCCTCCGGCAGAAGAATTTTTGGCAGCCTGTGATTCGTTGGGATTGTTCGTGGAAAGCGAGTCGTCGCTCTGCTGGATTCAGCATCATGCATCGTCCATCTGGAAATTATGGAATTATACTGATGAAAAATACTTGCCTTTTATGATGAGGGCAAATATAGACAATGTACTTGCGGGTAAAAATCATCCGTCGGTTATCCTTTGGTCGTTGGGTAACGAGAGTCGTTGGAGTCCACTGTGGGAAAAAGTAAATAAACTGGTGAAAAAACTGGAACCTTCACGTCCCACGGTCTTCCATGACCAGTGTTGGGGTAGCTTTAATAATGCCGGTAGCACAGCCGATGTAGCCAACTACCATTATCCGGGTATTAACGGTCCGGCAGCTACCGATACTATGGCACGCCCTACACTTTTCGGCGAGTACGCGCACCTTACCACCTACAACCGCCGCGAACTGCTGAGTGATCCCGGTGTACGTAGTGCTTACGGCAAACCGTTGGTAGAGTTTTACGATAGTATTTATACACATCCTGCCACATTAGGCGGTGCCATTTGGAGCGGTATCGACGATGTGTTTCATCTACCCGACGGGCGCATTGTGGGTTATGGCCCCTGGGGACCTCTGGATGCCTGGCGCAGGCCCAAGCCGGAATACTGGGGTATGAAAAAGGCTTATTCCCCCGTACGTGTTACCGGTATCAATTGGTCTGTTTTGGACAAGGGATATATTGAGTTGTCAGTGGAAAACCGTTATGGTTTTATTTCGTTGAGAGAGGTAGTCATAAACGCTGTAGTAGATGGGATAAGCGTACCTGTTTCGGCATCCGTTCCGGCACGTAATAAAGGCATCATTAAAATACCTGCATCAAAAAATGCCAATGAACTATATATCCGTTTTACTGATCCGCGTGGCTTTGTTGCTGATGAAGAGAGGTTTATAAAACAAAATCCGGAAATATCTGCAGATGTTCCTGTAATACCAGTGGATTTTTCTGAAAACGAAAATGCCATTTTTATCACACAAGGTAATGTAAAGTTTTCCATCAGTAAAACTAACGGTATTATTACCGGCGTAGAGAAGAACGGGAAAATATTAATAACACAAGGACCGGTATTTTGTGTAATTCCCATGAACAGCGAAGATGGTGGTAAACCTAATGTGGCGGGTGAAACCTATCAGAATAATATTCATCCAATAAAGAATTATCCTCTTTATGTCATTTTTGCGTCCAATATTCAAATCTCAAAAAATAACAATAGTATAATTGTGAGCATGGATATTACATATCATGATAACAGTACGGCAAAGCAAATTTATTGTTTTACAGACAAAGGAGAACTGATAACAGAGTATGAGGTAATGTATAAGGGAAAAGAAGTACAGTCTTATCAGTACGGCTTGCTGATACAGTTACCTGTGACAATGGACAAGTTAAACTGGAAACGTAACGGTGAATTTACGGTGTATGATGAAGCGGATATTGCCAGAGCCGAAGGTAGCTCCATGCTGAATGCGAAGCATGTAAAGGATGTGGAAGAGTGGGGTGTGGTACCATCGGGAAACTGGAAAGACGATCCCAGTGATTTGGGCAGTAATGATTTTCGTTCCACTAAACATTTCATTATTTCTGCATCATTGGAAAATAAGGATGGAGATAAGGTGTGTGTAGAATCGAATGGCAAGCAGTTTTCGCGTAGTTGGCTGCAGGACAGCCGTATTCAATGGCTGATTGCTGATTATTGTAATACCGGTTCCGAGCCTTTCTATGGTACACCGTTTACCAGGGACAGGATAAAAATCGGTAAAACTCCGTTGAAAGGGAGATTGGTAGTGAGGTTTTAGAGGAAATATTTAATTGAGTTCGCTTTGAAAAGTGGTATTTTTCAAATTAAACAGTTGTCCCGATTCCAATAGGATAACAAAGAACGTCCACGAAGGAACGTTCAAAATTGTCTGGGTAAAATTTCCTCAAGGTATTTATGCTGAGGGTGGTAATTGGAAAAAACCGTCATGCGCCGAATGATTCTTTCCTCTTCGGCGTATCTGCTGCCCGATTTATGTGCTTAGCAAAATTATAAATATACGTGCTGCTTCTCCTTTCCTTCCGACCACTTTACATTCAAGCTTAAACAAAACACCCCGGGGGGGAAGCCCCGGGGTGTGTATTTTTTTTTATTGTAACCTTTATATTCTGTGGTAAAACAGATAGTTTTGTCAGTTATAAGCAGCTATTTCTTCGTCGGAATAAGCCATTCTCTTTGAAATGAAGAAGATGGCATAGGGGACTATCAACAATATAATTGCCCAGATAATATTACTCACCATACTGCCTTTTTTCATGTTATTTACATAGATATGTCCCAGTAATCCTTCAATTACCAATATCAGTCCGATGATTAAATTGGTGTTATTGGTTGCACCCGTCAAAAAGGGAATCACCAAAATAGCAACGCCAATGAGCATTACCAATACCCCGATGTTTCTCGCTAATTCTTTCATGTGTGTATAATAATTTATGTTTCTGATTTCGTAACGCAAATAAACACAAAATTCAACAAACAAGGAAATAAATTGAGATAAAAATTTTATATTCAGCGAAAAAATGAACTTCAGAGATAAAAAATTGACTTTTTATCGCTTTGCAATGCTCAAATTGTATATTTTTGTGAAAAAGTTTCCGTTGATGTTGACGAGAGACAGGGAGGTTGGTAATGTTTTAGAAGAGTGATCACACTAAAACTGAATGGTGGTGAAAAATATACTTGTTTTTTTGTATCAATGGCTCATATTTGTGCCGATCTTTATTGTACTTACCCTTATTACGGCATTGACGGTAATGGTTATGGCCCCCCTCTTCGGAAGTAAGTTTTGGGGTTATTATCCGCCCAAATGGTGGTCGAGGCTGACCTGTTGGTTCGCTCTTTGTCGTGTGAAGACCAGAGGACATGAAAACCTGGATAGGGGACAATCATATGTGTTTGTTGCCAATCACCAGAGTGCATTTGATATTTTTCTGGTGTACGGTTTCCTGAATCAGAATATCAAATGGATGCAAAAACAGAGTTTACGGAAGATCCCGTTCGTAGGATTTGCCTCAGAAAAGGCTGGCCATGTGTTTGTGGACAACACCAATCCCAAAGCACGGGCAGCCTCTATTAAAAAGGCGAAAGAACAGATCGTGGATGGTGTCTCTATGGTGATATTTCCGGAGGGAGCACGCACACGGGGTGGAAAAATGGGCCGTTTTAAACGGGGTGCCTATTATCTGGCCCACGATATGGACCTGCCTGTGGTGCCTCTGACTATAAATGGTGCTTATAATGTTCTGAGGAGGGATGGTTTTCGTCTCAGGCCGGGAAAAATGGAACTTGTGATCCATAGGCCAATACCCACCGCATCACTTGCCGAGGCAGAGATATCTGGATTGATCGATGAAACGAGGGATACCATCTATTCCGCATTATGGGAACAATACAAATAATAAGGAGCGGATCTTTAAAACGGGCAGAATTGTTTGGGACTATATATAAAAAGAAATGGTTGTCTCACGACAACCAATCTTCATTGTTAACCTTAAATCTAATACCATGAAAAACACGTTGCAAAAATAAGGCGCTCCTTTCTTTTTTCCAAACAATAGAGTAGAAAAAATTAGTCTTTTAATTTTATTTAGTACTTTCAACTCACCTCTTCCGGACAAAGGGATATTGATTGATTTTTGTTTACATATTTTCGGGAATAGTTTGGATTTTAGTCATAGACCGAGAGGTAATGATGTGTACGTATTATCTGTAACCCTGCCTATTCTTTATAGTATTTTGAATCTTACCCTTAACAATACTTCTGCCGGACGTAAGCCGTAGACCGAATAATAGCTGCTGATATCATTGTAGGAATAGGTCACGAATTGCCGGGTGTTGAAAATATTTGTCCAGTCGAGCATCCAGTCCACGTTCTTCATCCTGTACCGTACTCCCAGGTTTCCGAACCAGGATGAACGGTCTGAAGATTCAATCATGTTATTATAGTAATGGTTGATTGAAGCGCTCAGGGTAAACCCTTTTGCGGGAATCAACGATAAGGCAATGTCCTGTGTGAAATAATTTACCGGTGCCATTTCGTTGTCCCTGATTTTGGTTTGGCTATGCCGATAGGATGCGCCGTACTTTACGATCATCCATCGGCCGATATCAGTCGTAATACGCGGTGAGAGGAAATAGCCGGTTGAACTGTAACCTGAGACTACCCCTTGGTGCAGGGTTACCGATTGATTGCGGTCATGACCGGTACTGAATCTCACTTCGGAGTTGATCGCATCGATGCTTTTACCAATGGAGTAACCTGCACCCCAATTATGTGAGGTGTGGGGATGGAGAATGCCTACGCTGCTACTCAGGATATCGTTGTATTCAACATCGTAAAGCATATTGCGCCATGTGTTGTTGTAGAACAAACGCAGTGATGTAAAGAGGGTGGTGAACGGGTTCTTATAATTGAAACTTACATTTACCAATGTGCGGCTGTTTTTCGACAACAGCCCGTCGCTGCGATTCATACTGCGGTAGGTATTCAGTATATATCCCCTGTAATCCTCATTCACCGAACCGATATGGTTGGAAAAGGAAATATTGGAAAAGATGGTCAGTCTGGTACTGAATGGATATTGGATCCACAAGTGGGGTGAAACGAGCAGATGTCCTCTCTTTTGCCTTGTCTGGCTTATCCCGTCTTCCCTGTTTAGGAACAGATAGTCCAGAGGAAAGGAAAAGTTCAATTGGAGACCTGATGGAGGCCTGTACCCGAACGACGGAGAGAAATTGAGTTTTGCTTCCGTACGGCTGATATTGTTTTGCAAGGTATCTGCAGTAACCGGCGTATGGGTAGTGCCTGAGAGCAAACCCGACTCCATCCTGTAATGCAGGAAAGAGGCTCCGGTAGTGTACCCGAAGCTAAACCGTTGCAGGTCCTTATGTCCGGATACGCTGGCCGAGGCATTGAACCTGTTGAAAGAAATATCCTGCCGGATAAGCGGGTCGGGATTCTTCAACTCTTCGAACAATACGGGTGAGACATCCAGCCAATGGTGCTGGGTGATATATGTTACGTTTGCCCTTATCCTGTTTCGCCGGGAGTCATTCCGCCGCAGGTAGTCGAAGTTGTTTTCAATATGGAAGGAGGGGAGTTGCAGGAACTGTGCCACCGGTTCACTACCCGCAATATTGCCTGTATGGGTATTCCATGAAGAGCGGACATTGAGTTTGTTGTTCAGGAAATAGTTGTCGGTATTGCCTTCGAGGGTGACCGATCCTTCCAGTTCCCGTTTCAACAGGCGGGCATCCATATCCTCCGTTATCTGTAGCGTATCGGAAGGTGTTAAAAAGATATCCTGCTGTGAGAAGCTGCTGCTTTTCTGTTTATCGTGCAGGAAGTTTATGTTGGTGGTGAGCGTAAGGTCTTTCTTGATTCCTCTCAAATCGTTCAGCGATACCAGGTGGGCATCGTTGAAAAGATAGTGTTGTTCCCTGATGGAAGGAGGGGCAGGGGCAATTACCGATAATAGGTTGGAGGGGCTGCTTCCGAAATGGTCGTAATAGGAAGTCAGCTCTTTGCTGATATCCCTTCCGGTATTGTCCCCCTTATATACCAGCATATTCTGTTCCGAGCGGGTGAAGCGCATGCCTACTGCTTCATTGCTGAGCAGGATGGGCGGGAGCCCTGTTCCCAGTTGTGCCGTGGCAAAGAAAGCACCCATGGCCGACTGTTTCAGTTTCAGGTTGATGGCGGCATTTTCAGGGATTTCCATCCCCTTGAGCGCCTTGATGGGCTGATGGTTCTCGAGTATCTGTACCGAAGCCACTTTGGAAGCATCCACGTTTTGGGTAGCCAGGCCGTATTTGCCCTGAAGCAAGTCGAGTCCCTCGATATAGAATTTGCTGATCTCCTTGTTCTGGTAAAGAATCTGTCCCGAAGAGAGTACCTGCACACCGGGCAGTTTTTCCAACACGTCGCCGATACTACGGTCGGTCTCATCCATGAAACTGGCCACGTCGTAGTGTATGGTATCACCCAGTTGCCGTATCTTGGGAGCTTTTACGATCACCTCTTTGAGTTCCATCGATTTTTCGGTAACCAGAAATTCAATCATTGCAACATCACTCTTTATGGTCTTTGACTGCCGTTCGATGGTCATGGCCGATACGGTCACCGTGACCGAGTCGGGGAGGTTGTTGCGTTTCAGGATGAATGTGCCGTCTTCTGCCGTCATGGTATAGGCCAGGATGGAAGAAGAACCGACAGGGTGCATCGTGACCGTGGCCGAAACAACCGGTTTACGGTTTTGTGAATCGAGTACCCTTCCTTTGATCTCCTGTTGGGCAAACGAAGAAAAACAGCTACAGATCAGCACGAAGATCAGTAAATAATGCCTTGTAACATCCATCATTCACTCAATTCCAAATCATTATATTCCACAGGGTTTCTTTTCCGCAATATAGTCATCGTGCCATTATCCATATAACTGAGCGATATGTCTTTCAGCTTCGACCTTCTGTAATCGTTAACCTGTTTCAGGGTTTTGACTTCTTCAAAGTCTCTGTCGGACGGAAACCGGATAGGAACGTCTTTTATCTGCTCAATTCCAATCGCCTGAAAGCGAAATAATCTATCCTCCGTTTTTGCACTCAGGATCGCTCCGGGCAGACCGTATAACTTCCATGGCCCCTCGTTGACCGGTATTTCCGGTGAAAACCATACCGTATAATTACGTCCCCGGAACGGGACTGTAGCTTTGTAACAAAGGTAACCCATTATGGAAACAGTATCTTCCGATATTTGCCAATCCATTGGAGGTATTGGTTCTTTTAATCGGAGATATATACCTTTACCCGCTCCGGCATGTGGCCCTTTGTCTATGGTAATAGTTGTGTTGTCAGACCGGTTCTTAAATATCCGTGCATCTTCACCTTTCCGGTCATTCATAATTTCAGGTTTTCGGTTCATAGCTTCAAAACGCTCAAAAATTTCATTCTCGGGATCTTTCAATACATTTACCGATTTAAGTGTTTGTATTAATTTCTGATCTTTTACTTTGGCGACAGAGTCTCTCCGCTCTTTGTTCCAATCATAGTATACCGACCAGTTTTGGGCAATATCCAGTGCCATCGTATCGGTTACTAAAATTTTTTCCCTCTCTTTTGTTGCCTGCTGGTCGGACACATAAATAATACGGAGAAAAGCCTTATCCAATTCTTCCTGCTGCGGAGGATCAACATGATTATTTTTTGCCGGTTGCATAGCGTTAAGATTTCCGGTTGTCAAAAGAAAGAAAAATATTATACATCCGGGAACTACTGTTTTGTTTCGCATAATTTGGTCTGTTTTGGAGTTTATACCGACAAAGTAACTAAATATTTTCGTTATAAAACTAATTTTGTTAGTTAAAAGATGGGACTTTTCTGAATCTCACGTTTCAATACCGTGTCACTACAAACGAATTTGACCTTAATAAATTGAAAGTAAATATAATATAAACTGTTTGTATTTATTCATTATTATTTTTGTAAAATAAGATTTATTTACACTGTATAGCAGACAGATAAATTATTCTTTTAAATTCTATTATTTTTCTGAGATATATAATTAAGATTGAAAAAAATATTTTAGATTTGCAGCGCTTCATATGAATTATTTTTATATGATCCGACATCATGAGAAATATTCTTATTTCGAAGATACTTTCCCTTGAGGATGCGAAATAGTAACACTTTAGCAAAACGAAAGAAATACACACTTTACTTTAATTATTATCATTTTTATGAAACAAATCTATTTTACTGCATTTGCAGCCGCTGTTATGTGCATGCTGGCTGTATTACCTGCTATTGCCCAGCAGGAAGCGTCCTATGAAGTGGAATATGTATCTCCACAGATTTACAGGGATTTCCGATTTTCGATTGGAGGTGGTTACGCTTTTCGCCTAGGAGAAGTGGAAAAAACGGGCGACCCTAAGCTTGATGACCTAAACAAGCAGTTGCAACACGGATTTACTGTTGATGCAGATGCGCAATACTTTTTTAAGGAGGGTTGGGGATTGGGACTTAATGCGAATTATTGTTCATCACCCACATCCGGGGACAATGTTACTATTCCCGATGTGGGAAATGTTAACCGTTACAAGGAGTCTCAAAATGCATTATTTGTAGGCCCGTCATTCGCAGGTCGCATTGAGTCTTCAAAGTTCCTGCTGGTATCTTCGATTGCCCTTGGCCCCTTATTCTATATGGACAGAATGAATCTCGACGGTACAAAGATCAATGCCAATCAGACTACTTTCGGGATTAATGCCGGAGTTGCCGGGGAGTATAAGTTGAATGCCAAAACCGGGGTTGGATTAAAACTTTCCTATACTTTAGGTAATATCAACTCGGTCAATATAGAAGGACAAAATGTAAAATATGATGAGCCGGTAAGTATTTCTAACATAATGATTACTGCTTTCCTGAGTTTCAGGACATGGTAAGCAGTGTCTAAATTATTGGGCATAACATTTGTCGATTTGGATCTGTATTAATAAACCTTCATAACAAACAATTTATCACTTTATGAAAACAAATGAATTTATTTTTCTGGCAATTCTTCTTACCGGTATAGTTCTTTTGCCGGGTTGTGGTAGCACCAAAGGGTATCAGGGAACGAAAATAGAGTCTACAGACCTTGCCCGTATACATCAGGGCGACCATAAATTGAGGATCAAGGGGAAGAAGACTTCCGAGTCGGCTCTTCTTGTGAAAGTGGATACGGTTTCAGTGGGTAGTTATATGAAAGGCTTCCCGAAACATACCGATGTATTACCGGGTGAGCGCACGGTGGAGATACGCCACTTCCAGCAGTGGAAAGACAAAGCTGCCATGTCGGGGGCAATGTTCGGACTAATCGGTGCATCCATTGCGGAATCGAATAATCCACATACGCATTACAAACTCGTATTCACGGCGGAAAAGGGGAAAGAGTACACTATCTTACCCATGACGGATGAGACTACCGAAAAGCCGCTGTTTTACGTAATTGATGCCGCAGCCAATGACACCATCCATCCACGTGTTATCCAAATAGAGAAGAAGAAAAAGTGAAGGAGGTGGATTAAGGGTATTGTGTGATTGATAATTTATCGGTCGGCGGTCAGGCTTTATTTTCGATTACCGATGGCGATTATCAAAGTAAAACGTCTCAATTTATTCTGATGCCAATGGTAGCCTATACATCCCAACAAGAAAACCGGTTCGTCCGTTTGTAGCTCTCGGTGCAGGATATGCAAATATATCGTCGGAAATGGCTATGCAGGGAGCGCAAACCGAGAGCATGTCATTTATATGATTTTAGCTTTTTCTGAGTTTTAAAAAACTAAATCTTAAAAAACGGATACTGATGGTAATTTTTCACAATCTTTATCCGTTTTTTCTCTAAGACACCTAACTGTTGAATAGTTGTGCGACATGTAATGTGATGCCCGCAAGATAGGTTACCTACAACTCAAGTAAAAAACGAAGGAGACGACTTGAGAGATAAAGAAATATTAAGCAAGCAAATCGTTACCGGCTATTATAAAGAACGTTTTGTCAGCAAAGTCAAACTTCTCCGCAAAATTGCCCCAATTTGTATTACTCAAACTAGTTTTAGTATATTAACAATCCCACCTGAGGGATTTTTACCGGTTCTGCATCTTATAAGCATATCACGTAAAAAAACAACATTGAGTATTGCTCACTATTTAAATTTATGAAGAAACAGACCACACTTTACCTGATGCTGTTGTCTATGATTGCTCATCCGGTTTTTGCACAACGTTACACTATCAGCGGATACATTACCGACAGGGTAAACGGTGAAACCCTTATCTCCGCTACTGTTTTCGACTCAAATTCCACTAAAGGAACGGCAACCAATAACTTTGGCTACTATTCGCTAACGTTACCGGCCGGGGATGTAACCCTCGAATGTTCTTATATCGGGTACCGGACATTAAAACAGGAATTTCACCTGCAGCGCGACACGGTGTTGAACATCCAATTGGATCTGGATAACATGCTGGAGGAAGTAACGGTGATTGGTAACCGCTCTGAAACAGGTGTCAGGGGATCGCAGATGAGTACCGTGGAAGTACCCATTGAGCAGATAAAAAATATCCCGACCCTCCTTGGAGAAAATGACCTGATCAAAGCATTGCAACTGTTGCCGGGTGTACAATCGGGTACCGAAGGGTCGGCCGGGCTGTATGTACGGGGAGGCGGGCCGGATGAAAACCTGCTCCTGTTGGACGGTGTGCCGCTGTACAATGTCAACCACATGCTCGGTTTCTTTTCTGTGTTCAACAGCGATGCACTGAAAAATGTGACCCTTTACAAAGGCAGTTTTCCTGCACGGTTTGGCGGACGACTTTCGTCTGTCGTAGACGTGCGGATGAAAGACGGAGACGATAAAAAAATTCGTGGTACGGCAAGCATCGGCCTGATCTCATCCAAATTACAGTTAGAAGGCCCTATCATAAAAGAGAGAACCACGTTCAACGTATCATTGCGTAGAACCTATATCGATGTGCTGGCTCAGCCGATCATCAAAATGGCACAGGATAATGAAAATGGAGGAGTGAACAGTGCGGGATATTTCTTTTATGATATAAACGCCAAGTTCACCCATAAGCTATCGGATAAAGACAAACTATACCTGAGTACCTATTTCGGGGATGATGCAATTTACCTGAAAGCACAAGACAGATATTCCTATAGTGATAATCTGGAATCCAGAGATCATACGAAGCTCGACTGGGATTGGGGTAATGCTATTGCCGCACTCCGCTGGAACCGCATCCTGAACAACAAACTGTTTATGAATACTACCGCTTCATTCACCCGTTACCGGTCGGCATTAGGCAGCGGCTACGAAAGCGAAACCAGCTATTCTTCCAATTCTGATCAACCCCAAACGAAAGAAGAAACGCGACTCACCTATAATTCCGGAATACAGGATTGGACACTGAAAACCGATTTTGATTTCACGCCGGACGTCAATCACGACATCAAATTTGGTGCCTCTTATACTTACCATACATTTGCACCCGATGTTATTTCCCTGAAAGTCATGGATACCGGGCAGACAGAGCAAAACATCGATACGGTAGCCGGAAGCCCCAAAGTATATGCCCACGAGACGGCGGCTTATCTTGAAGATAACATCTCACTCGGAAAAATGCTGAAAGTGAATTTGGGGGTGCATTTCTCTTCATTTCATGTGCAGAACAGCAACTACTTCTCTTTGCAGCCGCGTGCGGGATTGAGGGTGCTGCTTACCGACAACTTGTCGTTGAAAGCCGGCTATGCATCCATGAACCAGTACATCCACATGCTTTCCAATAATACCATCAGCATGCCGACGGACTTGTGGGTGCCGGCCACATCAAAAATCAAACCGATGAAATCCCACCAGTATGCGTTGGGAGTATTCTATTCGCTTCAGCATATCGCCGATTTCTCCGTGGAAGGTTATTACAAGACAATGGACAACCTGCTCGAATATAAGGACGGAGCTTCGTTTATGGGAGCATCCACCAATTGGGAAGAGAAGGTGAGCATGGGACGTGGCATCGCTTATGGCGTAGAATTCCTGGCGCAACGTTCATTCGGTAATACAACCGGATGGATAGGATACACCTGGTCTAAATCCGACAGGATCTTCGACCGCCCCGGAAATACCATTAACAACGGGAAACGGTTTCCTGCCAAGTACGACAGAAGGCACGACATCAGCATTACCGGCACGCATAAGTTCTCGGAAAAGATAGATGTGTCCGCCTCATGGGTATTCAGCACGGGGAATGCTGCAACCTTCGCCTTCCATGAATATCCCGCAGCCAATTCTCCCACTTACAGACATAAATACTATTTTCCTGAAACCTATTCTTATGTGGAGGCACGGAATAACTTCAGGTATAACAATTACCACCGGCTGGATCTGGGAGTAAATTTCCATAAAAAGACCAAACGGGGAAACCTCCGCACCTGGAATGTCAGTATTTACAACGTGTACAACCGCCTGAATCCTTTCTATGTATATGTATGGGATGAAACCTCCGTGAATCATGAGACGGGTGAGCGGAAAACAAAAAATGTTTTGCGGCAGGCCACGCTCTTTCCCATTATCCCTTCTGTAAGCTATACAATTAAATTCTAAGATTAATTTGTAAGACAATGAAACAAGCATATAAATCATTTACCCTTCTGCTATTCATCTTCGCATCTTGTTTTATATCCTGCGAAAAAGACATCGAATTCAAAGGTAAGATCACCGATCCGCTAGTGGTGGTGAATGCATTGCTTACCCCTGATTCGGTTATTTCCGTGCATCTGTCCCAAAGCCGTTTTGTCCTTGGGGAAATAGCTCCGTTCAATCCTATTTCCAATGCAACAGTATCTGTATTTGCAAATGACGATCTGAAAGAGCAGCTTTCGTATAGTGAGAATGGAATATACAGGGGAACCTACTTGCCAAAGCCGGGTGATAATATAAAGATTGAAGTTATTGCCGAGGGATTCAGCAGGGTCACATCTCAAACCCGAATTCCGAAAAAGCCCGGTGTAGTGGTCAATGATTCGACAGTGACTGTCCGGGAAGAGGAATACAGTAATCCCTATCAACCCAATACCGTAACTAAAACTACATCCCGTAATATGCAGGTACAACTGAGATTGACGGATGCAGCCAACGAAGAAAATTATTACTTTATAAAAGCCTCACAGTACTTCTCAGATAATGGCATGCTAATCACGGAAAGGACAGTGGAACTGAAACTCAGTGAAGTATTGAAGAACAATATTACAGATAACGGTAATATCTTTGAGGGTATTTTCGGTGATGAGGGAGAGTCGGACAGGACGGATAACCTTTTTTCGGATCTGTTTGTAGACGGGAAAGATATCCTGTTCGATTTTTCATTGTTTGATATTCTGGAGTCTGCAACTTATGTCGATGGAGAGAAAATAAATGATGGGAGCAATTCCCGGGGAGAGTTGACAGTGGAATATATCATAGAAATAGGTGAGATTTCAAAGGATATGTACCAGTACCTCATTTCAGGCAATAAAGCCTTGAATGCCGAAGATTATGGTCCCTTTACCGAACCGGTGCAGGTCTATTCCAATATAGAAAATGGTGTGGGAATTCTTGGCGCATATAATATTTACAGGTTCTCCTCCCGTTTTAAATCAAATTATTTACCCTATTATTTTCCGTATTAGAATTTAGAAACTGTTTAAATTTTTTCATCGGTTGTTTTTAGAGATTTTGAAAGATCTATTGTCCCCATGATGATCCGTTTTATGGTTGTATAATAAATGCTGCAGCGATAATAAATTTCCGGGAGAAAGTTCAATATCTGAGCTTATAATACTCCGGTGCATCCTCATAAATTTATGAGGATGATATGGTGTTGCACCGGAGAAGGTACGGACTTGGTACCGACGATGACATAGTGAAAATTTGCAGTATCTAATTAAATCTTAGTAAGATCCCAAATTGTGCATTGCCTACACCAAAAGAATTCCATGGGGAATAATTATTGCTAAAATCGAGATTGATATCATTATCTTTTAATTCGATTTTCTTCTTTGAGAATAACCCTCCTTTTTCTTCTTTTACCCGGAATTTATACCATTCAGCATTATTCCAATGTGACTGCAGGAGCCAAATAGCAATCGAGAGACCGGCGTATGGAGGCAGGTGTTCAAGTACAGGATATTTTCAAGACTAGCAGCGTGACCTTGAAAACGAATTGGCAAAACCAGAATCTGAGGATACATGATTATGCCGATACGCCATTCTTCCGGCTTACATTCTCCTATCGTTTCGGAAACTATTCGAAAAAGGAACGAAAAGAGATTGATAAGTCAAGGTTTGATCGATGAGCGGGATTAGCAGTGATAAGAAAAATTGAAATAGCCTGTCACTGGTTGCAAGATGAAGAAAGTTATTCTTTTACTTTTAGGATGAAAGAAAGAAAATAGTGAAAAAGATAAAGAAAGATGTAACCAAACAAGAGTTAATTACGTCTAATAAGAAAGCAAAGGAAATTTTGTGTCTATAAAAAAATATATACTAAACACTATTAACAATGAAGACATTATTCACTATTATCCTTGCCACTGTGGCATTCGTCAGCGCTCCGGCGCAAAACAGAATCATAAAACAGAACCGTCAGGTAGCGTCATTTTCCGCTATCAATGCTTCGGGAGGATGGGATGTTATTGTTCGCCAGGGCGACCGCCAGTCGGTTTCTATAGAAGTAAGCGAAGAGGTATTGGACAGGGCCGTCGTGGAAGTCAAAAACGGCACGCTGCATATCTATAATAAGGGAAACAACCGTACATTCTCCCTTCGCGACTTAGGTAACACACGAAACACAATCCAAAAGGCATACGTTACTGTTACGGATTTAGGAAAGATAGAAGCATCGGGTGGTGTAGATATCAGTTTTGAAACACCCCTAAAAGCCGGCGATTTCGAGCTTGCACTGAGTGGTGGCACCGATCTGGAAAATTTAAGGCTGGACTGTAGGCAATTTAAAGGACAGTTTTCGGGCGGATGTGATGCGGAGATCAGGTTTATTTCCGCACAGGCCGTAAGAGCCGATGTGAGCGGTGGTAGTGATGTGGAACTGTATGATATATCCGCACAAACGACCCGGATTTCCGCCAGCGGCGGTTGTGACATTGAACTGACGGGGAAGACCGACGAGCTTACCCTGACCGCGAGCGGCGGATGTGATGTTTCTGCTTCTAAACTCAACGCACGTAATTGTAATGCCGATTTTTCAGGTGCTGCCGACGGGAGTATCCGTGTTACAGGCCGCCTCGATATCACTGTGTCAGGTTCAGCCGACGTAACCTGTTTCGGTAATCCGGGCGATGTAAACAAAAGAGTAAATAAGAGCAGCTCATTGAAATTCAGCTGATAATAAGATATTTGCCTGTGACCTTAATGATTGGTTGATAGGCAATATAGAAATACAGAAGCCACTTTTCAATATGTTCAACAGGAAAGTGGCTTCTGTATAATATTTCAATCGTAGATCCGGTTGGCAAAGAAGTTGAGTAACCCCCAGTTGAACCGGTACCAGCGTCTCGTGGCCCGCTGTTTACCACCAAACTGAAGCAGGAACCGTGAGCGGCCGGCATTTTTATTCAGAAAACTTACATCCATAAAATCGAAATAATGAAAATCCTTGTTTTCCGATATCTGCATCGCTTGGTAAATAGTGAAAATCGTGGGGTAGAGTAATTTGTATCGTTTCGATTTGCCCCAATAATAGAGGCAATAGACCGTCTCTTTTTTCTCGAATCCCAGAATGGCACCCCCGATAATTTTACCCTGATAGCGGGCAAGCAATATTTTTCCTTTGTCTTGCCTTATTATATAGTGACAGAAGAAGTTCTCGAAATATTGGTAGGGTGGGAACCGGCGTGATATCTTTTTGTTGTTTGTATTACGGATCAGCTTGTATATTTCCGGTAACTTATCTTCAGAGGTGAATTCTTCTATTACGATCCCTTTTTTTAACGCCTTGTTGACCTGATTCTTTCTCGTTTTCGAGAGCTGATCCCATATTTTTCTTTTACGCTGGAGCGAATTCCGGATATTGATCCACTTTACCGAATAGAATCCATTCTCGCGAAATCCCTTATAGCCAAAAATGGCATTGCCCAGGTTTTCATAACGGATGAGAAAAACCCGGTTACGTACCTCTTTGACCAGATGGGCAATAAGGGCATCGAATATCTCTATCTGGGGTAGTTTTTTTCTGAAGAAAGCCGGTTGTTGGGAGATAAAGCATCTTTTAAATAGTTTACCTCTCAGGAAACGATTGATCCGCACAATGACAGCGAACATGGCGGCTACCGGCACCTCATTCTCGAAAACAACAAGCATTAAAGGGGTGTAGGCGGGACTGTTGGCGTACCAATCGAACGATGAAGGGCTGTGAAAAAAATTGATTTCCTCCATCGGAGGAAGATCCTCTTTACGATAATATGCTTTTACACTGTATCCCATATCTGTTTGAGTGTGCAACACGGATCAATATTAAACAAAAATACTAAAAAAAACTAATATCACAATGTGATTGTCTCTTTTCGATAATCAGAGCCTGTTTGACACTATTATGGTTTTAGATTTTATAATTTTTATGTAATTTTGCAAATTAACGGTGCGTAAACGGTATGATACCGTCTGACCGCCATGATCTAATAAATATTTCAATGAGAAAAATCCTGTTTTCTTCCTTGCTTTTACTGGCTGCTTTTTGGCTACATGCCCAGGAAGTTCCTCTCTGGCTCCGTAATAGTGTGATCTCTCCGGACGGTGCCACCGTGGCGTTTACCTACAAAGGAGATATATTTACCGTGCCGGTTTCCGGCGGAAAAGCGACACAAGTGACTTCACATGCATCTTACGATACCCGCCCGGTCTGGTCGCCAAAGGGTGATAAACTGGCGTTTGCGTCCAACCGTGAAGGAAATTTTGATGTATATGTGGTTACACTCCAAACCGGACAGACCAAACGCATCACTTCCCATTCCAATAACGAATATCCCGAAGGGTTTCAAAACGACACAACCGTACTGTTCAGCGCCTTTATCCAGCCGGCGCAGGAAAGCCAGCAATTCCCGATCGGATTGTTTAACCAGATTTATACTGTGTCATTGAATGGGGATCGGCCACAGATGATTTCTCCGACTCATATGGAGGATATTGCCCGGCACGGGGATTTATGGCTTTATACTGACAGGAAAGGTTATGAAGATGCATGGAGGAAGCACCATACCTCGTCCATCACCCGTGATGTGTGGTTGTATGACAGCAAAAAGAAAACGCACCGGAAACTGACCGGTTTTAAAGGTGAAAACCGCAATGGTGTCTGGTCGTCCGACGGGAATAGTTTCTATTACCTGAGCGAGCAGGATGGAACGTTCAATGTATACCGTGCCGGCTTTGAAGGAGACGCACCGGTTCAGTTGACACACTTCAAGGATCATCCCGTACGTTTTTTATCAGCCGATAAAAGTGACAATCTCTGCTTTTCTTTTAACGGGGAGTTGTACTATATGAAAAAGGGTGAAAAACCCCGTAAAATAGATGTCCGTATCGTTTCCGACAATTTTGAAAGGGACATGGTTCCCCAGACCCTTACTACCGGTGCAAGAAGTATCGCCGTCTCACCCAACGGAAAGGAGATCGCCTTTATTGCCCGCGGTGATGTGTTTGTCACTTCCATCGAGTTCAATACCACGAAACGTATTACCGATACCCCTGAACAGGAGCGTGATGTAGACTTTAGTCCCGATGGACGTTCACTCGTTTACTCAGCTGAACGTGGCAATACCTGGAATATCTATCGTACCGAATTGGTACGGAAAGAAGACAAATATTTCTGTTATGCCCGCGAACTGAAAGAGACAAAGCTGACCGACACCGACGTTCCTTCGTTCCAGCCGCTGTTCTCTCCCGACGGGAAAGAGATAGCTTATCTGGAAGACCGTTCCGCGATTTATGTGCTCAATCTGGAAAGCAAGAAGTCGCGAAAGGTGATGGATGCCAAATACAATTATTCCTACAGCGATGGTGACCAGTGGTTCCAGTGGTCGCCCGACAGCAAATGGCTTCTCTCGGATTATATTGATACTGGTGGTTGGAATAACAAGGATGTGGCATTGATAAAAGCTGATGGAAGCGGAGAGACGACTAACCTCACGCTCAGCGGTTATACCGACGTACGAGCCAAATGGGTGCTGGAAGGTAAGGCGATCCTGTTCTTCTCCGACCGGGCCGGATACCGTAGCCACGGCAGTTGGGGAGCACATCGCGATGCCTATCTGATGTTCCTTACTCCTGATGCTTACGATGATTTCCGGATGGACAAAGAGGAGCGGGCGCTGAAAAAAGAGATGGAAAAGGAGGCGAAGGATAAAGATAAGAAATCTGAAAGCAAGGAGAAAAAAGGAGACAAGAATGCAAAAGAGGAATCGAATGCAGATAAGGATTCAACCAAAACTGTGGAACCGCTCGTTTTCGATCTTGATAACCGCCGTCACAGGGTGGTACGTCTGACGCGCCACTCTTCCAATTTGTCCGATGCATACCTGAACAAGGATGGATCCAAACTCTACTATCTCGCCAGTTTTGAGAAAGGAGTCGACCTGTGGGAACAGGATTTCCTTGAAAACACGACCAAGCTGTTAAGCAAAGATGTAGGCTATGGTTTATTGCTTCCGGACAAAGAGGAAAAGAACCTGTACCTGGTATCGCAGGGAAAGATAAAGAAGATAGAGAACGGGAAAGTGACCGAAGTATCGTTTTCCGCACCCTTTAACTACCGCGGTGCGGCGGAAAGGGTCTATATCTTCGATCATGCGTGGAAGCAGGTAAAGGATAAATTCTACGATAAGGAATTACACGGTGTGGATTGGAAGATGTATGGAGAAACATACCGCAGATTTTTGCCCCATATCGATAATAATTTCGATTTTGCGGAAATGCTGTCGGAGATGCTGGGTGAACTGAATGCATCGCATACCGGTGCACGTTATTCATCTCCCCGTAGTAACTGGCAGACAGCTACTCTGGGTGTATTCTGGGATGATACCTGTAAAGGAGACGGTTTGAAGATCAAAGAGATCATGAAAGGAAGCCCTCTTATCAAGGCCAATACGAAATTGAAGGCGGGTGTGATCATAGAGAAGATCGACGGAGAACCGGTGGAAGCGGGAAAGACCTGGTGGCATTTGCTTGACGGAAAGGCAGGTAAACATGTCATCATCACCGCTTATACACCCGGCGAAGGAGATCGGTTCGAAGAGATCGTGAAACCTATTACTTACGGAGAGGAGAACGAATTATTATATAACCGCTGGGTGGAACAACGGGAAGAATTGACTGAAAAATATTCCGGTGGACGCATTGGCTATATCCATATCCGCGGGATGAACAGCAGCAGTTTCAGGGATGTTTATCAGAATCTGCTTGGAAAATACCGTAATAAGGAGGCTGTAGTGGTAGATACCCGCTTCAATGGAGGAGGGTGGCTACATGACGATCTGGCGACTCTCCTGAGCGGGAAGGAGTACCAACGATTTACACCCCGTGGAGAGTATATCGGCAGTGATCCTTTCAACAAGTGGAACAAGCCTTCCATTGTGCTGATGGGAGAGAGCAATTACTCTAACGCACACGGATTCCCCTGGGTCTATAAAGAATTGGGAATCGGAAAACTGGTGGGTGCCCCCGTGCCGGGAACCATGACCGCCGTATGGTGGGAGACGCAGATCGATCCATCGCTGGTATTCGGTATTCCGCAGGTAACTGTGGTGGATACGAAAGGCACCGTGATGGAAAACAATCAACTGGAGCCTGATGTGAAGGTCTATAATTCTCCGGAATCACTGCTGAGTGACGATGACCTGCAACTGAAACGGGCAGTGGAGGAGTTGTTGAAAAATGAAAAATTAAAAGTGAAAAGTGAAAAGTGATGGGAAGGAGAGAGTGGGATGTATAGTCCTAAAATGAAAATAAAAAGGTGATTGGGATTTCAAATCTTGAATCTTGAATTTTGAATTGAAATTAAATATTATGGCAAAAAAAATTCTTGTAACAGGAGGAACCGGATACATCGGTTCCCATACCGTGGTCGAACTGCAACAGGCCGGATACGAAGTGGTAATTATTGATAACTTGTCCAATTCCAATGCCGATGTATTGGAAGGTATCACCCGCATTACCGGGAAACGCCCTGTTTTCGATAAACTCGATTGTACTGACTTTGATGCGATGAAGGCGTTGTTCCGGAAATATACCTTCGACGGTATCATCCATTTTGCAGCCAGCAAGGCGGTAGGAGAATCGGTGGAAAAACCGTTGATGTACTACCGCAATAATTTAGTGTCATTGGTTAACCTGCTGGAACTGATGCCGCAACATAACGTGAAAGGGATCGTATTCTCTTCTTCATGTACCGTTTACGGAGAGCCTGATACAAATCCGATCGATGAGAATGCACCTGTCAAACCGGCCACATCACCCTACGGAAATACCAAGCAGATCAACGAAGAGATCATCCGCGACTTTGTACATTCGGGTGCTCCCATCAAGAGTATTATTCTTCGTTACTTTAATCCTATCGGTGCTCATCCGTCGGCCGAGATCGGGGAATTACCTTTAGGCGTACCGCAGAACTTAGTGCCTTATATCACGCAGACAGGGATTGGCATACGCCAGCAACTAAGCGTCTTCGGCGACGATTATAATACGCCTGACGGTTCCTGCATCCGCGACTTTATCAATGTGGTGGATCTGGCTAAAGCGCATGTGATTGCCATTGAACGGATGCTCGAAGACAAGTCGGATGAGAAGGTGGAGATATTTAACCTGGGAACAGGAACCGGCCTTTCCGTACTGGAATTGATCAAGGTGTTCGAAAAAGTATCCGGGAAGCCTTTGAACTATAAGATTGTAGGACGGAGGGAAGGTGATATTGAACAGATCTGGGCACAACCCGATAAAGCCAATAACGTGCTGGGTTGGAAAGCCGTGGAAACCATCGAAGATACCATGGCTTCCGCCTGGAAATGGCAAATGCGTCTCCGGGAAAAAGGGATGATGTGATAGTTTGGGATCATCCCTTTGTTCTTATTCGAAGAAGTGAAATAGTTTAAAGAGAATGGAACAGGATCAGGTAGAGATAAACGGCCGGGACAGTCACCAGGAGACTGTCGATCCGGTCGAGTATTCCGCCGTGTCCGGGAATGAGGTTTCCGGCATCTTTTACGTTGCATGTCCGCTTGATAAGTGATTCGAACAAATCACCTAGTGTACCGAACAGGGCGACCACCACGGCCAATCCCATCCAGAAAGCGGTAGAGAAATCGGGATGGAACCAGTTGAAGATCAGGGAGGCGAGCACAGTGAACAGGATGCCGGCAATAAAGCCTTCTATTGATTTTTTGGGAGAGATATGCTCTATCAGCTTGTGCCTGCCGATCAGAGATCCTATGAAATAGGCAGCCGTATCATTCACCCAAAGGAATACAAAGAGTGCCAGTACCGGAACCCAATTGTATTCGCTGCCTGCCATATCGGGCGAATAGGAGATAAACATGAGCAGGCTCAACGGCATGGTAATATAGACCTGCCCGAACACCGAATAGATGATACCATGAAGGATATCATGCCTGCGCAGGAAAATGGCTGAGGCAATCAGTATTAAGAGATAAGTGAGTATAAAAACAGGTAGGAGATAGGTATAGATACCTTCCAGATAGAGAAAGACCGATATAAAGATGATAACTCCCATCAGGATATTGAATATCTTGCTGATGGCATGGGAGGTGTCTTTCTCAACCATACGGTAAAATTCAAACAGCCCGGAACCCAATATGGCTCCAAAAACTGCAAGGAATGAAAACCGGCCTCCCAGCAGACCTAAAAGGATGACCAGGATGTAAATGATGCCGGCTCCCGCACGGGTAATGATATCTTTTATGTTCATTATAAGATAAGGAATAGTGGAAAATTATTCTTTCCCTTCCCCGGTTTCAGGTTCGTCAGAAGGATTTACCCCTGTTTTGTCCGCTTCTTCCAGGTCGATGTTATGCTCCGTCAAAATGTTATACCAGGAAATAATTTTTTTTATATCCCCGGCATAGACACTGTCCCGGCTGTAATCAGGCAACACCTCCGCCAGATAGGCAAATAGTTCTTTACCGGACGATTTGGAACCCAGGGATACCTGTTTGCCTTCCTCCTTTTCTTTTATTTTTTTCAGTACCTCCCGCAACGGAGTGTCTCCACTTTGGGTATATATAGATACATCACTCAGGGCTACTACCTTCTCCTGTGCGTATATGGGAACACGTTTTCCATCGGCAAGCGATTCAACGATATTCATATTTTTATTGGTGGAGATGAGTTTATATAAGCCTGGACGGCCGGTGATGGATAATATTTCGGACAACATAATTAATTTCTTGTTTTACAACCGGGTTTATTTTTGACGGTGCAAAAATACGGAGTCCGCACCACATTCGCAAACTTTTTCCCAAAAAGAGAATTTGTTTCGGAAAAATAAGTTACTTTCGTGAAATGCGCTTCGAACATAGTGTGCTTTGCACGATAGTGCCTTAGGCGATAGTACTTGCTTTACTCGTGATAATGTCTTCGATAATAGTGTGCTTCGTGCGATGATATATGCTTTTGACCGATAAATGTAAGAAAGATGATAAAAAAAATAGTAATGGCAGTAATGGCAGCAGCTTTGTTAGTTTCATGCACAGGAAACCGTTCCGGAAAAACAGGCGACAGGAATGTATCGGAGGAGACGCTTCCGGCGATAGAGATTATGAGTGGAGATCTCTTTTTATTGGCAGGAACCTACACTTCCGGAGAGGGCAGCAAAGGGATATATCTATACCGTTTCAATACCGATACCGGGAATTCCGACTCGGTCAGCATGGTGGAAGTCGATAACCCGTCGTACCTGACCTTGAGTCCGGACGAGCGGTTTATTTACACGGTAAGTGAAAATAACGAGTCAGGTAGTGCCGTACACGCTTTTTCGCTCGATAGACGGAGCGGGAAGATGGAACTGCTGAACTCCCATCCTGTGAACAGTAGCGGCCCCTGTTATATTACTATCGACAGTAAAGGGCGGAATGTGCATACCGCAAATTATGGAGGGGGAACCATTACTTCGTTTCAGGTAAAAGAGGATGGCACACTTACTCCAGCCGTTTCGATGATTGCTTTCAAAGGATCCGGTCCTGATTCCATTCGACAGGAGAGGCCTCATTTACATAGTGTAAGATATTCTCCCGACGGGCAATACTTGTTTGCTGCCGATCTGGGTAGTGATAGACTCTACCGGTTCTCCGTGAACGATACTCCCTTTGAAGGACAACCCGGTTTATTGGAGAATAGCCTGAAAGAATTTGTAACACCTGCAGGTACCGGACCCCGTCATTTCGATTTCCATCCCGATGGGGGCAGGTATCTCTACTTGTTGGGTGAGTTATCGGGAGAAGTGATTGTATATGATTATTCCTTCGGTGAATTGACCCAAAAACAGGTAATTGCCGCTGATACGACGGGTGCCAGAGGTAGTGCCGATATTCACATTTCACCCGACGGACGTTTCCTCTACGCTTCCAACAGGCTGCAGGCCGATGGGATCGCCATCTTTTCCATTGATCCGGACGAGGGGACACTCACTAAAACGGGTTATCAATTGACAGCAAAGCATCCACGTAATTTTGTGATCACTCCTAATGGGAAGTTCCTCCTGGTAGCCGGCAGGGATGATAATAAGATACAGGTGTTCCGCATCGATACCGAGACAGGACTACTGACCAATACCCATCAGGATATCCCCGTCAGTAAGCCGGTCTGCCTGAAGTTTGCAGGAACAGCCCGGAACGACTGAGTTTTTCACCTTCATCATTTTTTCAATTCACATTAAGGTTCAATATCGTTTCAGTATTGGTTTTTCACATTTCAAGCCTCTGATTTTTCGGTTGGATACTTTTTTTGTATCTGGCATGATATCGTGTACTACTTTTGTGTCGTCAGGCTTGAAGAGAAGAATAGCCAAAATTTGTCCAAATTTAAATATTGAAACAATGAAGAAAAAAACAATTTTTTTCGATCCCGATGGACATCCGCCAGATAACAGATGTTCATCGGGTTTTTTCTCTCTCCCTTTTTCCGTACATTTGTAAGTCTGTTATAATAGAAACGGCAATTGAAAAAATGAAACTACGAAAAGAACGGTTTTTTATCCTCAGTTACGATAAAAAAACGGCGCTCACCGCGGCGGTTATCATCAGTTTTATCCTGGCTTTCGTCATGCTGTCGTCGTCGATGTACTATGCCATATCGTTAAATAAAAAAAGTGAGATAGGGCTGGTTGATATCATCACACCCGAGTCTGTTGTCACGCTGTTGGTCAATACGCTGGTTTTCTATTTTCTTTTCCGACTGCAATTTTGGGCGGTAACGCACTTCCTGAACCGCCCATATAAAATGTGGCTGCTCCTGCTGGGCCTGTTTGTGGTGATTATCTTCCTGAGCCCCCTCTTTTCACAGATGCAGTGGTGGTGGTTTCGCGGTGAAGTATCGCCCGGAGCCTATTCCACATTGCACTATGTGAAAGACTTTATTATCCTTATCATCTCTTTTCTCTTTACGATGTTGATCTATTTTATCAATCAGAATCAAAAGAGAGTGACCGAAAATCAACACCTCGTTTTAGAGAATCTGCAAAATAGATACAATGCGCTTAAAAACCAGACGGATCCGCATTTCCTGTTCAATTCGCTGAATACGTTGATCGGGCTGATCGGGTATGATGATCAACGTGCCAGGGATTATGTCGAACAACTTTCCCATGTGTTCCGTTATACGATGCAGAACAGGGTGGTATCCAGATTGTCCGATGAGTTGGAGTTTGCAGAGTCGTATATCTACCTGATGAAGATCCGGTATAGCGACGGATTGGATGTGCAAATACGCGTCGACGATGAAAAAAAGGGATATTATATGATTCCGTCAGGACTGCAGGTCCTTATTGAGAACGCTATCAAACATAATGTCGTAAGCCGGAGAAACCCTCTTCGTATCGTGATTGAAACCCTCCCGGATGACAGGGTGCGTGTGGAGAATAATCTGCAGATAAAAACCGGGGAGAAGGTGAGTAACGGCCTGGGACTGTCGAATCTGAACGAACAATGCAGATTGATATTCGGAAAAGAGATTATTGTCAGTTCTGCCGACGGAGTATTCTCCGTTGAGATCCCGCTCATAAAAGATAGGGATATCTATAAATATACATAAAGGCATATTCGATGAAAGTAGTAATTGTAGAAGATGAGTTTGTTGCCGCACAAAACCTGGAGCGGATGATACAGGCGGTGGATGGAAGTATGGAAATTCAGGCCGTGCTGCAAAGTGTGGAGGAGTCTGTAGAGTGGTTTTCGATGAACGCTTCTCCCGATGTTGTTTTCATGGATATTCATTTGGCAGATGGTGATGTTTTCTCGGTTTTCGAGGAAGTTGAAATCCTTAGTCCCATTATCTTTACTACCGCATATGATGAATATGCATTAAAGGCATTCGACGTAAACAGTATCGATTATCTGCTGAAGCCGATTAACAGGCAGAATCTTGAGAAGGCGCTGAACAAGCTCACTTCATTGACCTCTCAACAAAATAACAGGGAGCTTGTCTCGCAAATTATGCAATCGATGCATGAATCGAAGATGCTCTATAAGAGGCATTTCCTCATTCCTAATAAGGACAAGCTCACCCCGCTGCCGGTAGATGAAATTGCCTATATCTATACCGAATATAAAATAGCAAAAATTATTTGTTTCAATCAAAAGACATTCTCTCTGGACAGCTCTCTCGATGAGTTAATGGGCCAGTTGAATCCGGCACAATTTTTTCGTGCCAACCGGCAATATATTGTATCACATCGCGCCATAGAGGATATGTCAGTTTGGTTCGGAGGTAAGCTGGCAGTAAATCTTTCGATAGAAACGCCCGAGCGAATCATTGTAAGCCGGGCGCGCAATCGTGACTTTAAAAACTGGTACATGGATAATATCCTATAGGCTTTCTCTCACCTTCTTATCTTTCTTGTTGTAAATACCGCCCGACTCCTCTTGCCGGAAGAGCCTGCTATTTCCTTTGGCTGTTCCCGGCCGGAAATATTGATTATTGTCTCCGTCTCCCTGTCACGTTGTCCTGTAATCGCTTTAAGATACGTTATTGTCGTTTAAAGATTCAATTTTTCCAGCTCAGTATTTTTCTCAAAACAGGGTCAGCTGTTGTTTCATAATTTTGCAGCCGTAAATGTAGAATGAAAACAGATGAAAATGAGAATTATGAATCCAGACAAACAGCAATTTACCTGTTTATTGACATTGTTCACACTCTTTGTATTCCCTCTCTCTGCACAGCAAAAACTCTCGCTCGATGAGTGCCGTATGATGGCGCTTGAGCAGAACAGGGAAATTCGTATCGCGCAAAACGAGATGCAGACAGCCATCCATGCCAGAAAATCTGTGCAAACACAATATCTTCCCAAAGTAAGTTTCGGAGGGGCATGGTTGCGTACAGGCAAGGCTCTTCAACCGCTGGAGAATGACCTGTTCCTTCCGGTAGTACCGTTCAATACTATTGATCCCGCAACGGGGAGATTTAACCCGGAAGCATTAAGAGATCCTGAAACGGCTATGAATGCGCTTGTCATTAATCCTCAAACAGGGGTGCCCATGGTCGATCAGGCGGGGAATCCCATCTTCAGGAATTATGCGATGCTACCGGCCGATAAACTTGTTTTTGACCATAAGAATAGTTATTATGCCCGTTTTACCGTTACCCAGCCGATCTTTACGGGTTTTAAAATTACGGAAGCCAACCACATTGCCAGGCGAGCCGAAAATATTGCCAGAGAGAAGGAGGTGCTGACCCGGGCGGAGATCGTGGCCAAGACCGACGAAGCTTTTTGGCGTGTGGTGTCGCTACAGGAGAAATTGAAGCTGGCAGATGCTTATGAAGCGTTGCTCGACAGGCTGGTCACCGACCTCGAGAATATGTATGCCGAGGGTATCATTACACGAAATGATGTGTTAAAGGCCCGGGTAAAACAAAATGAGGCAAAGCTGAAAACATTACAGGCCGAAAACGGATGCGCGCTCTCCAAAATGGCGCTGGCTCAGATCATCGGGATGGAGGAGGGCGACATAGAGGTCGATCCGGATAATATGGAAAAGCCTCCGCTTTCCATGCCGGCTTCTTTCTACCAGGAAATCTCTCCCGATAACCGGGCAGAGATAACCATGCTGAAGGAGAAGGCAGCCATCATGGAGTCGAAAAGAAATATCGAACGCTCCAAATTTATGCCCGATGTGGCGCTTACCGGAGGGTATGGATGGATGAATCCTAATCCCTACAATGGATTGAGAAGTGAGTTCGGGGGAAATTGGAGTGTGGGAGTAATGGTCTCGATACCTATTTTTACCTGGGGTGAACGCCGACATGATCTTCATGCCGCAAAGCTGAAGATGGAGAATGTACAGCTTGAACTCAACGAAGCCCGCGAAATGATTGACCTGCAAATTCGCCAGAATCGCTATCGATACAGTGAGGCATTGAAAAAAGCGGAGATGACCGGGCTTTCCAGGAAGCAGGCTGAAGAAAATATGCGCATGGCAAAAGAGAACCTGATGGAAGGTCGGAGCCGCCTGACTGAATTGCTTGAAGCCCAACTGCAGTGGGAGAATGCCTCCTCAGAACATATCGACGCGCTGGTGGAGATGAGGACAACACTTCTGGAGCTGGATAAATCGACAGGCGAGATTTACAATTACCTTTATTGAGACTTACTTACATTTTAAACAAAAAATATACATTACAATACAATGATGCAACTGACAAATAAAATAGCTTATACAACCTGTTTGCTCGCCATTTTTGCGGGCGGATGCAGTACAAAAACGACAGAGAACAGCGGTCATTCCGCAACAAGTCCGGCAACTGCGACAAAAGTCACTGTGCATGTTGCGAAAGAGATGGAGTATATTCCCATGCTGAATTTTACAGGTACGGCCGAAGCAAACAGGGAGGCTGATCTTGGAGCTTCTATCCCGGGACGGGTAGAGAAGATTCACTTCGCCAAGGGCAGTTATGTCCCGGAAGGAGCCGTGATAGCCGAGATGTCGGACGAAATGCTGATTCAGGCACAAATTGAATTGGAAGCGATTCGCAAGGATTTTGAACGGATAAGCCGCCTGAAAGAAAAAGAGAGCGTGAGCGTGATGGACTACGACCATATCAAGGCCAAGTTCGACGCGTCGCAAACCAAAGTAAATATGCTGAAGAAGAATACCTCTATTACCGCTCCTTTCGGGGGAGTATTAACCGATATAACGGTGCAGGAGGGAGAGAATTATACTTTTGTTCCTTCGGTAAGCTCCGACTTGAAGATGCAGAGCGGTATACTTACCATACGCCAGCTCAATCCGCTGAAAATAATTATAGAAGTGAACGAAAAAGAGATTAACTCCATCAGCCGGGGACAACATGCGGATGTGGTGTTTGATGCTTATCCGGATGAACCCGTTTCAGGGAAAGTGAGCTATATTTCATCTGTTCTGTCATCGGTGACCCGTACCGCCACGGTAGAGGTTACCATTCCCAACAGGGAAATGAAATTGAAACCGGGTATGTTCGGCAGGGTTTCGATCTCCATGCCGCAGACAACCGGCGTGTTTGTCCCCGTAAATGCCCTGTACAGGCAGCAGGGAACGGGCGAAGACTATCTCTTTATGGTCGTCGACCAGAACCGGGTCACCCGCCGGAAAGTCACTCGTGGCGAATCAAAAGGGAACCTTATCCGGATCCCCGAAATCAGTGCCGATGAATATGTGGTTGTCGATGGGAAAAATAAATTGGACGACGGTTCGCCTATTGAAATAGTGAATAAATAACAGGGAGTTTATCCTACTTTTGATCATCTTATAAACAATATACAAATGAAATTACCCGAAATAGGTGTGAAAAGACCTGTGGCAACCGCCATGCTGTTCATAGCAATTATCCTGCTGGGAATCGTATCGCTCAAGATGTTGCCGCTTGACCTGATGCCGGAAATGGAGTTCCCTTCCGTGACGGTGATCACCGTATATCCCGGAGCCTCGGCCAACGAGGTAGAAGAACAGGTCACCAAGCCATTGGAAACCGTGCTCTCTGCCGCAGAGCGTTTGACGGAAATCAAATCGACATCGAAAGAGAACGTCTCATTCATTCAACTCAGTTATGAATGGGGAGGTGATGTAACCTCCGCAGCAAACAATGCGCGCGACCTGATCGAGTTGGGAAAGAATCGACTGCCGGCAGCAGCACAACAACCCATTATCTACAAGATCAACTCCTCGATGATGCCGGTTCTGGCATATGCCATCAATGCCGATGCCCATTACAACGGTATCGAGCATATTGTGGAGGAAGATATCGCCTCTGCCCTGCGCAAAGTGGAAGGGGTAGGGACAGTGCTTTATTTGGGACAACCCGAACGTGAGATAAAAGTAAATATCAATCCGCAACAGATGAAGGCATACGGACTGTCAACATCGCAGATATCTACAATGCTTAAGGCCAATAACATCAATATCCCTGCAGGAAGCATCAATCTGGGTGTGTACGATTTCTCTGTGCGTGTGCCCGGGAAATTCGAATCGGTGGATGAAATAGGCAATACGGTGTTGAAAGCGTTCAACGGTCAGGTTGTACGGTTGAGAGATGTGGCCGACATTGAGGATACGTTCAAGGAAAAAGAATCGTTTGCCCGTAATCACATCGGCGAAGGAGTGGCTTTGATGGTACAGAAACAGTCGGGAGCCAATACCGTGGAGGTGGTGGATGCCGTCCGTGCGAAGATGGCAGAACTTGAGCTGCAACTGCCTGCAGATATCCGGGTGAACGAAGTGCTCAGCTCGGAAGAGATTATTACCGGTTCCATCAGGAACCTCACCTCTTCTATATGGTACGCCCTTGTCTTTGTAACGTTGGTTGTCCTTATGTTCCTGCGTGAGTGGAAATCGAGCTTCATTGTTTTCATCACCATGCCGGTATCTCTTATTTCCGCATTCATAGCGATGTATATCATGGACTATACCATCAACATATTTTCGTTGATGTCGCTCGTGATTGCCATAGGGATGGTGGTGGATAACGCGATCGTGGTGCTCGAAAATATCACGCAGCATATCGAAAAGGGAGCCGATCCCAAACAGGCGGCTATCTTTGGAACTTCGGAGATGGGCATGGCTATTATTGCATCAACGGCGACAACGCTGGTGGTATTTCTCCCGCTCCTTTTTATGGGGGGGATTGTAGGAATTATGTTTAAACAGCTTGCCATTCTTACGGTCGTCTGCATGACCATGTCGCTCTTCGCGGCGCTTACACTCACTCCTATGCTTTCGTCGAAGCTGCTGAAGAGGACTCCTCGCGATAAGGAAGAACAGCGCCGTTCTAAACTCTATACTGCCAGTGAAAAGATATTCAACCGGATCGAAGACGGGTACAAACGGGTACTGGGATGGGCGGTTTTTCATAAAGGCGTGACGTTGGCCGTGGCACTGCTTGTTTTTGTGTTAACGATGTGGTTAGGCAAACGAATAGGTACCGACTATATTCCCGATTTTGATGCGGGAACGGTATCCGTGGTGTTCGAAACCGAAGTGGGAACGGCGGCAAATCAAACAGACAGCGTCGGGCAGCAGATCTTGAAGATCATGCTCGACGAAATACCTGAAATAGCCGACGGCGCCATCGCGTCTATCTCAGGGCAGACACGTGACGGGGCGCTTACAACCGTAGGTTTCAAAGAGGGGAAAAACGTAGGGACGGTACTTTGTCACCTTGTGCCGGTTGAGCAACGGAGTCGCTCTGCCGCCGAAGTGGCCGAATCTATCCGTCAGCGGGTGGAAGCGATCCCGCAAATAGAGGAAGTGAGTATACAGGGAGGGAGCGCACTGGCTACTGCCGTAACGGGAAATAAAAAACCCATCGAAATTATTGTTTCCGGAAATGATCTGGATAAAATCAAAGCAGTGGCTCTTGATTTTGAGAAAAAAATGATTGCCGAGAAATCGTTTACCGATGTCTCAACCACTGTCGATCCCGGCAAGTTAGAGGTACAGGTGCGGGTCGATAAGGAGAAAGCATCACAGATGGCATTAAATGTTGCCATGGTGGGGATGCAGGTACGACAGAACCTGTACGGTACCGAGTCGGGTGAGTTTACCGAAGAGGGAAATGATTACGGTGTGGTGATACAATACGCACCGGAATACCGCAATGAAGTGTCGAAACTCCGTGAAATGCAGATTACCAACCTGCTGGGGCAGCAGATACCCCTCTCGTCGGTTGCCGATATTGTGGAAGAGAGTGGTCCGATTGAGATACAGCGCCTGTCACAACAGAGATATGTGAAAACTGTCGCCAATTTAAATGATATCTCCCTGGGTGAAGCTACCCGGCTGGCCCAGCAGTTGATAGATGAAACCACCGTCCCGGAGGGTATAACCGTTGAGATCGGTGGACAGGTAGATGACCAGTCTTCATCATTTCAATCGCTCTATCTGATTTTCTTTTTGGGTATAGCGCTGGTGTATATGGTGATGGCGGCGCAATTTGAATCGTTTAAAGACCCCTTTATCATTCTTTTTGCTATTCCCTTTACGCTTGTGGGAGTTATCCTGGCGTTCTTTATCACCGATATCACGTTAAGCGTTGTCACCTTCATCGGATTGATCATGCTTGTAGGGATTGTAGTGAATAACGGAATCGTGCTGGTCGACTATACCAATATGCTGCGTAAACGGAACTATTCTCTTCGTGATGCCGTGATGGAGGCCGGTCGCTCGCGTCTGCGCCCCGTACTGATGACATCGCTTACCACCATTCTTGGTATGTTGCCCATGGCGCTCAGTACAGGAATGGGAAAAGAGATGTACGCCCCGCTGGGTGTCACGATTATTGGGGGACTGTTCGTATCGGTGCTCACCACCCTGATACTGGTTCCCACCATGTATACTGCGCTCTATCACCGTACATTGATAAAGGATCGTATCTCGATACGGTTGGGCAAGAGAACAGATAAAACAGAAGAGAATAGGACAAATTAATCACTCATTGCTTTTAATAACTTTTTATAGTGGGAGGCGATGAAAGATTGCCTCCCGCTATAAACATTAATCATAGTTTTAAAATGAAGTTTATCTATATTACATGTAACGTAAGTATGCTGGAAACCCTGACACTTTTGCTCGATGAGATGGAGTATGCCGATTATCAGGTAATAGAACAGGTGACAGCCATGAGCCGGTGGGGAGAACCCCGGCAAAATACCGCCGTATGGCCGGGTTACAACTCTGCCATTATTGTGCAGGAGGTTGATCCGGTGAAAGCAAAGGGGTTGATCGGAGAAATCAATAAGATGAATACGGCAGCGTTCAACAACGGTGAACTTGTCGCCGCCTACATGTGGGGAATAGAGGAGTACACCGTGGTAAAACCGGTTGAATGACGTGGGTTCTCTCACTACTTTTTTCCGGCTACTAATGCTTTACAACTCTCCCAACTGTGCAACCTCTTCGATGTTGAATGGAGTGGCCTGATATACAAAGTAATTCAACCAGTTTATGTATAACAGATTGGCGTGGGATCTCCATTGCACTAACGGGGGTTGTTCAGGATCATTGTTCCTGTAATAGTTTTCAGGCAGTGCGACAGAGTCCATCCCTTTCTCCTTGTCACGTATATATTCCTTATGCAGGGTGGAAGGAGAGTATTCGGAGTGGCCGGTTACGTAAAACTCCCTTCCGCCACGCGAAGTGACAATATATACGCCGGCTTCATCCGATTCGGAGAGAATGGTCAGAGCGGGATGCCGGTTGATCTCTTCGGCCAGGATAGTGGTATGCCTGCTGTGAGGTGCATAGAATTCGTCATCGAAGCCGCGGAACAAGGGGAATGAAGGATCGTTTATCCTATGCTTGAAAACGCCGAAGAGTTTTTTCTCCAACGGATATTTATTGATACCGTAAAAATGATGCAATGCAGCCTGGGCCCCCCAGCAGATATAGAAAGTGGAGGTGACATGCGTACGTGCCCAATCTAAAATCTGGGTGAACTCTTTCCAATACTTCACCTCATCAAAAGGCAGCATTTCTACCGGTGCTCCGGTGATAATCATCCCGTCGTAATAGGTGTTTTTTATTTTGGAGAAATTGGTGTAAAACGACATGAGGTGCTCGATAGGCGTATTCTTGGGAGTATGCGTGGAGAGTCCCAGAAATTCAATCTCAACCTGAAGCGGAGAATTGGATAGAAGGCGTATAAGATCGGTCTCGGTCGTGACTTTGATCGGCATCAGGTTGAGGATCAGGATTCTCAGCGGACGTATATCCTGTGTGGATGCACGCAAATCGTCCATCACAAAAATATGCTCCTTTTTTAATATCTCAATCGCAGGTAATTTATCGGGTATATTGACGGGCATAATTAGTTTAATTTCAATTATAGAAGGACTACTTCTTCTTTTTTTATTTTTACTTCGCAGTAGTGGCACTGAAGTTCCACTTTCTCTTTGTCTGTCACATGGAACCGGGTTTTCATCGGTTCATTGTTGGTGATACATTTGGGATTGTTGCACTTCATGATCTCCACAATCTCATCGGGAAGTACCACCTTCTTTTTCTCTACCACCTCGAAATTACGGATGATATTCAAATTTACATTAGGCGCAACCAAAGCAATACGGTTGAGTTCATCTTCACGGAAGAATTTGTCCGATACCTTGATGATCCCTTTGGATCCCATCTTGCTGCTTTTCAGATTATTGCCGATAGTGATCCGGTTGTTCAGCTTCTGCAGTTGAAGCAGTGAGACCACTTTGAAAACGGCATCACTGGGTATATGATCGATGGCTGTGCCATTTTCGAGCGCTGCAACCTGTAATTCTTTTCCCATATTTTTTATTTAATTACCAATTACTAAATTTAATTACTAATTACTAATTACCAATTACTAATTATCGGTTTCTCCCAATCTCCCCAGTCTCCTCGTCTCCCCAGTCTCCTCGCGTCTCCCAGGTCTTCTAGTCAACCGCTATTCCCATTAAATCGCAAATAATAGCCTGGCGTGTATACATGCCGTTCTTTGCTTGCTCAAAATAATAAGCTTTCGGGCTCTCATCCACGTCCTGGTCGATTTCTTTCACGCGCGGAAGCGGGTGCAACACCTTCAGATTCTCTTTGGAATCATCCAGCATACGGTTATGCAGGATATATACATTCTTTACTTTTTCATATTCCATCAGGTCGGTAAAACGTTCTTTCTGCACGCGGGTCATATAAAGGATGTCGGCGCTGTTGATCGCTTCGGGGGAGAATTCCGTAAATTCCCTGTAAGAGATCTGTTTGTTGTCGCAGAACGTTTTGTACTTGTCGGGGATATGTAACTCTTCCGGCGCTACGAAATTGAATGTAGGATTGAAGTGGGAAAGTCCCTGGATAAGCGAGTGTACCGCACGTCCGTATTTCAGGTCGCCCACGATGGTGACGGTGAGGTTTTCCAATGTCCCCTGCGTCTCGTAGATGGTGAACAGGTCGAGCATTGTCTGCGTGGGATGCTGGTTTGAACCATCCCCGGCATTGATTACGGGTACGGGCGATATCTCCGAGGCGTAGCGGGCCGATCCTTCCAGATGGTGGCGCATGATGATGAGGTCGGCATAGTTGCTTACCATCATGATGGTGTCTTTGAGCGACTCCCCCTTAGTGGAACTGCTGGTGGCCGAGTCGGAGAAGCCGATGATACGTCCGCGCAGGCGGTTGACTGCCGTCTCGAAACTGAGCCTTGTACGGGTAGACGGCTCGAAGAAAAGCGTGGCACACACTTTTCCCTGCAACAAATCACGGTCAGGATTCTGCTTGAACCTGGAAGCACTTTTGATGATACGATAGATATCATCCCTGTCGTAATCGACGATATTGACTAAACTTTTGATCCCCATTTGTCTCTGTTTTGAGATTATTGACAAAATTAGAAAAAAACCTTGCAATTGGTAATGCAAGGTTTAAAAATAATTTCTTTTATACTTCCAGATCTATGTCGAACTGTTCGTGCCAAGGCAATCCCTGTTTATTGAGTTGATCCATGAAGGGATCGGGATCGAACTCTTCTACATTGAATACGCCCGGTTTCTTCCAGATACCCTGCAAAAACATCATGGCCCCGATGGTTGCCGGTACGCCGGTAGTATAGCTTACACCCTGGGCACCGGTCTCTTTGTAAGCCTCTTCGTGACTACAGTTATTATAGATATAGTAGGTACGTTCTTTACCGTCTTTAATGCCTCGTATACGGCATCCGATGGATGTCTCTCCCGTGTAATTCTCTCCCAGTTCGCCGGGATCGGGAAGTACCGCTTTCAGAAACTGGATGGGTACAATCTTTTGTCCGTTGTATTCCACTTCATCGATCCGGGCCATACCGATGTTCTGGATCACACGCAGGTGGGTGAGGTACTCCTGTCCGAAGGTCATCCAGAAGCGTGCCCGCTTGAGGGTGGGGAAGTTCTTCACAAGTGATTCCAATTCCTCGTGATAGATCACGTAGGACTCTTTGGGACCGATCTCGGGGTAGGTGAGCGGCTTGTGGATCTCGTGAGGCTCCGTTTCCACCCATTGCCCGTTCTCCCAATATTTTCCTTTTTGTGTTACTTCGCGGATATTGATCTCGGGATTGAAATTGGTAGCAAAGGCTTTACCATGATCGCCAGCGTTGCAATCTACAATATCGAGATAGTGGATCTCATCGAAATGATGTTTGGCAGCATATGCCGTAAAGACACTTGTCACTCCGGGATCGAAGCCGCAGCCGAGGATGGCTGTCAGCCCCGCTTTTTCGAACTTTTCTTTATAGGCCCACTGCCATTTGTATTCGAACTTGGCTTCATCTTTCGGCTCGTAATTGGCCGTATCGAGATAGTTTACGCCGCATTCCAGGCAGGCATCCATGATGGTCAGATCCTGATAGGGCAACGCCACATTAATCACCAATTCCGGTTTTTGTTCGTTGAACAGCTTTACCAATTCCGGTACATTGTCGGCATCCACCTGTGCCGTCTGAATGGTTACACCCGTACGGCGTTTCACATCTTCAGCAATGGCATCGCATTTACTTTTGGTACGGCTTGCCAGCATAATATCGGTGAAGATATCGCTGTTTTGTGCCACTTTATTGGCTACCACTGTTCCCACACCACCGGCGCCAATGATCAGTACTTTTCCCATATTTTTGTTAAGTTGTTTAGATATAATAATTTTGAAAGCAATTCCTTCATGTAGTCATATTACATACGGGCTTCCTTTACAAATATAGTGAAAGCCGAGAGGCAAGCTAAGCTTGCTTGAGCTTGTCCGAGGCGAATCCTATATTCTACAAATATACAATGAATCCGTGAAATGAGGCGTGTTTAACCTAAAAATTGTACCTTTGTTGTTTCATCACCTTATCTGATGATGTATTAATTAGTTAATCAAATAACGCATGTTTTGATTCCTGACCCTGATAATCTTTGCGCTTAATCTTTGTGCTGTCAGGCTTCTTTAAAAGACAAATAATTTTATGAACGAAGAGAACATCCAACAAATTTCACGTTCGACCAATGCTATCAGCGATTGGTCCCTCCAATTACTCCAAAGCCTCGGAATTGTTGATACCTGGGCTAAGTATATCAACCTGGTCATCCTGTTGGTCGTATTAACAGCACTGGTATTTATAGTGCAATACCTTACCCGTACTATCCTGAAGAAGATACTCAACCGTTTTGGGAAGATTTCACGCGCCGAATTCCCTAAAAATCTTTCTAACAGAAGGTTTCCTCATTATCTGGCAATGGTGATACCTTATAGCCTGGTAAAAGGTTCCATCCCTATTATTTTTGACCAATTCCCGAAAACAATGGTATTGATCAATAAATTAATCGATATCTTCCTGATATTCTATGTGATATGGCTTCTGATGTCTGTTCTTAATGCATTCTTCGACTCGCTTGCCAAGAAACCAAGGATGAGGGATAAGCCGCTGGAGAGTTATGCCCAGGTGGTGAAGATTGTGCTCTATTGTGTCGGCTTTATCGTCTTTTTCTCTATCCTTACCGGACAAAATCCTGCTCATATCCTGACCGGCCTGGGGGCTCTTTCTGCCGTATTGATGCTGGTATTCAAAGATCCTATCCTTGGATTTATGGCCAGTATCCAGGTGTCGGCCAATGATATGGTACGTATTGGTGACTGGATCACTATGCCCAAGTATGATGCAGACGGGGATGTGTTCGAAATTTCACTCACTACCGTGAAAATAAGGAATTTCGATAAGACTATTACCACTATCCCTCCTTACTCACTGGTGTCGGAGTCGTTCCAGAACTGGCGCGGTATGGTAGAGACCGGCGGGAGAAGATTAAAACGTTCCGTTTTCGTGAAACAGTCCACCATCCGGTTTATGAAGGATGACGAGTTGAAAGAACTGGAAAGGATAGGACTTATTTCGGATTATATCCGTTCAAGGAGTGCCGAGATCGATGAGTACAACAAGGCGAGGGGTGTGGATAAGTCACTTTCCATCAATGGAAGAAATCTGACCAATATGGGCCTTTACAGACATTACCTGCTTTCTTATCTGAAAAATCACCCTGATGTGCATCAAGGGTTGCTGATACTGGTACGCCAGTTGCAACCTACTTCAAAGGGACTTCCCCTGGAACTCTATTTCTTTACTGCTACAACCAATTGGCTTAAATATGAAGATATATGTTCCGACGTGCTTGACCATGTGACAGCAGCAGCTAAATATTTCGACCTGGAACTTTACGAGGATGTCTCTAATCCGGTCATCACCAAAATATCCGAAACCGGAATAACCAATTAATACAATTAGTTTTTCGTTGATTAAAATGGTTATTTTTACTTGTTTGTGGTTTATTTAGAAAAAATCATGTACTTTTGTATTCCCTAACAGGAAGTAGAGAGGTCAAAAAAGAGGTACAAGGTTATCAAGTCAATTAAGAAAGATTTACAATGAGTAAGCTTTATAGTGTTTTTACCGGGACAGGCAGTTATGTTCCTGCCAAACAGATAAAGAACGAGTTTTTTCACAATTATGAGTTTTATGACTCTACCGGAGAAAAATTGCTCACACCCAACGAAGAGATCACTCGGAAATTTGAAGAGATCACCACTATCGCCGAGCGGCGCTATGCCAGCGATGATGAGTCGACTTCCGATCTGGCTCTTGTAGCATCTCAGAGAGCTTTAGAGGCGGCCGGAGTGGATAAGGAGGAACTCGATTATATTATTTTTGCCCATAACTTCGGTGAGACAACCAAGGATAATATGCGGATAGATGTATTGCCGACGATGGCTGCCCGTTTGAAGCAGAAACTGGGTATTGCCAATCCCTCTGCGGTAGCATATGATATTTTGTATGGTTGTCCGGGATGGGTGCAGGCAGTTATTCAGGCTGACTATTATATCCGTTCCGGTGATGCAAAGAAGATATTGGTTGTAGGGGCAGATGTACTGTCACGTATATCCGACCCGCACGACCGTGACAGTATGATCTATGCCGACGGTGCAGGTGCAGCGGTTATGGAGGCAAGAGAAAGCGATACCCCTGTAGGTGTTATCGGTCATAATTCGCGTAGCGATGCATTGGAATATGCCAATATGCTTTATTTAGGATATTCCTATAAACCGGAACTGGCAGAGAAAAAAGAATATTACCTGAAGATGAATGGCCGGCGTCTTTACCAGTACGCCCTTGAGAACGTGCCGAAAGCCATTAAAGCCGGACTTGATAAATTGAAATTACATGTCAATGAGATCGGTAAGGTACTGATCCATCAGGCAAACGGGAAGATGGACGATGCTATCCTGAAGCGGTTATTTAAATTGTATAACCTCAAAGAGGTGCCTGAACATATTATGCCGATGACTATTTCATGGTTGGGTAACTCTTCGGTGGCTACCGTCCCTACGTTGCTCGATATCATTACGCGTGGTGAGATGGACGGCCATGCTCTCAGAAGCGGAGACAATATTGTATTGGCTTCAGTAGGTGCCGGTATGAATATTAACAGTATTGTTTACCGGGTTCCATAAGGTTATTCTTACTTTACCCCTAAAAATTGAGGGTGGAATTGCTGTAATGTGATTCCACCCTCTTTTGCTCTACTTCTACTTGAGATTTTAGATCTTCTATTCCTCTTTTTCAGTCTCTTCTTCCACCGGGATTATTTCCGGGCGGTCTTCCCCTTTCAAATAATTAGGAAGGTTCATTCCCGCCATGTTGAACAGATCATCGAGGGGTGGAATAGTTTTCATCAGTCCCGATACGAAGTTGGCAGTAGATCCCTTGCCCTGTTCGTTATTGCCCGCGTCCCAGACGGTCACTTTATCGATCTTCAGATTCTTCACTGCTTCGACCTGCGTTTTGATCAGTTCAGGAAGTTTCTCGATCATCAGCAATTGATAAGCTTTGTCGGGATTTCCACCTGCGGCGGAAACCACATCTCTGTATCCTTGTGCCTGCTTACTGAGGATTTCGAATAGCCCACGCGCTTCCGCATCCATTTTGGCAAAGATAGCGTCGGCTTCCCCTTTTGCCTGTACGCGGATACGTTCGGCCTCGGCTTGTGCGTCGATAATCGCTTTCTGTTTGGCAATTTCAGCCGGCACCACGATATTGGCCGTTTCGGTGGAACGTTCGCGTTCAGCACGTGCGTTCTCCGCTTTTTGCTCTGCAGAATAGGCTTCTTCCAGCGCTTTTGCCTGCTGTACCTTTTCGGCTGCTACAGCCAGACGCGCTGCTTCGGCTTCTTTTTCACGGCGTGCAGCATCGGACTGGGCGATGGTGATTTTTGCCGTATTTTCTCCTTCCACCGCTGTGGCATTGGCTTCCGATGTTTTGATACGGGTCAGTTTATCGGCTTCGGCTTTGCCGATCGCTTCGTCTTTTCTGGCCGAGGCAATGTTCACTTCACGGTCTTTATCGGCCACGGCCTTACCGGTTTCACCAATCTTTTCCTGTTCCGCCACACTTATTTTGGCTTCGTTAATCGCTTTGGCAGCGGCTTCCTTACCCAACGCTTCAATATACCCCGATTCATCCCTGATGTCGGTTACGTTCACATTGATAAGCTTCAGCCCTACTTTTTTCAATTCTGAGTCTACGGTCTTAGAGATGGCCTCGAGGAATTTATCACGGTCGGAGTTGATCTCTTCGATCGACATGGTGGCGATCACCAGACGTAACTGTCCGAAAAGAATATCGGATGCCAGTTCCCTGATTTTATCGGGAGTAAGGCCGAGTAACCTTTCAGCCGCGGTATTCATTAATTCCGGTTCCGATGAAATGGCGATGGTAAAGCGGGAAGGAACATCTACACGAATATTCTGGCGGCTCAATGCATTGGTGAGATTGGCTTCTATTGATAATGGTTTCAGGTCGAGGAATGCATAATCCTGAATGACGGGCCAGATAAAAGCACCACCGCCATGGATACATCGGGCCGATGACCCGCCGGTACGTCCGTAAACGACCAGTATCTTGTCGGAGGGACATCTCTTAAAGCGTGATGCCAACGCCAGAATGGTGACGAAGATGACGACTGCCAGGACAATAATTAAAAACATGGGTGAGGAAAGCATTTCGGGTGTCATAAATATTTAAATTTTTTCGACTATTAGAATGTTGTTATTTTCTATTTTGACGATTTTTACGGTCGACTGCGAGTGAATAGGTTCTTTTTCATCGGTCATGGCGTCCAGTTCGCGTAGCGAGCCGCCCACACTGATAAGTATTTTTCCTTTGCCCATGCGATTCGCCGGAATAGTCAGGTATACTTCGGCTGTTTTATGGAGTGCCTTTTCCATCTTGAATGAATTATCTTCTGCCAACCGCAAGAAAACCCTTACGATCATAAAGAAGATAGCTACAAACAAGACTCCGGAGATTACTGCTGCCAGGATCAGTAAGGTTTTGTTGGGGATAAGATTATAGAATGCAATCCCTGCCCATCCGAAACCAAGCAGAAAATTAATGAGGTTCCGGAGAGAGAACAGTTGAAACGGGGCATCCCCGTCGCCCAGGTCGCCTTCGAAATCGGCTTCTACTCCGTCCATGGAATCGCCGCCTACAAATGTCAGAATAGTCTGGATAATAAAAATCACGGTAACGGGAGCGGCGATATACCAAAAGGTTCGCAACAGGGGTTCGGCGTTTTGCAGGATATCCATAATATTCAATTTTATTAGGCGTTTTGAGTCGTATTCGCTCCTCGATTGTTAATTCTCGCAACAGCATATTCAAGTAAACTTAGTTGTTTTCTGAGCTCGACATAGTCAAAACAAGTTTTGCCTCTGTGCTCACTTATCGAAAACATTCCAAACAAGTTTTGCTTCTGCTCGTATTGCTTAACGAAAACGTTCAACTTTATTAGGCCATTAATGCTCAAAGATACAAAATGAATTTTAGATAGAAAAGTTATTTTTAAGAAAGTTTTAACTTAAATGATATCCCTGACTACGCAGTTCCGATGCGCGGAAGAGACTATAGGTCTCCTTATCTAACGGATAATCCCAGCAGCCGAGACTATGGTATATTTCACCTCCGAATCCTGATTTGAATTTATATAAGCCATAGAGCGGATGTTCGGGATCGGGCGAAGGGGAGATGCCGAACATATCATACTCGGTGCAACCCGCCTGTTGTGATCTCATGATCGCTTCCCACTGCAATGCGTAGGTTGCCATAAGGTTACGGTGTGACGATGAGGATGCACCGTAAAGATAAGATCCTCTGTTGCCTGTAATGACCAGGAACATAGCCGCTAACGGTTTTTCGTCGTATTCCGCTATAAGAAGGCTTACATCGGCCGGAGAACTGGTATTGTCTGCACGGGCGTCAAGCACTGCCCGAAAATACTTAATATCGTTCAGGAGAAGGTGATTCCTGATTGCAGTCTCTTTATAGAGTTCATACCAGATATCCATTCCTTCCATGCCCATCGATCTTACCGTCACCCCTTTGCGTTGTGCTAATTTAATGTTGTAACGCGTTTTCGGTTTCATCCTTTGGAGGAGGGTTTCTTTATCCTGTGTCAGATCGAGATAGATGGTATTAGCCGGTAAAATATTGGAGTGGGCTTTCTTGAAATTCCAGTTGTGCGTACTGAAATTGAACCGCAGTTCCTGTGAAAGACTTTCCGGTTCGCCTTTCCATATCCCGTTCTCGTCGAAATGATCTTTCTCCCTGGCCCAGTATGATTCCCAGCAAAGGTCATAACGAATGTGGATGCAATTAGATGGGAGAACTGAGCGGAGAGACTCGGAGAGTTCTTCTAAAAACATACCCTGGAATTCGTCGGCCGGTTCAATTTCCGGGCCGTAAGGCACATAAGCTACAGAATGATTCCGATTGATCTGCTGTAAAATAACCAGCAGATCCGATTTAATGTATGACTGATCGCCTAATTTCGGAAAGAGATCGGGCCTTTGTGACGTAAAATTGACGGCAAGGGTGTTAGCTCCCAGGGATGTTTTCACCTCCGACCAGAATGCCGTTTGCTGTAAAATAGGTGTAGCATACAACTCTTCGGTCTCCTTGAGGCAGACGTTCGTTAGCATATCTTCTTTATTTTAAACCTGCAAAGGTAGGCAAAATAAATCTGTTTCTTCAGGGAAATTATTTTTTCTCTCTGTTTAAGCGTGTTATCTCATTTAACATCAAAGGAAATGCGGGATATGCCATGTCATGGCCATAACCTTGCAGTTCGAGTAAACGGGTATCCTGATGTCCTGCTACTTTCATCATGCGGGCCAGATAGGCGTTCTCTTCATAGCGGCCCAACATTTCCAGTTCGCGGTCTCCCGTGATAAGTAGCATAGGAGGGGCGTCGGAGCGGACATGGAACAGCGGGGCATATTTATCTATAACCGGTTGTTTGTCGTCGATATCGTTCTCCTTTCGTATAGTAAAGTGGGTGATAGCCTGCCCGCTGAAAGGGATCAGGCCGGCAATACTGTCGGCATCGATACCGTGAACTGCAAGATATTGTTTATCCAGTCCAATCATCATGGACAGATATCCTCCGGCAGAATGCCCCGATACAAATATTCGTGAACTGTCGCCTCCATATCTCCCGATATTTTTAAAGACCCATGCCACCGCTGCTGCCGCATCTTCAATATAAGCGGGTGCTTTTACTCCCGGAGCAAGCCTATAGTTGACGCCGACAATGCACAGACCTTTATTTTTCAGTGCCTCGGGAAGTTCTTTATTGCCTCCTGTCAGGCCGCCACCGTGAAACCAGACGACCGTAGTAAAATCTTTTTTATTTACCGGATAGTAAATATCGAGCAGGCACCGCTCACTGATATAGCTGTCTTGCCGGCGCACTTCTTCCGCATAATAGGGGATGTCGGAAATAGTTTTGTATTGTATGTCTTGTGCCACCGCTGAGGAAAATAAAGCGATAAGCAGGAATAGAGTTGGAATTCGGATCATAACTGAAAGTTTAGAAGTTGGGACTAAGAACTAAGAAGTTAGAAACAGGAACTTGGAATAAAGAATAAAAACAGTCAATGTGTTTTTTTTAAGAGAATTGTGTAAAATCAGAATTGGTCGGGTTCTGTGCGTGCTGCTGTAGCCGTCACATTCCGGAAATTCTTGTCGAAACGGGCCAGCAGCATCTCAACCAGTTTCGCATGAAAAGCTGTATAGAGTTTTGTGGAAATATGTTTTCTGTCTTTTCGCTTTATCAATCCGAAACGGAGTTGGTTGTCATCTACCCAGATCTGAGGCTTAAAAAAAGCTTCATTCTTCCATAAAAGCGATCCGTAAGTAAGATAACCGTCTGCTGTCGCTACCCATTTATCCGCTTTTTTGTTTTCTATCGCCTCATAAATCTTGTCCAGTAAAAGATCGGGATGATCGGTATGAATGATGATTGCCATATTGTAGAGTCCTATTATTTTTTAGAATGATAACTATTGATGGCATTTTTGACTGATCCGTGGAGCAGCAGCAGGTTTTTTGCCTGTTCGTAAGACAACCCCAGTTCATCAACGATCATACGGGTGCCTCTGTCCACCAGCTTTTGGTTGGTGAGTTGCATATTTACCATGCGGTTGCCTTTTACCCTTCCCAGCTTGATCATGGTGCTTGTCGTGATCATATTGAGTACCATTTTCTGCGCTGTTCCCGCCTTCATACGAGTACTGCCCGTCACATATTCCGGCCCGACAACAGGTTCTATCCTGATCTCCGCTTCCGCTGCTACGGGAGAATCGGGATTACAGCAGATGGCTGCCGTAAGGATACCCTTCTCACGTGCACTACGTAACGCTCCTATCACATAGGGAGTGGTACCCGAGGCTGCAATACCGACCAATACGTCGTTTTCATCGATCTTATGCGCTATAAGCTCTTCCCACGCTTTCTCAAGGTTGTCTTCGGCTGCTTCCACCGGATTACGTAACGCGACGTCTCCTCCGGCAATCAACCCGATTACATAAGTGTCGGGCATGCCGAAGGTAGGTGGAATCTCGGAGGCATCGAGCACGCCAAGCCTGCCGCTTGTACCTGCACCGATATAAAAAAGACGTCCGCCTCGCTGCATTCTTGCCACGATGCCGGTCACCAGTTTCTCTATTTCGGGAATGGTTTTCTGTACGGCAAGCGCCACTTTCTGATCTTCTTGATTGATCTCTGTAAGAATTTCGAGAACGGATTTTTGTTCTAAGTTGTCATAGAGCGATGATTGCTCTGTTATTTTAAGAAAAGACATGATTGTTGATGTGTTGATGTGATAATTCGATGATGTGCTGATCCCGATTTATCGGGACAACTTGTCCCGACTCGTCGGGACGTGTAGTGCCAATGATAAGATAATTAGTAATTATAGAATTCAATCAGCCCTGGCATAGGTGATTGGGATATTGTTCCGATCTCAATCCTTTTCTCTGCTGCAACTTCCTTCAACGGTTCGGAAAAATACCATGCGATAGAGCCCACAAAATTAACTTTATTTTTTTGATAATCGTATTGCATCACGTTTCTTTCAAAAAAAGCAGAAAAACTGCGGGTAACGATTCTCCGGATAGTCGGGTCTTCGATATGTTTGAGTAGAAACGGGCAGAGGCTTGCCAGAAAACGGTTAGGGAAAGGTTGGCGGTATACTTTGTCAATAACAAGTGCAGGTGTAAGATCATACTCGTCGAGTAACGTTTCTTTTAACCCCTCCGTGAGTTGATTTTTCAAAGCATCTCCTATCAGATTTTTTCCCAATACAGCACCACTTCCTTCGTCACCCAAAATAAAACCGAGCGGCGATATCTGTTTCACAATACTTGTACCGTCCCATTCACAGGAATTACTTCCGGTACCCAGGATACAGGCAATCCCAGCCTCGTGTCCACAAAGACTATGTGCTGCTGCTATCAGGTCACTGTAGACATACACGGTATCAACTGGAAACGATTGACGAATGGCATCACGTACCAGGCCTGTTTTTTCAGGGATACATCCTGCTCCATAGAAATGAACTGCCCCGATATTGGCATCTTTTAACAGGGGTTGCACATATAACCGGATCTCTTCAGCAATCTCTTCTCCTGTTTGAAATACAGGGCTAATACCTTTTCCGGAAAAACGGTGTATTATCTCTCCCTTTCTTGTAAGACACCAGTCTGATTTTGTAGCGCCGCTATCGGCTATTAATATTTCCAAATCTTCTATCTGCATAATTATTTTCTTTTATCGCACGAAGCATATTATCATGCGAAGCATATATCGTATCGTCGAAGCCATTATCGTCGAAGGCACTATCATGCATAGCATCTATCATTGAATTATCGCGAGTGAAGCGAATTTTATCACAACGAAGTTGCTTATATCTTGATATATATATTCCGTTTATAAAGGATATATCCGAACAGCCAACAAGCAGTGACGAATAAGAGGGCGTAAAGCAGCGATCCGAAATAATCACCTGCCCAGGGACGCAGTAACACTTCATAAACAAACCCTTTGATGGAAATAGCCTCACCCTGCACTGTAAACCTGATGTTGGAAAGTAGGGTAGCGAATACTCCTGCAAACACATACACGATAAGCGGATTTACACCGAATGCATGGAAAAACCGGCTCCATCGCTCTTTTTTATTGATATCGATGATCCAGATCAGCAACCCCAGCAGTTGGGCGGCAAAACCTGTAGTTGTAAGGACGAAAGTAGGACTCCATATTTTCTTGTTGATAGGACAGCCATATTGTAGCAGTAATCCGGCGAATGCAAGTACGGTCCCCCAGATCAGCAGTTTTTCCACGCGGGTATGATTCTCCTTGTTATCAACGATAAGCTTACCGAAGAGAAATCCGATCAGTACATGGGCAATGGAGGGAAGCGTGCTGAGCAGCCCTTCCGGGTCGAATGCAATCCGTTCACCCGCCGGGTTAACATCTTTGTACATATGATCAGTACCCCATAACGCCCGGTCGACTATGGCAATGATATTCTGTTCCGACATCTCAAAGCCTTTTCCGAATTGTAGAATCAGGAAATATCCCAATAACAGCAGAGCCGTTACCCAGGGCAAATATTTATTTTTCACAAATATAGCGATCAGTGCTGCGAAACCATACGCCAGCGCTAATCGTTGCAGTACGCCCAATATACGAAGGGTATCGAAATGGGTAGCAGCTTGTATGAAAGACTCTCCCGAGGCCAATCCCCTGCACAGTTGTCCGAACCAGCCCAGCGCCAGCCCGATTACGAAAATAAGGATGGTACGCCGTACAATTTTCCAGATAGCTTCTTTAGATGGTTCGAAGTGGAATTTTCTCAACGACATGAAGGTGGATACACCCATGATAAACATAAAGAACGGAAATACCAGGTCGGTAGGGGTAAGCCCATGCCAATGGGCATGGCCGAGAGGAGTATAGACAGAACTCCATGAACCGGGATTGTTGACCATAATCATACCGGCGATAGTGATTCCACGAAGAATATCGAGTGAGAGTAACCGGCCGCTTTGCTGAGGTATATTGATCGTATTCATATATTATTTTCAAATTCAAAATTCCAAATTCAAGATTCGAAATCCATTATCTTTTATCTATCGCTCGAAGCGCATTATCGCCAAAGGCATTATCGTGCGAGGCACATTATCTGTAAAGGTAATATTTCTTCGACAATTTCCTGAATGCTTCTTCATCTTTTGTCCAATAGGATTGAATATCTGCGAAACGGTGGTTTTTGGAAAATTCCAGTCGGATAAAATCACTGCCGCTCACTTTGTCGAACATGTCGAACCGGTTTTCGGGAGCATGATCAAATACCTTTTTGTCGGGATAAAGTTGTGCGGCGACCTCCATTACATGGAACTGGATATCCGACAGGCGTGCTTTCCGGAAATCAGTCAGATATATCTGTACTCCCTGAAAGTTACTTCCTTGCCCAACCGAATAATAGGGCTTCAGGTGGATAGGACGGAACATTACTCCCGGCAGTCGTTTCGCATTCAATGCCCCGGCAAACTCTTCGGCATTGATCCATTCGGCCGCGAACATCTCAAAGGGAAGCGTATAACCCACGCCGATAGACATATACCCCAATTCACCTAAGATCCCCGAAACAGGATAAAAATAGGCTGAATGGGCGAACGGTATATGGGGTGAGGTGGGAACCCAGGGTAACCCTGTGTCTTCGAAATTCATTTTCCGACGCCATTTTTTCATCTTTACCACCGTCAGTTTACAAGGTTGAGGAATCATCTTTTCTCCGATGATCATTTCTGCCAATTCTCCGCAGGTAAGGCCGTAGACATAAGGTATCCGCAGTTGGCTTACAAAAGAGAAGAAACCTTCTTCCACCAGGTTACCTTCCACTTTCAGGCCGCCTAACGGGTTTGGGCGGTCGAGTACCACAAATTCGATGTTGTTTTCTGCTGCTGCCTGCATAGCCAGATACATGGTAGATATGTATGTATAAGACCGGCATCCTATATCCTGGATATCATACACAAGCACATCTATACCATCCAACATCTCTTTGGTAGGTTTTCTGGTTGCCCCGTAAAGGGAATGGACAGGTACTCCGGTATTGGGATCAATGAATGATTCTATTTTATCGCCGGCATGCACATCTCCACGTACGCCATGTTCAGGGCCATAAAGTGCTACCAGTTGCACATTGGGTGCTTCATGCAGGATATCGATGGTCGATTTCAGGTTGTTATCGACTCCCGTCGGATTAGTGATCAGTCCTACGCGTTTCCCTTGCAATATCTTAAAATTGGACTCTTTCAGCACTTCGATTCCCGTCTTCACATGTATTTTCTGGGCAGAAGAGGAGAGGGAAATGAGTAAACCACATATAATAAATGCTGTTATTAACCTCAAATTATTCATGTTTTTTTAAATTACCAATTACTAAATATCAATTACCAATTACCAATTACTAATTACCAATTATCGCCACAGGTATTATCATACGCAGTATATATCACCGAAGGCACTGTCACGCGTAACGTACTATCTGATTACTCAGCTTATTCTTCTGCTGGTGTTTCTTTCTTCGCTTTCCCAAAATCCTTATCTACTTTCATGAAGGGGATCAACACGAGGGTAGGGATGGTGGCCATCATAATAAAAACAAAGAAATTCACATAACCCAGTTGCTCCTGGATCCAGCCGGCAGCCATGCCCGGAAGCATCATTCCCAGTGCCATGAATCCCGTACAGATGGAGTAGTGTGCAGTCTTATGTTCGCCCTGAGAGAAATAGATCAAATAGAGCATATAGGCGGTGAAGCCAAACCCGTAACCCAGTTGCTCGATGGCTACTGCTACATTTACCCAAATAAAACTTTCAGGTTGGTATATTGCCAGTAAGAGATAGGCGGCATTGGGTAGGGTGATAGCCAGTGCCATAGGCCAAAGCCAGTATTTTAATCCTTTACGCGATGCAACGATACCGCCAATGATACCTCCAAGGGTGAGGGATATCACGCCGACCGTACCATAGGCGAGACCAACTTCCTGTGTGCTTAGTCCTACGCCTCCCACTGCCCGGGCATCAAGCAGGAAAGGGGATGCCAGCTTTACTAACATGGCTTCGGCCAGCCGGTATAAAAGCATAAAGGCGATAGCCAGTCCGATCCCTTTCTTCGTGAAAAACGATTTGAATGTGTTCCCGAACTCTGTCATTACCTCCTTTGGGGTATGTGCGACTTTTCCCGTATCGCTTGCAGGGTAGGGCAACATAAAGCGATGCCAGGCAAAGAAAGCGATAAATAAACCTGCCAGAATGAAAAAGGTAATGCTCCAGGCATATGGGATATTACCGGTACTTTTCTCGAGGAATCCGGCCAGGATCACAAGTAGTCCCTGTCCCGCAATGGAGGCGAGACGATAGAAGGTGCTACGTATGCCGACAAAGAATGATTGCTGTGAATCGTCCAACGCGAGCATATAAAAACCGTCGGCAGCGATATCGTGTGTGGCGGAACTGAAGGCCATCAGCCAGAAGAATGCGAGTGATGCCTGCAGGTAGAATGGGGTGGGTAGGGTAAAAGCAATACCCGCGAATCCGGCGCCGATCAGCAACTGCATGGATACGATCCACCACCGTTTGGTTTTCAGGATATCCACGAACGGGCTCCAGAAGGGTTTGATGACCCATGGAAGGTAGAGCCAGCTGGTGTACAGGGCTATTTCGGTATTGGATAATCCGAAGCGTTTGTACATAACTACGGAAACGACCATTACCGCTACGTAGGGTAAACCTTCGGCAAAATACAAGGTAGGGATCCATGCCCAGGGATTGCGTGTTGTTTTCATTAAAATTACCAATTAAAAATTACTAATTACCAATTAGATATTGCTTTTTGTGGTTTTTTGAATTGCCGTAATAATACGGATAATTTCTTCCATAATCTTCTAACAAGCTATCACATTGTTCTGTAGAGATATAATTGGTATCTCTCAATAATTTTAACCAGAAACGGGTTTCACGGGCTTCCCGGTATGATAGGCCCAATTTGGCCAGAAAATCCTTTCGGGAAAGCCCTCCGACAGACTCTTCGACATTTGCACCGATAGATGTTCCACTTCGTAGAATTTGTCGAGATAACTCAAATTCCTTTTTCTCTTTACATAAATACTGATATAACTTCACAATTCTTATCGCATAGTTATATGTCTTATCTAATATAATATTCTCTTTCTCAGGATAAACCATAATCAACCATTGTAATTAGTCATAAGTTTAATATCCCTTTCCTGATATAAACCAACCAATCATTAGTAATTGGTAATTAGTAATTAGTAATTGTTTCAGATGCAGGAAAATAATGTGCCAGTATCTCATTATAGCTGTATCCTTTTTCTGCCATAATAGCGGCGCCAATCTGACATAACCCAACACCATGTCCCCATCCGGCGCCGGTGAGTATGAATGTCTGAGGAATTCCGTTTTCGTCTTCGTCCTGTGTATCGACTATGAATGCGGAACTATAAAGGTGTGACTTCGATAAGGTACGCCGTATTTCCAGTTCTTTTCCAATTGTCATCACCCGTTCCGTTCCGATGATCTTCAGACGGATGATACGGCCGGAAGCACCTCTTTCGAGGGGTTGCAGGGCGATGATCTCACCGAAATCGATCCCGGAACGTTCTCTGATAAGGGTCGATAACTCTTCCTGAGAATAGGTTATCTTCCAGCGATAGAAGTCGGCTGTTTCCCGGTCATAATCGTTCAGCACTTGTTTTAATACATTTGCATCCTGGGTGTTACAAAAAGCAGGAGGTGAAGTGCGGATCCATTCCTCCGCATTGTCTTCAACAGTCAGGTCGGGCAGGGGTGAACCTTCAGTATAGTCGGGTTTTGCCTGCAGATAAGGATGTATTACGGGTTCCCATACGTTCTCGAATGTTTCCATCACGCCGCCGCAACACTTTGAGAAGCGGGCATCGCAGATGGTACCGTCATAGAAAAGGACTTCTCCCCATGTTTCCTGAATCACCTTTTTTACCAATTCGGTGGATTGACGGGTGATCCCCTGGTAGCGCTGGCAGTGGTCGTCGGCACAGACGTCGAACCGATTGTGATTCTCCCGGTCGTACCAACGGAATATCTCGGTTAGTGTTTCGAATGACGTTTGGTAATGGGTGCCGGTACTTTCAAGTGATTCATTTTTGTGTATCTGTGCCAGCAGCCAGCTTCGGGAGATGACAGCATGTGCTTTCAGCAGCTCTTCGGAACTTGTAGCACTCATTTCGGACGAGATCACGCTGGTGAGGTAATCTTCTAATGAAACGATATTAATCGCCGAGAGACTGCCGTTTTCCACGATAAATTTCAGGCTACCCAAAAAATATTGATCTTCCTTTCGTTCCCAATGAAATTGCACGCCGATGATCACATTTTTCAATCCGAAAGCATTATGATGCAGATCATCAGCTTCGAAAACGAGTTCATCGGATATCTCTCCGTTGAAAAGGATCTTTTCCCCCGAGATTTCAACCGAATAATCTCCCGGTTGTATTTCCCGGCCATTCGACTTATAACCGTCAGGCAGCGAAAAATCAATTTTTTGTTGTTGCAATAATATGCCTACATGAATCAGCGGTTCACTCATATTTTAATTACTAATTACCAATTACTAATTACCAATTACTAATTACTAATCTCTGTTGTTGCGTTAATTTATAGATTTTTATTATAAACAACTGATATATAAATATATATAAGCGTTCTTTGATTTTTCGATTTGAATTGAGGTAGTTTTGCTGTAAAAAGCGAAATTATGAACTCGGGCAAGTATGT
>WPCJ01195063.1_pt1 | contig 62910 bp, 59 predicted proteins | sample 5399831 | NCBI WGS metagenome assembly WPCJ01 (sample SAMN12869470, study PRJNA574797) | sludge metagenome | isolation source: wastewater treatment of pH10 | place: China:Beijing | collected 2019-05-20
TAATAATCCTAATAACAGCTCTTCACAAAACCAACAGTCACTTAATTGGGCTTTTCAGTATTTATTACAAGATCCTGCCATTAGCTGGACGGAATTTGAACCTATAGTAACATTTGCCAACAAATTTTTGCAGGAAAATCCCGATACATTAAATCCGGAAGCTATATTTCAGAGACTTAAAGATTTGGACGATGCCTTAGTTCAAAATCCAAACTTATTAATAGATATTCCTTGCAGCCAATTAGATGATTGGCAAGCCGTAGCAATGCATCAAGTACCGCCAAGTGTAAAGTCTAAATTACAAAATATAAAGAACCAAACAGGTTGGTGGAATAATTGGGAAACAACCAATCTAGATCAAGGTGCTAGTACAGGGATAAATATGGACTTATTTCCTATAAAAATAAGTTCTTTACCAAATAAGCCTAATACTAACATAAAATATACACCTTCAGAGTTCTTTGATTTTTTTAGAAAAAACATAAATTTGTTTGCAGATAAATTTACACCAATAGAAGATAATTATTATAATATACACGACACAGCACTTTGGAATTCAGCAAATCCATTGGGAGCTTTACTTCATATCGATATCAACCCAGATGATGGAACAGTTGTTTGTTCAGGCTTTAATAACAATACATGGATTTTTACTACAATTAAAGCTCCATTTGGTTACGCATATGATGGAATACATCCTGTTACAGGCAATCGAGTTTTTAGCTACCATATTGATAACAATGGACAAATGACAATTTATACAAGAGGTGTAGATCGATTGTCTAAAAAAGCTCCATTTAATACTCCTATTAGTGCCATTGCGAATTATGCAGCGGAGTCTGCCGCATTTGATGGAGCTGATACTCTTTGGAATAATATGCAAAAGAAGCTTTCAAAACATATTAACGATAATGGAGGAAATGCAAGTGTTGTTGAAGCAAAAAAATATAGACCAAACTATAGCAAAGTAAAAGACTATTTAAAAAATAAAGCAACGATCCAATCATTAGGTTGTAATTAAAATACTATGGGAGACAGAATAATGTTTCATTTAAAAAATACTATAATACTAACAGGTATAATGTATATTTTTTTAATTGTCAAAAATATATTGCAAATATTATTCGGTTTACTGACCTCATATACAGACGTAGAACCCTATACGATATATAATATCAAACAAAGTTCATTTTCATTAGCAATCATTATTTTTTATGACTTTTTTGCTTTTGTAATTATGATTTATATATGGGCTTTTTTGCTTTTATATCTTATTATATTAGAATACAAAAATAAAATGTGGATACATATGGTATATTCTGTTATAATTTATCTGCTGGCAATTTTTACTTTTAATAAAGGAGAAATAAATGACTTTTTTATATTTATTAGTATTTTATTAGGAATATTAAATTGGTACTTATTTAAAAAATGGATAGTTAAATGATATTATGTCTCATGAAAAAAATTCTTTTATTTATATTCTTATTAAGTTTGTCTTTTTCACTAAATTTAAAAAGTCAAGAATTATTAGCTTTTAATCAAGATACTTTGTGGGGCTATAAAGATAAAACTGACAATGTCATTATTAAACCACAGTATCAGTACGCAAAAAAATTCATAAAAGATTATGCTGTGGTTGTTAAAAATGACTCAACGGGTGTAATTAATAAAAATAATGAGATAATTATTCCTTTCAAGTATAATTTTATTCAGTATTTAGAAAAGGACAAGTTTATGTTTGGTTACAGAACGAAATATTTTGGTGAGTTTAATATGGGAATTATAGATAAAAATTTAAAAATAATAATTCCTGCAAACTTCTATTATATTGAAAAATATAAGACTTTCTATAAAGTTACTAAAAATGTTTATGAAATATTACAAGCAAGTGATTCTGGAGATTTACGCTCTGTAAAAAGTCTGTATGGATTATTTGATCTTGACGGCAAAGAAATTATTCCCTGCAAATATGATCAACTGAGTTTTTTAAATGATAATTTGATTGTTTTAGAAAATAATAATCTACAGGCACTATTTAATTATAAGGGTGAACCAATAACCGATTTTATTTATATGGTTTTCGGAGATTTTCATGATGGTCTTGCAAAAGCTCGAATAGGAAATAAGTATGGATTTATAAATGAATTAGGTAAAGTTGTAATTCCAGTTAAATATGACTATTGCAACGAATATGTTAACGGCTATTCTATAGTTACTTTAAATAACAAGTGGTTTGCCCTAAATACGAAAGGAAAAATTATTATAAAGCCAAAAGACTCCTATGATGAAGTTAAAAAAGCTTTAGAAACAATTAGATAAATGAAGAAAATCATACTAACTTTTTTATTCCTTATAGGATCGGGCATTCACGCTCAATCCTATAAACTTTTTAAGCCTGCAAAAGGGGAAATAGTGTTTAGAGAAATTTCCAACATGAATATATGCCACAATTGAAATTAAATGTGAAATATAGAGAAGGAGACTATTTGCGATACATTAAAATAAAAAATTGATGTTATTTGTAGCTATTTTTATAATCATTCTATTATTGCTTACAGGGGTTTTTTTCATATTTCTTTTGGTTGTTTCTATTCGTGGTTTTATGAAAGGTGATAAAAGTGTGGGTTATTTTTTTCTAATTGTTTTTCTGGTTTTGATATTGTTATTGGGATATGTTTTATTTGTATCATAAACAATAAGTTACTACAAGTGAATTGTAATTAACAGGGATAATCAAAAAAGATTTTTTATATAAACATAAACGGTAAATTTTCAAAAAAATAAACTCATCTAAACCATTCTCCAAAAACCTCTAAAGGATTTTACCAAAAGCTCCCGAGGATTTTCCAAAATCCACGAGAGCTTTTCAAAAAAGCAGGCGTGCATTTTTAAAAAGCACGCCTGCTTTTAATTTTTGCTTATAGAGCTTTTTTAAATTATAAAAAGTAAGATTAGATTGCAGTAAAACTTCTGTAACAATAAAACCATTATCTTTACTAATGTTTAAAAGAAATCTACCATGTTTTTAAAATTTCTGAGATTAGAGATCAAAAGTTTTTTCCGGGGAACTTCATTAGGAATCAATCTGGCGATGAAGATTTTTCGCTTTTTGGGAATTCTGTCTTTCATTTTGTATTTCATTGGAGGAGCGTTTTTAGCGTTTTTTTACGTGGAAAAAGAGCTGGAGCAGGATCCTTTGAAAGTTGTTTCAAAATATCTGATTTTGGTTTGGGTAGCAGATCTCGTGTTTAAATACATGATGCAGCAAATTTCCGCACAGAATATCAAACCATTTCTTACTTTAAATATTCCGAAAAGAACATTGGTCAACTATACCTTGATTAAAACCTTTCTCTCACCTTTCAGCTGGATGAATTCTTGGTTCTTCATCACGTTTTCTATTATTCTGCTGTATAACGGTTACAGTATTCCGGGAGTTTTTTGCTGGTTGGTCGGGATTTCGTCTCTGCTTTATCTGAACAACTTTCTCAATATATTTTTTAATAATAAAGAAAATATTGCCATCGGGGTAGGAGTGGTTATTGCTGCTTTTGCCTTGTTAGAATACTATCAGATTGTTCCGGTACTCAATTATTCAGAAATATTATTTTACAGTCTGTATGAAAGCCCATATTTTGCTCTGATTCCGGTTGGGCTTTTTATTGTGCTTTGGCAGTTGTGCTACCGTTATATCTTCAAAGAATTTTATCTGGACAAAGGTCTTGAGGTAAAACAAGAGGTAGGAAAAACGGAAAATATTGCTTTTTTAAATAAATATGGCTCTCTAGGCACATTCATCAACAATGATGTCAAAATGCTCAGAAGAAACAAAGTAACCAAAGGAGTACTTCTTGGAAGTCTGATGTTTACTTTCTATGGTTTGTTGATGTTTACCTCACCTGTTTATAAAACACCATATATGATGATGTTTATGGGATTATTCGTAACCGGAGGATTCCAGTTTCTCTTTGGTCAGCGCGTTCCTGCATTCGACAGTTCTTATTATCCGCTCATGATGACGCTCAATGTACCTTATAAAGAGTATCTTAAGGCAAAATGGTGGCTGATGATTATTGTGACTTCCTTTTCTATGATTCTGGCTCTTTTTTATGCTTTGATAAGCTGGGAAATTTACATAACATTTTTTGCAGCGGGTCTTTATAACATAGGGGTGAACTCCCAGTTTACGCTTTGGTCCGGAGCATACAACAAAATGCAGGTTGACCTCAATTCTAAAGAAAAAAGAATGGGACAGAAGAATAGTTTTAACCTTAAAGCATTGTTGCTGTTAATTCCTAAATTAATTTTACCAATGGTAGTATTTGGGATCATGAAATACTTTTCCGGAATGACTGCGGCAGTCATTAGTATTGCTGTTTTAGGATTAATTGGGTTCTTTTTAAGGGAAAAAATATTTGATATTATCGTGAAACACTATAAGAGAGAAAAATACACCACAATACAAGCATTCAAAAACAAAGATTAATACAATGATTACGATACAAAATTTATCTAAAACATACGGAAAGTCAACCGTTCTGAATATTGAAAACCTGGAAATTCCCAACGGAGAAACTTTTGGTCTTGTAGGAAACAACGGAGCTGGGAAAACAACACTTTTCAGCTTAATGCTTGATCTGATTCAGCCAAGTACCGGGTTTGTAAGTATTGACGGAATTAAAGTAAATGAATCTGAAGCCTGGAAGTCCAAAGTTTCTGCATTTGTAGACGACAGTTTTTTGATTGGATATTTAACACCTGAAGAATATTTTTATTTTATCGGAGAACTGAGAGGTCAGAATAAAGCTACTGTGGATGAATTTCTCAAGCAGTTTCATGATCTTTTCAGCGGCGAAATTTTAAATTCGGGAAAATATGTGAGAGACTTATCGAAAGGGAACCAAAAGAAAGTGGGAATTGTAGGCGCCATCATCGGAAACCCTGAAATTATTATTCTAGATGAGCCTTTTGCCAATCTTGATCCTTCTACCCAGATTAAACTTAAAAATTTAATTAAAGTTTTATCTCAGCAAAGTGGTGTTACTTTCCTGATTTCAAGTCACGACCTTTCTCATACCACAGAAGTATGCAATAGAATTGTAGTGGTTAATAAAGGAGTTATGGTAAAAGATATACAAACCAATCCTGAAACTTTAAAAGATCTTGAGCAGTATTTTGCAGATCAGGTCAATTTGATCAGTGAAATTTAGATGCTTTTGCTTTATAAAAAAGAAAAGGCTGTTTTCAATGACGAAAACAGCCTTTTTTATTATTATTTTAAAAATTATTGAGTAAGCTTTTTAATTCCCATTTCGTACAAAGCAAACGAAATTAAGTCTGCATTTTCGCTGATTACCTGATCGGTTGCTCTTCCTGCGCCATGTCCTGCATTTTTTTCAATCCTTACTAAAACCGGATTTTTACAGCCTTGTTTTTCCTGCAATTCTGCTCCGAATTTAAAAGAATGTGCCGGAACCACCCTGTCATCATGATCGCTGGTTATAATCATGGTAGAAGGATAGCAGGTTCCTGCTTTTACATTATGTACAGGCGAATAAGATTTCAGATATTCAAACATTTCTTTGTTATCTTCCGCAGTTCCGTAATCATAAGACCAGCCTGCTCCTGCGGTAAACTTATTGTATCTCAGCATATCCAGAACACCCACTCCCGGAAAAGCAACTTTGGCTAAATCTGGTCGCATCGTCATTGTTGCTCCTACGAGAAGTCCGCCATTTGATCTTCCGGAGATTGCCATATACTCTTTTGAAGTGTATCCTTTCTGCTGCAAATATTCTCCTGCTGCAATAAAATCTTCAAAAACATTTTTCTTCTGCATTTTAGTTCCTGCATCATGCCATTTTTTACCGTATTCACCTCCGCCGCGAATATTAGGAACGGCATAAATTCCTCCGTTTTCCATCCATACTGCATTCACTACAGAGAAAGAAGGCTGCAAACTGACATTAAAGCCTCCGTATGAATATAGAATTGTCGGATTTTTTCCGTTCAGCTTGGTTCCTTTTTTATAATTAATCATCATCGGAATTTTAGTTCCGTCTTTAGAGGTATAAAACACCTGTTCAGAAACATAGTCTTCAGGATTAAACTTTACTTTCGGTTTCTGATAAACTTCTGATTTACCTGTGTCTGCATTGAATTTATAGGTCGTTCCGGGAGTGATGTAGTTACTGAAAGAATAGTAAAGTTCTTTTTCCTCTTTTTTACCGCCAAAACCTCCTACATTTCCTTTTCCGGGAAGTGTAATTTCTCTGATGAGTTTTCCGTTTTTGTCGTATTGTTTTACCTGATCAATGGCATCAATCATATAAGTAGCAAAAAAATAACCACCGCCGCCGGAAATCCCAAGTACATTTTCCGTTTCAGGAATCACGTCTTTCCATGTTTCGGGAGAAGGATTCTGAATGGTAGTTTTTACCAGGCGCATATTTGGCGCATCTTTGTCTGTGAAAATATAAAGGTTGTCACCGTCCGTATCAACAATATTGGCATTGATATCAAAACCTTTATTGATCTGGATAAAGTCTCCGCCTTTTTTTAAATCTTTAATATACAGCTCGTTTCCGTTGGTAGCGTTAGCGGCAGAAACAATCAGATATCTCTGATCTTCAGAAACTCCGGCTCCGATATATCTTCTCGGTGTTTTTTCTCCCCCGAAAATCAGCTGATCTGCAGATTGTTTGGTTCCGAGTTTGTGGAAATACACTTTATGTTTATCGGTCATTCCGGAAAGTACAGTTCCTTCTTTCGGCTTATCATAGCTGGAATAATAGAATCCTTCATCTCCTAACCACGAGATTCCGCTGAATTTTACATCAACAATGGTTTCATCGATCTGTTTTTTGGTAACCGCATCCATGATGATAATTTTGTTCCAGTCGCTTCCTCCTTCTGAAATGGAGTAGGCTGCAAGATTGCCTTTTTTGTTGAATGACAGTCCGGAAAGAGAAGTGGTGCCTTTTTCTGAAAATTTATTGGGATCTAAAAAGACTTCGGTTGTTTTTGTTTTATTATGAGTTCTGTACAGTACAGATTGTGCCTGCAGACCGTTGTTTTTATAATAGTATGTATAATCACCTTCTTTGAAAGGGGCTCCTATCTTTTCGTAGTTCCAGATATCTGTTAATTGTTTTACGATTTCCTGCCTGTAAGGAATTTGCGATAAATATCTTTCGCTGAAAGCAACTTCCTGATCTACCCATTTTTTGGTAGCATCAGAATCATTTTCTAAATCTCTGTAAGGATCGGCAACAGAATTTCCGAAATATATATCGGTTTGATTTCCTTTGATAGCTTTAGGGTACTGCATTTTTTGAGCTGAAAATTGGGCCGAAAATAATACTCCAGCCGTTAATAAGATTGGTTTATAATTCATCTTAAAAGGATTTTATCAAAAATAAGGAAAGTTAATTGAATAAAAAAAGCTTCTTTGAGGAAGCTTAAATATTATGTAAACAAATTTTTATTTAAATCGTTTGGGAGACTTTTTCCTGTTGATATACTTTTTACAAAAGGCGAGATTTCAAAATAATCATCTTGAGAGCGGGTTAAGGAATCAAGATAATTTTCTATCAGTCTTGATAAACTTAGCTTTTTTTTGGAAGCATATTCCTTAGCACGTTCGATAACATTTTCATCTAATTTTATTGTAAGTTTAGAAACCATAATAAAAATTTATACGTACAAATATATAAAAATGTACTGTTTGGAAGTTTATTACGAAAAATAATAACAGTTTTTATCCAATCAGTTCCCTCGCCTGCGTCAAAGCCGCTTCGGTAATTTTACTTCCGGAAAGAAGCTGTGCAATTTCGTTCAACTTTTCTTCATCGTTCAACGGAATGATGGTAGACTGCGTTTTTCCTGCAACATCCTGCTTTACGACTTTGTAATTATTATTGCCTTTGGCGGCAACCTGTGCTAAGTGAGAAATGACAATCAATTGCATATCTTCAGACATTTCACGCATCAGATTTCCAATTTCTTCGGCAACTTTTCCGGAAACCCCGGTGTCGATTTCATCTAAAATAAGCGTAGGAAGTTCGTCACTTTCGGCAATAATTTTTTTAACAGCCAGCATAACACGGGATCTTTCGCCTCCTGAAATGGCTGTCTGAATGGGTCTCAAAGGAAAACCTGAATTTGCCTGAAACAACAGTTGGATATTTTCTTTTCCAAATTGATTAAAGTCTTGCGAATCTGTAAGCTCAATATCAACTTTAGCTTTTTCCAGACCTAGTTTTTTAAGAAGATCTTCTGCTTTTTTGACGAAAACAGGAATGCTTTTTTTTCTGTTTCTGGAAAGTTTTTGAGCTAAATTCTCCATTGATTTTTCTTTTCGGAAAATATCTTCCTGCGTTTCCCGTATCTGAATTTCTATTTCTGCCGTTCCTCTCTGTTCGCCTGAAAGCTGATCCCGAATTTCAATTAAGCTCTTTACGTCAGAAACATTGTGTTTTAGAAATAAAGTGTTGATTTTATTATTCAGATCTAAAAGCTGAGCTAAATTTTCGGGATTGATTTCTACTTTTTCTGCCTCATCTTCCAGTTCAGAAATAATGTCTTTTACTTCCACAAAAGAAGTTTCCAGTCTTTCATTAAGTTCCGTAAAGGTATTGGAAACATCTGCAATTTTAGAGAGTTTAGACCTTGCTTCGTTGAAAAATGTCAAAATTCCCATTTCTTCCTGATGAAATCTTGATAAAATCTGTGCAAGATTTTCCGAGATCATTCCTGCATTTTCCTGTACCGAAAGCTGGTTTTGAAGATCTTCAAAATTAATATCATCTAATTTGAGATCTTCGAGCTCATTCAGCAGAAACAATTTGTAATCACTTTCTTTTGTGTTTTCAGAAAGCTGTATTTGTAGTTTTTTAAGCTGGGTTTTCAGGCTTTGGAATTCCAGGAAATCCTGCTGGTAATTTTCTATTAAAGTCTTGTTTTCAGAAAGTCCGTCAATAATTTTGAACTGATATTCTGCCGTAAAAAGATTTGAAGTCTCGAACTGAGAATGAATATCAATCAGCTGGGAAGAAAGCTCTTTCAGAACATCAAGAGTAACCGGAACATCGTTGATAAAAGCTCTGGATTTTCCGGAAGGCAGAATTTCTCTTCTTATAATCGTGTGATGTTCATAATCAAGATCATTTTCGATGAAGAATTTCTTAAACTGATTGTTGAGGTTAAATTCCGTCTCAACAATGCTTTTCTCGTCGGTTTTTGAAATAGATTTACTGTCTGCTCTTTCTCCTAAGATCAATCGGAGTGCACCCAGAATAATAGATTTTCCCGCCCCTGTTTCACCGGTAATTACCTGTAAACCATTTTTTAAGGAAACATCAAGTGCATCAATCAGAGCAAAGTTTTTAATGTAAATTCTCGAAAGCATAGATCAGAAGCAGATTTCATTTTATACTGCAAAGATAAAATTTGGAATTCAGAATTCGGGAATTAAACTTTTTTATTTCCATTTATTCCATCGTGATTCTGTATTCTTGGGTGAAAAGACAATCATCTGCTGTTTCAGATTATTGATGTTGACAGAGCCGTTATTTCCGGAATTGAAAATATTGAAAATTTCGTCAGCTTTGGTATCCATAAATAAGTTGAAAAAATAATTCTGCTGAAAAGTATTTTCGTAAGTTTTCAACTGCATAATAGCATCAGCTATAATTTTTTTAGACTGCGTCTGATCCTGATTGTATAATCCGTCTAGTCCGGCTCTGTGATAAGTATAAATCGTAGAGCGCAGCTGATTCATGTTCGGATTCAGGATTTCTCCTATTAAAATGGATCGGCTTCTTGGTTCGTTGATTTGATTCCAGCCATCGTAGCCTCTGTTTTGCGAGTTTTGGGCAATCTGCTGTGCTTTTGAAAACCACTGGCTTCCTCCCATTGATTGGAAACTGTCTGCATCATAACCTAAGATAAGATAGACATAAAAACTGATAACGTCAATCAGGTTTCTGCCGGAAAATTGTCTTTCGTTAAAGATCAAATTTTCATTTTCAGCATATTCAAAGGCAAATCGTGTATCCTGGAGATTCAGTAAAGGAGATTCATAAGAACTGTTGAAAATCGGACGAACTGCCTGTACAACAATGGTTCCTTTGAAGCGGTTTCCGTCTCTTTCGCTGAGAACAATGGCAAAATTTGATTTTATTTTCTCAAAATTCTGAAGTTTCTTGCCTGTCCAGCTTGTGTTATTAATAAAATCCCGCAAACTTTTTTCTAAAGCTTTATAAGCCTGAGTGTTACTTCCTCCAAGAAGCTGGGAATTTACCTGAACAGTAGCAAGAATTTCCTGCGAAAAGCTGAAATTAAACAGAATCAGGAAAAAAAGTATGATTATTTTTTTCATAAAGAGATTTCATTGTTTTGAAGCCATGCTGTTGCATCATAATCCTTATACATCAACAGATATGGCAGTCTTATTTTCATATTAAATATTCAAAACGGAAATTTATAAAATTTATTTTAAAATCTGAGTTTCAATACAATCAAGGATGTCTATTGCTACATTTTCTTTAGATTTTAGTCCAAATTCAAGTTTTTCTGTTCTGGTAAAAATTTTTATTTTGTTGGTGTCATTTTTAAAGCCGGCACCTTCGTCTCTAAGAGAATTAAGAACGATTAAATCTAAATTTTTCTTTTTGAGTTTAGCTTTTGCATTTTCCTCTTCATTGTTGGTTTCCAAAGCAAATCCTACTAAAATCTGATGGGTTTTCTGCTCGCCCATTGCTTTAAGGATATCCGGATTTTTAACTAACTCTATTGTGAGTATATCATCATTTTTTTTAATTTTTTCTGCGGCAACTACTTTTGGAGCATAATCAGCAACCGCAGCACTTGCAATGGCAATGTCGGATGTTTCGTAGAATTCAAAAACCTTTTCGTACATTTCATTCGCTGAGGTAATTCTATGTATATCAATGTTTTCATTGATGGTTTTTAGAGAAGAAGGCCCCGAAATAAGAATCACTTTTGCGCCTCTTTTTGCTGCTTCTTCAGCTAAAGAATATCCCATTTTTCCTGAAGAATGATTCCCGATAAACCTTACAGGATCAATCGCTTCGTAAGTAGGTCCTGCGGTTATCAGTACTGTTTTTCCGGCTAAACTTTTTTTGTAATTCAAATCGAAAAAACTTTCTATAGTTTTTATAATTGTTTCTGGTTCTGCCATTCTCCCCTGTCCGAAAAGACCGCTTGCCAATTCTCCGCTTTCAGCAGGAATAACAATGTGTCCGAAATCTTCTGCCATTTCCAGGTTATTTTTGGTGGAAGGATGCTGATACATATCCAGATCCATTGCGGGAGCAATAAAAACAGGGCATTTTGCAGACATATATGTAGCAATCAAAAGATTGTCGCACATTCCGTGGATCATTTTTGCCAACGTATTTGCCGTACACGGTGCAACCAAAATAATATCTGCCCAAAGTGCCATTTCCACATGGCTGTTCCACGTTCCGTTTTCACTGTAAAACTCAGAATAAACAGGTTTTTTTGAAAGGGTTGAGAGGCTCAGCTTTGTAACGAAATGTTCTGTTTCCGGAGACATGATTACCTGTACTTCAGCTTCTTTTTTAATAAGCTCTCTGATCAGAAAATGAATTTTATAAGCTGCAATTCCGCCGGAAACTGCGATGAGAATTTTTTTTCCGGAAATACTCATGAAATATTTTTTAAACGTCTAAATTACTTATTTTTTTTTACAAACATTCATATAAACAGCAAAGGTCATAAAAGTATTCTTCTATGACCTTTGCCTATAATATAAAAATTTGATTACTTCTGTCTGTCTTCAGTTTTTCTGAAGTATACATCGTCATCAAGCCATTCCTGAATTGCGATAGATGTAGGTTTAGGAAGTTTTTCGTAATGTTTTGAGATTTCAATCTGCTCTCTGTTTTCAAAAACTTCTTCCAAAGTAGAGTTGTGTACTGCAAATTCGTCTAACTTGTTGTGCAATTCAGTACGGATCTCTGCATTGATCTGCTCTGCTCTTTTTCCCATGATGACAATAGCTTCGTAGATTGAGCCTACTTTGTCTTCAATCTTATCTTTATCGTAAGTAATGGTGTTTACTTCTGCTTTTGTATCTTTTACGCTCATTTTGAGAAAATTAATTTAATTATAAGTTGGCAAATTTACGAATTATCTTTGAATTCTGAAAGTTGCTGCGGGTGGAGGTGTATTTATTACTGCGCTGTCTCTCTGAATCTGCTTTGCCTGCTTTTCGTTGGAGATCTGGTCTTTAATCTGCTGCTCTGTTTTGGAATCTGCAGCCAGTTTATCTGCCATTTTTTTCTGTTTTGCTGTAAGAACGGCAATTCTTTCTTCAGTTTGTTTTTTTACGACAGCAAAGTCTTTCTTTTCTTTTTCAAGTTTTTCCCTCAAATCTGCAGCTGTCTTGGAGTATTCTGTACCCGGAAGATCCTTTTCTACCTGTCTGGTGAATGCCAAAGCACTTTCAATACGTTCTTCTTTAAGGTCATAAACAGAGTTTTGAGCTAAAAGATAACGCGCCCTCATCATGTAGTCATAGATTTTCGGACGCAGTTTCGTACTTGGAAAGTCTTCCAGAACATTTTCAAAAGCAACGGACGTAGATTTGTAATCACCCATTTTGAAATATTGTCTGGCGTTTTCATAAGCTTTAAATTCCAGTTTATAAGACAACTCGTCAATCATCGTATTGATGTTTTTTGATCTTTCAGAAGAAGGATAGTTGTTAATAAAATCCTGCAGCTCATTGATTGCCAATTCTGTGCTTGACTGGTCTAAGTTATAATCCATAGAACCGTTGTAGTAGCATAAAGCCGACATATAGGCAGCTTCTTCTTTTCTGCTGTCCTGAGGAAAACTCACTGCGAAATTTTTAAACTGATTTCCTGCAAGTCTGTAGTTTTTATCATAATAATTGGCATAAGCAGAGTTGAATACTACATTCGGAGCATCGTCTGTTCCTGCAACAAGATTAGGAAGTCTGTCATATAATGCCAAAGCATTTTTCCATTTCTTTTTGGCGAAATTTTCGTTAGCGGTTTTCAGAATGAAGTTTTTGTCTGCACTTCTTAATGCCTTTTCCTGCTGACTTTTACATGCTGCCAAAACAGCTACGGCGAAAATACCTAAAAAATATTTTTTCATATACAATGTAACAGTTCACGGGTTTACCGTACTATCAATTTGCAAAAATATAACTTTTTTGCTAAAAGATTTTTTTTTATGATTATTTAACGTAAAAACAGAAGGTAAAGTATTTTCAAAAAGTCGAATTAATAAATTTCAGCCATTTTTAATTAAAATTTCTTTAAATTTATTCTGATGCATATCCCAAAAGTGCAAAAACGCTCATCAGCAGATTCATTTTTACCTTTTTCTCTGCTTCTTTTTGATAGGATTCTGCATCTTTATGAGGAACATACAATTCGTAAAAATTTTTATTGCGGATCACGAACAGGGTAGAGCCAATCACCGTAGTAAGCAAATCTTCTGCTTTTGGAGTAAAAGTGAAAACGCCTGTTGTAACTCCTTTTTTGATTACCTCATCCAGTTTTCTTACAAAAAGCTGGTAAAATTCCATCAGTTCATCTTTAAGACTTTCGGTATGGCGAAGTTCCTGAGTGACAAAACCGTGGAAATAATTGTATTTAAAAAGTTGATTTACAATGTATTTGATCATTTCTTTCATCTGCATTTCAGGTTTGCCGTTTTTAATGGTATCAGCAAATTCAGAAAAATTTTCCCTTGTCTTAAGAACTCTGTATTGGTATAATGATGCCATCATCTTCTCTTTCGAACCAAAATAATAGGAAATCATCGCTACGTTGATATTGGCTTTTGTCGAAATGTCTCTCACGGAAGTACCTTCAAATCCTTTTTGGGCAATCAGTTCCTCTGCAACATCCAGAATGTGCATTTGTTTTTCTGAAAATTTTTTTGCCATGTATTCAGTTTTTAGTAAAAATAGTCATTTTTTCTTCTCTTATAAACATTTGTTTAATTATTTTTAATTAGGCTTAAAAACGTATTTTTGACAATGGAATTTTTTGATTTTCATCATCATAAAAAACAGGTAAGCTTCGGAATTTATAATTTAAATTTAAATGAGAATCCGGATGACTTTCCTTATTCTGTAGGGATTCATCCTAAGGATATTAGTGTAGAAAATATTCATCAACAATTAGACTGGCTTCAATCTGCGATTTTGAAAAACTGTTTTGCAATAGGTGAGTGTGGTTTAGATTCCTTAGTTCCCATTGATGAGAAAATTCAGGAAGAAGTTTTTTTTAAGCAGATAGAAATTGCTAATGAAGTAAAAAAGCCGGTGATTATTCATTGTGTGAGAAAATATTACGAGGTGATTTCATTCAGGAAATTTTCTCAGCAGCCCATGATTATTCATGGTTTTAATAAAAAGCAGAATGTTGCTGATGATTTGCTGAAGAATAATTTCTATCTAAGTTTTGGAAAAGCGGTTCTCTATAATTTATCTTTGCAGAATACAGTGAAAAAAATTCCTTTAGATAAACTGTTTTTGGAAACGGATGACGGTAATTTTGCCGTCGAAGAGCTGTATGCTAAAGTTGCAGAACTTAAAGGAATTTCTTTGGAACAGCTTCAATCACAGATTTTAGAAAATTTAGAAACAATACAAAATGGATAAATACTGGCTGGAAAGAACAGAGCTTCTGATTAAAGAAGACGGTTTGGAAAAACTGAACAAAGCATCTGTTCTGGTTGTTGGACTTGGAGGTGTCGGGTCTTTTGCGGCAGAATTTCTTGCCAGAGCAGGCGTGGGAAATATGACGATTGTTGATGGAGACACGGTTGATATTACCAACATCAACAGACAATTGCCTGCTCTTCATTCAACTGTTGGAAAACATAAAGTAGAAGTAGTTGCGGAGAGGCTTTTAGATATTAATCCTAAACTTAATTTAGTTAAAATCAACGAATTTCTGAATCCTGAAAGAATGGATGAAATATTAGACAAAGGTAATTTTAACTATGTTTTAGATTGTATTGACAGCGTTACCCCAAAGCTTACCTTAATAAAGTCTGCAAAAAAAAGAAAGATTAAAATCATCAGTTCAATGGGAGCCGGCGGAAAAACCGATCCTTCTAAAGTAATGGTGAAAGATATCAGTAAAACTCAAAATTGCTATCTTGCTAAACAGGTGAGAAAAAGATTGAGAAAAGAAAAAATAAACAAAGGATTCAAATGTGTTTTTTCTGATGAACTTCAAAAAGATGACAGTCTTAAAATGACAGACGGAACCAATTACAAAAGGTCTTTCTATGGAACGATAAGTTTTATTCCGGCTATTTTTGGTTTGTATGCTGCTGCGGAAGTGATTAATTATTTAGTGAAAAAAAATTAATGCCTGATTATAAATATCCGAAAGCCGAAAAACTTAAAAAGAAGTCTGAAATTGACTTGCTTTTTGCAAAAGGTAAATGGAAAACCTCTGGGAATCTTCGGATTATTATTCTTAAAAATCATCCGCAATTACAGGCTGACAGAACAAAATTCGGAGTTTCTGTTTCTAAAAGGTACTTTAAAAAGGCAGTACACCGAAATCGGATAAAACGTCTTTTAAGAGAATCTTACCGGTTAAATAAATCTTTGTTTACGGAAAGTTTCGGAGACAGAATAGTCGCAATGCTTTTTTGGGTTTCAAATGAAATGCCTGCAAATTTTCAGGAGGTAGAGTCTCAGTTTATCACTCTTTGCAAATCCCAAAATAAAAGTAAAAGCTGATTTTACACGACGTAGGAGCGCCGTTTTTCTCAAATAAATTTTATTAATGCATTGTTCAAAACAAATGGTATTTAACAATTCTGAATAATTTTTTACCAGAGATTGTATTATCTATATTTTTTGTAGCTTTAGTCAAACAATTGACGAATAAAATGTTAGATCAAATTCCCTATTTTTCTTTTTTATTAAGTGTATTTATAGGAGTCGGACTTGCTGCTGCAACGGGTTTCCGTGTTTTCTTACCTATGTTTGCTGTGAGTTTGGCATCTTACTTTCAGTGGATTCCTTCGCTTGAAACTTTTGAATGGCTTTCATCGCTTCCTGCACTTATTACCACCGGAATTGCAACTGTGGCAGAAATTTTAGCATATTATATCCCTGTTGTTGATAATTTTCTGGATACAATTTCGGTTCCTATGGCAACTGTTGCTGGTTGTGTCCTTTTTGCGAGCCAATTTTCAGATTTAGGAACTCTCCCGCAATGGGGATTGGCGCTTATTGCAGGCGGCGGAACTGCAGCAACCATCAGTTCGGGTTTTGCCGGGATTAGAGCAGCTTCTACGGCAACAACTGCAGGTCTTGGGAATAATTTTGTAGGAACTACAGAAACAGCAGGAGCCGGAATTATGACTGTTTTGGCAATGATTGCCCCGTTTGTAGCTGCTGTTTTAGCGATATTATGTGTGGTTTTAATTATTTTTTTCGGAAGAAAAGCTTGGCGGAAGTTAAGGAAAACAAAACAAATTTTGTAAATAAACTACATTCACATCTTTATCAGGAAATCATCTCTGTCGTTTAAAAACTGATAATGTTTTCTAAACTCGTTCAGTTCGGATACATTTAATTCTGATGAGATCAGATTTTCTTTTTTTGTTGAAATTTCTCTTCCGTCTGCAAAAAAACAGTGAGAACTTTCTTTGTATAAAAGATTATTTCCGTCTGTGCCAATTCTATTTAAGCCAAAAACAAACGACAGATTCTCAATAGCTCTTGCCTTTAAAAGATGTTCCCAGGCTCCGACTCTTTTTTCTGGCCAATTGGCAACATATAATATGGCATCATAATCATCATTATTTCTTGAGAAAACAGGAAAGCGAAGATCATAGCAAACTTGTAACAGAAAACGGATTCCTGAATATTCAACAATAATGCGTTCCTTTCCCGGAGTATAAACTTTATCTTCACCTGAAAATGAAAATAAGTGTCTTTTGTCATAATAAACAATTTCCGAATCGGGTTTCACAAAGTACATTCTATTGTAGAAGTTTCCTTCTGATTCCACTGGAGCGCTTCCGCAAAAAGCAGCATTTTTTTCTTGTGCCATTTTCTTCAAAAACTCCAAAGATTCTCCGTTACGGTCTGAAACTTCAGCAGCATCCATGCAGAATCCTGTAGAAAACATTTCAGGAAGAATAAAAAGATCTGCTTTTTCATCTCTGATTTCGTGTGCTATATTGTCAAAGTTTTTTAGTTTATTTTTCCAGATAATATCTAAGTTAATTCCTGTGATTTTCATAATGCCTGTTTTATCTTCTATAAAAATACAGTTTTAAACTGATTTCGGTTTTATTTTTGATGCAGATATTTTTTTTATGATCTTTAAACAATAAATCTATTATGAAAAAAATGATTTTGGTGCTGATGCTTTTTGTGGGAATCGCAGCCAATGCACAGGCTTATACTGGAAAAGGTGATCAGAAAGTCAATTTAGGACTTAATGCATGGGGATATGGAACGGGAATAACAGCAACGTATGACTATGGTCTTAGTGACGTTATTTCTATTGGTGCGGGAGGTAATGCTTATTTTGACAATTACAGAGACAATAATAAAGATAACAGGGTTTTTATTTTTGGGCGTCTGAATTTTCACTTAAGAGAAGCATTGGATCTTCCGGAGCAATTGGATATTTATCCGGGTGTTGATCTGGGAGTTCTGGGAAGAGATTTCGGAATTGGAGCTCATATTGGAGCGAGATATTTCTTCACCGATAAAGTTGGTGTTTTTGCTGAAGTGGGGAATAACGGAAGCTTAGGCGTTTCCTTTAATTTTTAATAGCAATATCAATATATGACAAAGCTTCTCATTACGAGAAGCTTTTTATTTGGCATCCTATTGATTATTGTTACCTTTGCAAATTAAAATCTAAAAACAATTAATGGAATTAGCAATTAAGATCTTTCAATTTATATTGAGTATTTCTATTTTAGTAATTCTTCACGAGCTTGGGCATTTTTTACCTGCAAAATGGTTCAAAACCAAAGTGGAGAAATTTTATCTTTTCTTTGATCCTTGGTTTTCTGTTGTAAAAAAGAAAGTAGGAGAAACCGAATACGGTATCGGATGGCTTCCTTTCGGAGGCTATGTGAAAATTGCAGGAATGGTTGATGAAAGCATGGATACTGAACAGCTGAAACAGCCTGCACAACCTTGGGAATTCAGAGCAAAACCGGCTTGGCAGAGATTAATCATCATGTTGGGCGGTGTTACGGTAAACTTTTTCCTGGCTTGGATTATTTATGGCTGTCTGTCGTTTTTTAATGGTGAAACAGTTTTTGACAGCACCAAGGAAGATGTACAAATGAACTATACGAATGTTGCTAAAGCAATGGGCTTTCAAGATGGAGATAAAATTCTAAAAGTAGATGGAAAAACTCAGAATAATCTTGATAAACTTTCTCTAGATATTTTACTCAGTGATGAAATTACCGTTTTGAGAGGAGGGAAAGAAGTAACATTCCCAACCAATGATGATGGTAAGGCTTTAGCTTTCAGGGACGAAAATCCAAAAGCTTTTCTCACTCCAAGATATCCTGCTGTGATTGATTCTATTTATAACCCTAAAACAGCTGAGGCTGGTTTGAAAGTTGGAGATCAGATAGTATCGGTAGACGGGAAAAGGATTAACTATTATGATGAATTTCAGGGTGTTGTAAAAAACAATGCTGGGAAAGACATTAATGTTGAGGTATCCAGAGCGGGAACTATACAGCCTTTAGTTCTATCTGTTTCAAAAGAAGGGACTTTAGGGTTAGCTTCTTTCAAGTATTTAGAGAAATTTGCAGAAACAAAACATTTTAATTTCTTTGAATCTATTGGAAGAGGATTTACAAGAAGTATTGAAAGTTTAACATATCAGGTTAAGCAATTCAAGCTTGTTTTCAATAGAAAAGTGCAGGGTTATAAGAAAGTAGGAGGTCCTTTGGCTATTATCAAAAATATGCCTGTTGATAAAGCAAAAGACGGAAGTGTTTCTATTGATTGGACGATGTTCTGGAGTTTTACAGCAATGTTTTCTGTGTGGCTGGCTTTTTTAAATCTAATCCCTATTCCAGGCTTAGATGGCGGTCATGTTATTTTTACATTGTATGAAATGATTGTTGGGAAGCCTGTTCCGCAGAAAGTTTTGGAAAATGCTCAAATGGTGGGAGTTATATTTCTTTTAGGATTGATGCTGTTGATATTTGGAGCTGATATTTTTAAAGTTTTCACCAATAAGCTTTAAATTTTAAAATTTTTTCACGTAAAAATTTGTGAGGTATAAATATCTGTCCTATATTTGCACCACTTAAAAACAAGGACATTCCTCCTTAGCTCAGTTGGTTAGAGCATCTGACTGTTAATCAGAGGGTCGCTGGTTCGAGCCCAGCAGGAGGAGCTATAATGACAAGTCGCCAATTTGGCGACTTTTTTCGTTTGTAACTATTTGATAAGCAAAATTATAACCGCTATCGTAAAATACTAACAATCAAATAATAACAAAAAAACTAATATCTTCTTATTTTTTATATTTACAGTCTCATTAAAATTAATCTAATATCTTTGTACTACAGGATAACTCCTCAAGAGGAAACTTTATATGGCTTAAATGAAGTTTAATACGGTTGTCGAATTACAATACTTCATTCATCATATGATCTGATAGATTTCTTAATTGTTAGAATCTGTTAAAAAAATTACACCAAATTTACCGCTCCAAATCCAGTTCGTCACTAATGTCCTTAGCCGTTTTTTCTAAGGCACGCCAACTCCTCTCCGTATCTGAAAGTGTTTTATCGGAATTATCCAAATGTATCTGCTCAATTTCTTTCGAATAATTGGTCAGGATTTTCTGAATTTCTTCTTCCTCCAGATCTTCATAGTGATACAAAGTTTCCATTCCAAAATCTTTAACTTTTGAGAAGAAATCCTGAGGACTTTCATAGGTTAAAATTTCCTTTGCCAGAAACTTTTTAAGGCTGTCTTCGGGCTGATTGGCTATTGCCTGTAGTTTTTCGATGGCTTCTTTTTCGTTCATAATGTGTAGGTTGTAAACAAATATAACAAATCCATTCTTTTTAAATGAACCTCCAATAAAAGACAAAATGCAAAAAATCCCTTGCTTTTTTTCAATTTTTCGATATGGTACTGCTCTGATTCAAAAACAAAAAAATTATGAGTAACAAATTTCATTTCGTAAAGTATGAATTCGGAACGGTCAATGCAGACAATGATCATGAAGCATCCCAATTGATTAACAATCCGTTTGCTTCTAAAGAAAGTAAAATCCTTGGCATCGTTTCCAGGAAAGTCGGAACTCCGGTTTTCCCGAATCTTGATAATCAGGAACTGATCGACAGGATTGCACATTTGGAAACGGCAATCATTTGGAAAGTAGAACATTTCGAGCAGAAAGCAAAAGAACTGGAACAGAAATCGGGTAAGATTTATGACAGAAACAGGTTTGAAAAAGCTTTGTATGAAATGATTAAAAACCACAACCGTGACGAAGGAATCTTTTGGAACATGGTTGAGTATTATCTTACTGAATTCTGTAAGAAGGATTAAAAAGTAACTCCGATTGGTTTTTCCATCGGAGTTTTTGTATTTAAGTAATTTTTTCCACGTTAAGTAATTATGAATTAACTCTGAGAGGTAATAAATTATTACTCTTTGGTTATATTTAATAACCTTAAAAATATTTGTTATATTGATATTTTTTGTAAAATTGACCTCATAATTTATAAAACAATTTAAACACGACGAGTTTTGTCGCATCAGGTATTTATTTTTGCAGAGATCAGAAATTTAAACGCCGTATTTCTACGGTTTTTGAATTTCAGAAAATAATTTATATTTGAAAAATTAAAAAATAAACTATTAAAAAAACGCAGCTATGAAAAAACTTTATTCGGGTGCATTTCTTCTGTGCACCGCGGCTGTATTGCAGGCTCAGGAAGTAATATGGCAGAAAGACATTCAGTCTAATACCCAGGATTTTTTATCGGAGGTTACCACAACTATTGATCAGCAGTATCTTATTACCGGAAGCAGTATTCAAAGCAGTAAGCTGCAAGCTGAAGGCAGTAAGCAAAACAATGGTTACGATTTCCATTTGGTGAAGCTCAACCAGCAGGGCGAACAGGTTTGGGAAAAATATTTTGCCGGAAACAATCACGATTACATTCAGTCAACGATCAGTACGCAGGACGGAGGTTTTGCCGTTGTAGGAACCTCGCTTTCATCGGCAGGTTTGGATAAGAAAGACGCTTCCAAAGGCGGATCAGACATTTGGTTTATAAGACTGAACGAATTTGGTGATGAGCTTTTGCAGAAAACGATCGGAACCGCTCAGGATGAGGAAGCAAAGGCCGTTATTCAGACCATGGACTTCGGATTTCTGGTGGCAGGAAGCGTAAAAAATTCGCCCAAAGGTTTTGGTTCTAAAGATGTAATGGTCATTAAGCTTGATAAAAACGGAAAAGAAATTTCACAGATTATTTTAGGCGGAAAAGGACTGGATGAAGTAGAGAAAATGATTCCTACTCCGGACGGAGGGGCTTTATTGGGAGTGTATTCCAGAAGTTCCGAGGTACAGGATGCGGGTTCTGGTAAGAGTTCCGGGATACGGGGCATAAGTGAAACCTCACCTCCCAAAGCACGTTACTCCAAGTCTACAGGTAACGAAGGCGAGGGTGATTACTGGATCATTAAGCTTAACAAAGACGGAAAGGTGGAATGGGAAAAGAATTTCGGAGGGAAAGGTGATGATCATTTAACCACTCTGGCGTTTACTTCATCCGGATACATTATCGGGGGAAGCTCCAGATCGGAAAGGTCAGGCAATAAAACCGTGGGAATTGAGGAAGGAACAGATGTTTGGCTCGTCTCTTTGAACAGCCGTGGCGAAGAACTCTGGCAGAAATCCTACAACTTCGGAAACCGTGATGTGTTGATGGGGATGAATGTGATTCAGAGAAAAGATGAAAGAGAAAAGAATAAAGACTTAACCCAAGGTGTTTTGTTGGGCGGTTATACGCAGTCGGAAGGCAGAATAGAAGCCAATGACGAAACATTCTGGATGCTCTATCTTGACCAAAACGGCAATGAGCAGTGGCGGAAATACGTAAAAGGTGAAAGCAGACAAAGAGAGGAAAGACTTTCAGACCTCAGACTGAATCGTGACGGGTCGATTGTTTTGGCAGGAACAAGTGCTGAAGAGTTAGGCAAAGAAAACTGGAAGATTGTGAAGCTGGGCGACAGTCAGATTGACCAATTGATTGAGAAGCAGGACATCAGAATTTATCCGAATCCGGTGAGTGACTACTGTTATGTGGAGATCGGAATGGAATCCGCAAGCTGGAAGCTGGGTGACGGGAAGTCTGAAGCTGAGATCATTATTTATGACATGGGCGGAAGACAGCTGCAAAGCCTGAAAACGAAAAACAAAATCACCAAGATCAACACCCAGAACCTCATTCAGGGAGCGTATCTGGTGGTCGTGAAAACCAATGACAATAAAACTGCTAATGCGAAAATTATTAAAAAATAAATACAGATGAGAAGAATACAGTTAATTTATATTTTTATAACAACTTTAGCCTATTCACAAAGTCAGCAATTAAACTTCGGGGATCTTCCTAAACCCGTACCATCCGCTTCATATACTACTACTTATCAGGAAATGCCTGTATCTACAGCATCTGGAGTTCCTGACATTAGTATTCCGTTAGCAGGAATACCTTCACACGATCAGTCAATAAGTGAAAATATATCATTATCTTATAATCCATATAATGTTAACAACGAAGATTTTGTAAGTGATGTTGGACTTGGGTGGACTCTATTTTCAGGAGGGATAATATCCAGACAAATTGTGGGGGAGTTAGACGAATTATTTGACAATACATCATCGCCTAATTATAATGTTAATGCTTTTAACGACCTATATTATTATACACTTCCTAGTGGTATTTCCGGGAAATTTAAAATTCAGAGAGATATAGCAAACAATACCTTCATTGCAGTTAGCCATAACAGGAACAATGTACTGATTGAATTCACCCGATCCAATAACTCCGCAACTTTAATTGTAAACTCTTTTACACTGACAGACGACCGGGGGTACAAATATGTCTATAATGATTTTAGCCAATCTTTGTATGCAGGCAATAAAACTTTTAGATCGGCATTTTATATTACAAGTATAAAAAATCCTCAGGGTATGGATTTACTTACCTATGAGTATCAGAAAAACAATCAATATGTTTCAGGAACGTCTACGTTACTTTATCAAAACTGTAAAATTAAGAAAATAAACAGCCCCGGATTAGGAAAAATAGATTTTGAATACACTCATAATGCTTTTTTAGACAATACATTTAATGATCCTTATAGTGTTTCAAAAATTAAAGCTCAAAATAATCATGGCCAAAATCTGTATGAATATAATTTTGAGTACTCTCTGAAAATGTTCTCAACATTAAATGGTCAGAAAAGAGTCTTAGATAAAATTATAAAAAAGAATTTTGAAAACCCGTCCTCTCCGGAAATAACAAGATTTGAGTATAATACTTCCGGCTTACAGGATAATATAACCATACCGAATTTATCAGGGATTTCGTGCATGAATATACTTATTTCTGAAACCACTCCTTATCCTGCTGAAAGTATAGTAGGTATTTTAAAAAAAATACATTTACCTACAGGAGGAGCGATTGAATATGAATTTGAGCCCAACGAATACTTTTTCGATAAAAATAGTACTGCCTATTTGCAAAACTTACAGGAGAACTATATAGATGCTTCTATACAAAGTATTCAGCATATTGTAGATGTAAGCTATTCCAATATAAATTCAAATACTTTAAAATTATGGAATTTGCAGGGAGATCCTACAAAACCAAAAAGAATATATTTCGTTTTCAATGCTGGTAGAGATATTAGTAATCCCTTTACTCAGGAAAATCCAGGAAATTTTTATGCATCCTTTAATGTTGATAGTAGTAGTTCCAATAATTTAACTTCATGCGGGGCAATTTATAGTGATGAGAATAATTTCTCTTCAACAACCTCTATGCTTGTGAATCCCGGACAACATACTATAACATTTCCCGGTATTTACGTTTCAGGAACTCTGTCTGTATTTGAGTTGATAAATACAGCACCTCCCTATAAAAATATTGATTTTGCACATGGTGTAAGGATAAAATCAGAAAAATATTTTAATTCTTCCAATAGCGGTGTTCCGGATAAAATTATCTCCTATTCATACAACTTATTCGAAAACAATAACAGCTCAAGCGGATATAGATTTTATAATGAAAATGCCTACTCTTCGTCAGAATTTGTATTGTATAAGAATGTAAAAATAAGTGAAGGTGAAAACATGGGATACACGCACAATTATTTTAAACTGCCAAGTGATTATCCTGAGACATTAATGAATATTGACGGAGTAAATCGTAGCGTAAAAAACTACTATAACCTCACTCAAAACGGATTGCTATCAAAAAAATCAATCTTTAATAGTAATAACATTAAAGTGAAAGAATTAACATTTGATTATGAATTGGAGCATACTGGCGGTCCTACTTCAATTTCTACCGGCTATGGTTATATGAGACAAGGAGCAGTAAAAAAACTAAACAGAAAAGAATATGATTTTCTATCAGGATCGGGAACTATTGTTTCTGAAACAGAAACGAATTATGAAAACCGATTCAGAATCAACAGTATCACAAGCAGAAAGCAAACTCATTCAGACGGTACTGTAGATGAAGAGATTTTCACCTATCCCAATCTCTTAACTTTGGCAGGGCAGACCAATGAATATCAGCATCTGATTGATAATAATATTAAAAGTATTCCTATTAGTATCACTAAGAAGAGAAACGGAAACATTATTTCTTCTGTAACTACAAAGTTTGCCAACAACAGTCTTTATCCTACCTCCATTATTTCCAATAATCCTACTGACGGCAGTATAAAAACGATCATGAGATATGACGCATATGATAGTAAAGGGAACCTGCTTCAATACACTACGAATATTGATGAAAGTACAGGCAATGGTTTTCCTACAACGTTAATCTACGGGTATAATAATATGTTTCCGATTGCAAAAGTACAGGGTGCTAAGACAAGTGACTTACAGTTTATTCTCAATCCGCCTGGTTCTCCCGGGATTGTAACCCTTTCGGATCAGGATGTAGATGAAGCGTCAGAAAAACTATTGATAAACGGTCTTGATGAGTACCGTAACAATACCCAGCTTAAAAATTTTATGATCACAACGTATACGTATAATCCTCTTATTGGTGTCACCAGCGTTACTCCGCCGGATGGGATAAGAGAAATCTATAAATACGATGCCAACGGAAAACTGAAAATGGTCGTTGACGTAAATGGAAACATTATAAAAGAACAAAAGTATAATCTAAAACCTCAACCATAACACGATGAAAAAGATTTTGTTTTTTACAAGTTTTTTTGCAACATTATTATTGTATGCACAAACTTTGACTAATACAGAAAATTATGTATATACAAGAACTTATCTGGAGCCTGTAACAGCCCCTGCTTCTACTGCAAAACAAATTCAGGAAGTGCAGTACTTTGATGGCTTAGGCAGAGTGAAGCAAAATATTGCTATCAAAAATACACCTACAGGAAAAGATTTGGTGGTACCTGTTATATACGACGAAAATGGAAAAGTTTCAAAAAATTACCTTCCTTTACCGGCTGCTTCTCTTAACGGAACATATCACTCAGGGATAGCAGAAAACAACATCAACAGTTATTACGGGGTTACAAATGCATATTCGCAAATAGATTACGAAAAATCTCCTGTCAGTAAAATTTTAAAGGCTTCATCATCAGGTGATGACTGGAAGATCAATGGGAACCACACCAAAACAATTAATTACTTACCCAACGAAGCAACGGAAGTAAAGAGGTATAAAGCTACCTCCACTTGGAACGCCTCTACAAAAATAAAGGATGTAAGTTTAAGTTTTGCGCCTGATGACAGCTATACTGCCAATGCTTATTACAAAGCCAACACTTTATATAAATATATACAAAAAGATGAAGATGGTCTCGTAACACACACTTTTACCGATTCTTCCGGTAAAACAATATTAAAGAGAAAATTAAAAAGTCCTACTGACCCATTTGTAGATACTTATTATGTGTATGATGAGGCTGGTAATCTTGTATACATCATTCCTCCGAAAGCTGCACAGATACAAAATCTCAGCTTGCTCAATAGTCAGCTGGGCAGTCTTTGTTACCAGTACCGTTACGATAAATATGATCGTCTGGCAGAAAGCAGGATTCCAGGTAAAGATAATTGGGAATCTATTGTCTACGATAAGCAGGGAAGGGTTGCGCTTACGCAGGATCCTAAACAGCGTCAGAATGGTGAATGGTCTTATGTAAAATATGACAGGTTCGACAGACCTGTATATAATGGTATTTATGGAAGCGCTTCTACCAGAGCAGCGCTTCAGACTCTGTTTGATAATTCGTCTTATACTTCATCAAATGAAAGTTTTACCACTTCATCGTTTAATTCGGATGGGAAAAACATCTATTATACCAAAACAGCGATTCCTGCCAGCAATATATCGGTATTGTCTGTTAATTACTATGATACATATCCTCCGGGAAGTCCCTCTATCCCCGATGCAGTACAAGGTGCCCTTACGATGAATGACAGCCCTGCTTCCATATCAGCCAATGGTTATTCGTCAGTGAGAAGTACCAAAGGACTTCCTACAGCAACACATATAAAAAATATTGAAGACAACAACTGGTCAGACTCATTTGTCTGGTATGATCAGCAAAGCCGTTCTGTAGGTACTCATACCATTAATCATTTAGGAGGTTATACGAAAACAGAAAGCAAATTAGATTTTTCCGGTTTTCCGTCAGAGATATATGTATTTCACAAAAGATTAAACTCTGATGCTGAAACCCTCATCAAACAGCGTTTTGTATACGATGACCAGAAACGGCTGAAAATACATTACCATCAGGTAAATAGCAATCCTGAAGAAATTTTATCTCAAAATGAATATGATGATCTCTCGCGTCTAAAGCAGAAAAAAGTTGGAGGAACTTCTCTAAATTCTCCGCTTCAGGTTATTGATTATGAATACAACATACACGGCTGGCTTACGGGAATCAACAAGAGCGAATTTAGCAACCCTACCAACAAACTTTTTGCGTATGACATCCGTTACAACAACCCGGAAGGAAGTTCTGAGGCAAGATATAACGGCAATATTTCTGAAGTTAACTGGATGGCATCCAATAACGGTATTTACAAAAGATACAATTACAAATATGATCATTTAAACAGGATTACTTTGGCAGAATACAGCCATCCTGATGAGAGCGTTCCACAGAATAAATTTTATAATGAAGAGATAAGCTATGACCTTAATGGCAATATTGAAAGATTAAAGAGACATGCTCCAAATATGGGTATATATCAGGCAGAGGTAGTAGATGATCTGGAATACACCATGGATAATGGGAATAGAATTACAAAAATCGAAGACCAGTCCGGAAACCCTACAGGATATGAAGGTGGAGGGTATGAATTGAGCTACGATGCCAATGGCAATATGATAAGCATGCCAGATAAAAACATTAATGACATCTCTTATAATTTTCTGAATTTACCTAGTGCTTTTAATATTAATAATAATCTTAAAAAAATATTTTACACTTACCGCGCAGATGGCACAAAGATCAGAAAAATATTTGCCGGCAATGAAAACAATTCTGTGGTTACAGATTATATAGATGGATTTCAGTATCTTACCTATGTAGGATCCCAAACAAACGATTGGAGTGCGCTAGAGTTTGCCTATGAGCAGGAAGCGTTTGTATCAAAAGCATTCGAAGGTGGTGTGGAAGCTCTTTACAATCAGGCTAAGCTTACTTTTATTCCTACGGCAGAAGGGTTTTATGATTTCCAGAATAATAAGTATATTTACCAGTACAGAGACCATCTGGGAAATTCAAGGCTGAGTTATTTTAAAATCCCTAACGGAGGTCTTGATATTGTAGATCAAAATGATTACTACCCTTTCGGGATGAACCATATAAGACCTGAAGAAGTGTCTTATTTCGGGCAGGGAAGCTACGCCAACTATAAATATAACAGCAAGGAGCTTCAGGAAACAGGAATGTACGATTATGGCTGGAGACAATACATGCCGGATATTGGAAGATGGAACGGGATAGATCAGTTGGCAGAATTGTATCATGACAGCAGCCCGTACGGATATGTCGCCAATAATCCTACATTATTTACAGATCCGGATGGACGTTGTAATTCAAATTCAAATGGTGAATTTCCTAATGAAGAATGTGCATTTCCGATAGAAGAAGTTGTAATTGGTGGCATAAAGAGTGCAAGTATATCGCCAACTCCAATTATTTGGCCCTCTTATATGCCTTCCTTCCCTGGTGGTGGATCTTCCGGCGGATCTTCTGGAGGATCTTCTGGCGGCGGCGGTGGAAGCATTGGCGGACCCGGTGGTGGTATCGGCGGCGGTGGCGGCGGTATCGTAGCTCCTTCTGATGAATGGGCTGAGTGGAGAAGAAGAATGGCAGATTACCATTTGGCACAAAACAGAAGAACATTATACAGCGCTATTGGAGATACCAAAGTTGGACAATCTGTAACAGCTGCAGAAAATTTTATATTTAGAGATATACCTTCCTCAATGGTAGGTGGAGAGTTTGTTGTTGCAGCTTGGAGAGCTGCCAATATCTCACGAATAATTTGTGGCCCGATAACAAGATTGACCAATGGATTACTTAAAATCTGCTTCACTGAAGGAACTTTGGTTGCCACAGAAGATGGCAATAAGAAAATTGAAGACATCAAAGAAGGCGATTTTGTATGGAGCTACAACGAAGAAACAGGCAAAAAAGAACTGAAAAAAGTAGTCGCATTATCCCGCAATACTTCTTCTTCATTAGTGAAAATTACTGTAAACGGCACTGAAATTACCTGCACACCGGAACACCCGTTCTACGTAAACGGAAGCTGGATAGAAGCCAAAAACCTTACCAAAGGAATGCTTTTAACCATTTTAGACGGAACAACTTCTCCTGTAGAATCTGTTAATTTCTTGGACGAGAAAGTGAAAGTTTATAACTTTGAGGTAGAAGGCAACCATAATTATTATGTTTCTGAGAAAGAGGTTTTAGTTCATAATGATTGCGGACTGCCTCAATTATTTTCCAAAATACAAGGCAACATTATAGGCGGCGAATTTAAATATGCAACTGGAGAATCAATTGAATTTTTAGCAAATCATAATGTAAAAGGAAGTACTTTAGAATTAACAGAAATGGTTTTTTATCCAAAAGGAGCGGTAGGAAATGAGATGGCAAATGCATTTGGAAACAGACAAATGATTCAAAGTTTTAAAGTTCTTCAAAATTATGCAAGAGAAAATGGATTTAGCCATTTAAGACTTCAATTTCAACGAGCTCCTAATAGTTCCTCAGCAAATCCGGGACATATTTTTGACCAACTATTTAAATTATAAATAATGATTAATACAGAATTATTAGAAAAATATAAAGATTATACAATAAATAATATTGAAGACTTAATTTCAAATATGAGAAAAGATGATTTATCTATGATGCAGTCAACGATGTTATTAGTTTTAAAATTTAAAATGACAATAACTGAAGCAGATAAATATATATTAAATTCCCAAGCATGGCAAGATAGTAAACAATCTGTAGAAAAATTTAGAAATAATATTTTTGATAATATTGATAAACTAGACAATTAATTAAGTATAAAAAAGATTGTCCTAAAAAAGGACAATCTTTTTTATTCTATGTAAGAGAAAGTAAAAGCCTATAACTTTAAGGTTGAAGGTAATCATAATTACTATGTTTCTGAGAAAGAGGTTTTAGTTCATAATGATTGCGGAATGAAGGGAATAATTTCCAATCTGGGAGAAAAGCTAGGAGAGTTTTGGAGTTCCAAAATTTTATACATATACCGTTAAGGGAGAAAGTGTATTTGTTCATCCTCATGCAATGAAACATTTAGAAGAATTAGCAACTCATGAAGCAGGTAATCCAGGCTACCTTAGACTTTTGGGGACAGACACATATAAAAGCAATTAATTCTGCTATAGAAGATGTTTTATCTCAAGGAGCTATAAAATTTAGGCAAATGTATTATTCTGGAGGAAATGAAATTATGTTTGCAGCACCTAGAAGCCCAGGAGAATTACCTATAGTAATACATTTTAGATAATATAAAAATGATAAAAGTTAATTTTATATCAACAATTGATAATGATGTGAACATTGAGTATGATTATTTTGTGCCGTTTACTGTAAAAATTGGTAGTCAAAATTATTTACCTGAAACAATATATGTCCGAAATTTAGACAATGAAAATTTTGTTGAATTGAGATTTGATGCTAAGTCTAAAAAATTATATGAAATAACAGTTGTAGGAATTGATTTCGTAAATATTATCAAAACAAAGAAGATAGAAGTATCACATTCATCACCAACATATTATAATTGTTTAATAAGTGAGAATAAAGAGTGTCTTTTTTCTAATTCAACAAAAGTTTATAGTGATATTGATTCATTAAAAATTGAATGGAAAAAAGAAAATAATATAAACTACTATAATATTTCTGAAAAATTTATATTAGGTTCAAACTCTGATGGAGAATTATCATGTGTAATTATAAAAAACATAGATTCAGAAATTTTAGATTCTTTTATTATATAATAAAAGAATAAATAAGTTTTAAGAAGCAACTATTTTACAAGTAGTTGCTTTTTGTATCAAAGGAATATTTCTTACCACTTTAGATGGAAAAACTTCTTCTTTAGAATATATTAATTTCTTGGATGAGAAAGTAACAGTATATAACTTTGAGGTTGAAGGCAACCATAATTATTATGTTTCTGAGAAAGGGATTTTTGGTGCGTAATAACTGTGAATATACCACAGAGTTCATAAAGGGATTTTATGTAAGAGGTATGACTACAATGGAGAATAGAGTTTACAACAGAACCGTTCAAGGCCTTGCTAATTATGAAGGAAAAAGCCTCTTCAAACTTGTAAGGGCATTTGAAAGTCAAGCTAAAAGTGCAGGCATGGATAAAGTTGTTATAAAAGGTGTTGATATTGTAGAAACTAGGTTAATGAATCCAAGAGCAGCAGAACTCATGGGGTATACTTATAAAGAACTTAGTAAAAATAGTATAGAATTAGTAAAGTTTTTAAAATGATAAAAAATGTAAATATCGTTAAGTCTAAATTTAATAGAATAAAGCGAGATTTTTTTAAAACGGATCTATTTGAAAATTTAGAAAGCAATATACAACAACAATTAAATAAGAATATTTTATATTTAGATAACGAAATTCCTGTTTTAGGATATTTTTCTTCTGTAAATAGTTTTTGGATTCTTACCGATTTTAGACTAATTACTAATTTCACAAAAGTTTTACTTGATGATATTGAAAAAATTGAAGTACCTGAAATCTTTGAAGAAGGGAAAAGTAATTATGAATGCGATAGTATACAGATAATCAAAAATGATAGCACAGATTTTAAATTGAACATTGAAAATTCAACTTGGTATGCTGTATTTAATATTTTACAATTTGTTACTAGAAAATAAATTTAAAGAGTAGTCAAGGCTACTCTTTAATATTTTGAAATAGAAGACACCATAATTACTATGTTTCTGAGAAAGGGATTTTGGTGCATAATGATTGTGGGATTAATGCAATAATTGAAGCTATGCCTTCGTCTCTAAAGCAGCTAAATATGTGTAAAGATTTTGCTGCGAATTTAGTAGAAAGAATGATAGCGGCTCCCTCTATTAACCAAGTAACAAAACAGAGTTTTTTGAGAAACGACCAAGTTTCTGAAAAAAAGCCAGTTACAAAAGTTAAAATACTGTAAGAGATTTTATATCAAAGCATTCGAATTTTCGAATGCTTTGGTGCAGAATTTAAAGGATTCTTTTTAGAAAGAATTTATACGAAAAAGTATATTCGAACATCTGATTTTTCAGAATGTTTCAAAGAGAAAATGATCTTTGATGTTTTAGAGAAACAAATATGTGAATTCGGAAAAATTATGAGAAGATAAATATTATTCCTTCTATTACGCAGAAATTTTACAGCAGAAATTGCGATTTTCTTCCAGCCTTTGCTGGTTAGAATTTTCTAAAACCAGTTTGAAATTTGCCAGTTCGGGATTATTATGAACTTCGTTTGGAGTGTAAATCTTGTGTTTGTAGCATGGTCGATTATTGTTGTAATCTTCAATAAAAAATTTCAATTCCTGATAAATCGTTGTTGAAAGAATTTCTTTGGAACGGAAGTAATACGACTTCATAATCTTGTAAGGTCCCTCCACAATGGAATTAGAAAAAGTAACATCCTTCAAAGCGATCTTTTTGCTGATATTGACGTGGCAATTTTTGATAAATTCAGCAACCGTTTTGTTGTTGTTTTCACTTCCGCCATCTACTATAAGTTCAAGATGCTGATCTTTGAGATCTACATCAAATTCATTTTTGATGGCTTGCTTTACGGTTTCCATTCTGATCTTCGAGCATTTCTTGGTAGAAATATCCCAAGACAGAATCTTTCGAGAAAAGTTGTCGACCACAGTGTAAATGTAGAAGGTAATATTATCCAAAGTTTTATATTGGGAAATATCCATGTGCCAAGTCTCATTCGGTCGTTTTGCATTGTAAGAGCCTTTCTTTCTTGGTTTTTTCTTGGGTTTTCTGGCTTCTGAATATCCAAGTTTACGAGCATACTTATACCAAGTTGACTCCGCCATAGATACTACTCCATCACGAATTGCCTTTCCCCAAATGGAACGAATGCACCATGTTTTTTGTTTGCTCATATTCATATATTTTTTGAGGATGAAAATTTCTCTGTTAGAAATCTGTTTGGGTCTTCTTTTAAAGCAGTGTCCAACTAATGATGTATTACAAGCGAATTTCCTATCGCTTAACCAAAATGAATATTGCCTTTTTGAAATCATCAAAAAACGAAGAATGTCTTTTTTAGCAATGGGAAAATCCTCAGAAAGATTTTCGATCAGAGTTACAAAAACATTTCGATTGGCTTTAATTACTTTCCGAATGTTTTCTTTTCCAAGAAGAGTAATCAACGCAATGTATATTCTGGTAAATTGAATAAATGCTTTTCTGCTGAAATACAATCGGGAATCAAGAAGTACTTTAGTATCCTCTAGATTGTTCTGAATGCTTTTAGAAAATTCTCCTCCAATATATTTTTCAGGATTTTCTTGTTTCCAATAATGGGAAGTAGAACCCGGAATTTCCTTGATGAATCGTTGTGGTAAAACTTCATTTTGAATGCCTAAAGCATAGCAGGTTTTGATATACGTATGATACTTTTGGTATTTTTGCATCGGTGTGTTTTGGCAAAATACTATAATTCTCAAAACCATTATTTCGAATATTCGAATCCCAAACCAATATGTTTCGAGCCTTGTAAGGGGTTGTGAATTAAGCTAATTTGCTGAATATCATTGCTAAGCGGTTCGAGTTCTTGTCAATAGGGGGAGCTCAGCAATGTGAGTCTTTTTTATTTTGTTTGTAAAAGATTATTACAATAAATATTAAAATTTAATTTACTGAAAGTTAGTACCATAAGCGCTTTGCGTTAATTTTGAAGAAAAAATATTTGCGTGATATTGTTTTTCATTTTATATTTGCACCACTAAAACAATAGGACATTCCTCCTTAGCTCAGTTGGTTAGAGCATCTGACTGTTAATCAGAGGGTCGCTGGTTCGAGCCCAGCAAGAGGAGCACTGAAAATGAGACACTTACAGAAATGTGAGTGTCTTTTTTTATATTTGTCACGAACATTTCACGAACAAAAGTATTTTATTTTAATGCTATTTTTGTGTAAGAATATTTTAGTACGTTATCTATGACTGACTTCTATATCGCAACATATATTCTAATGGTAACCTTTACAATCCTTGTCCCCTTCTATCTTGCAGGGCGGCTTTGGTTTGCGTTCAGTCCGTTTGCGATAAACTATTACTCCAAGGAAAGGGCAAACTGGTATAACGACTGGAACACCCAGCGGTTTTTAATCGTTTTGAATTTATTTTTGGTTTCATTGTCGCTTTCCTTTTTCTGGGGCGGGAAAATACTGGAAGATATCCATGCCGAGAAGATCGACTTTACCCAAATCCTATTCTATATCATTCTTCAAATTCTTGCCGTAATACTGTTCGAGGTAAAAATGGAACACCCATTTAAGCCAATTCAGGCATTCAAAAAATTCAAGAAAAACAGTTATAGCGAAAGGTTTGAGTTCCGAGAAAAGCAAGACGCGGCAGATAAAATAGAACACCATTCCAATGAGTTAAAAAGAGAATTTTTGAAAGTTGGCACTAAGATTTCAAACGAATTAAATAATCAACAAATCATTTTATCTGAAACCAACGAACTCGCAAAACACAACAATAATATCCTACAGGAATCCGATTTTGCTTTTGAAATAAAAAAGAATCCGAATATGGTCATTGATGACATTTTGCGGGATTATTTTATTTCTAAAGATTCCGAGAGGGATTTATCGGACTTTTTACTGCGGAAGAAAAACTCTGGAAAGATTCTGTTTACAAAGCCTGCAAGGAACGGCGTGAGCGTACAGCCTATTTTGGAATTTTTCTCGACCTTTACTAATGTTATGGAAAGTTGTAAATCCGGCACAATAACCCAAGCCGAAACCTGCAAAATTATCAACGCCGTCACCTCGGCAAAAGACAGGCTCGGAAATATCGCAGAAGAGCCAATAAACAGCAGGAACCTCTCAAAATATCTTTCCAACAGCGATGTTCAGGATGATATATAGTCTAAAATCCAAAAAAACATTTTCTCTTTAAAAATCATATTTGTCTGCTAACCAGAATTATAAAGGCGACAGTTAGTCGCTTTTAATGGTTTATTGACTAAACCATTATAAAACAAAACCTCCTATTGAACGCACATTTCTTTAGGTTGTTTTATTTTACAAAAAACTTTTTAAGTCGCTTTTAGGCGGCTATTTCTTTGGGAAATATCTTGGCCTCAACAAAATTCAACGAAATGAAAGACCAAGAAAGACTAGCTGCGCTAGAAAGCCAAATGTCCACCTTGGTAAACTCGCAAAAAGAGTTTACCTCGAAGGCGCTACAGATGCTCGCCCTCGGAACAAAGAACATCTATTCTAAGGAAGAGGCCGCGCTGTTCCTCAACCTGGATCCGGACTATCTCTACCAACTCAAACACCACGGCAAATTGAAGGCCTACAAAAAGAAGGGGCAAAAGAAAATTTACTTTCGCAAAGAGGACCTCGAAGCTTATCTTCTGGGGGATAATGTGGAGGAAATACAAAATGATGACTATGACGCATTCGAGCAGGAAATTCTGGAGCGATGGAAGAAATAACCAACAAGCCGGCTGAGGAGCAAAAAATCCCTGTTCTGTACCAAACCGATTCCGAGACCACTACCATTTTCGATATGGTGATGAAGTATCTTGAAAGCAAGTATGACCTTCGCTTTAACGCCATCGCCCTGGAGATAGAAATATCGCTCAAGGGAAAGGACGACTGGACAGAGCTAAACATCAACTCCCTGCTGATAGAACTCGTACAGGCCGGGATGCAGATCATCATGCAGAAGCTGGAGATCCTCGTTCGGAGCCACCTGATAAAGAGATACAACCCGATAGCGGAATACTTTAAAAAACTCGCGGGCTGGGACGGCGAAGACCATATCCGGAAGCTGGCGGGATTTGTTCGGACCAACGACAGCGAAGCGTTCCGCTACCATCTCGAGAAGTGGCTGACCCGCGCCGTGCTTTGCGCATTGAAGAAAGACTATGTCAACAAGCAGTGCCTCGTGCTGGCAAGCTCCAAACAGAACACGGGCAAAACCACCTTCCTGCGGTTCCTCATCCCGGAAGGGCTCAGGGATTATTATTCCGAAAATGTCACAGTGGACAAGGACGGCATCATTGCCATCTGCAAAAATTTCATCCTCAATGCGGACGAGCTGGCCGTGCTGTCCAAATCGGATGTCAACACCCTGAAGTCCTTCATCTCGATGGGCGGCGCAAAAGTAAGGGTGCCTTACGGACGGAAGCCGGAGAACATGGATAGGATATGTTCCTTTGTTGCCTCCACCAACAGAACAGATTTCCTTACCGACGAGACAGGAAGCGTAAGGTGGCTGGTTTTCGAAGTTTTAAACATTGATTTCGCCTATGTGGAGGAAATAGACATAGACAAGGTATGGGCGCAGGCGTACTACAATGCTTTTGAAAGAAAAAATTATCAACCGGAAATGACGCTCTCGGACATAGAGGCCAACGAGCTGAGGAACGAGCAGTTTTCCCAGCTTTCACTTGAGCAGGAAATCGTTTCCGCACACTTCGAGAAATCGAAGGACATCAAGGATTTTCTTACGGCGACGGACATCGTTGTGGCAATGAACAACGCCCTGAATTTAAGATTGAACAACATCAAGGTCGGAAAGGCGCTCACCAGGCTCAAGTATGAAAGAATCAAGCATCCGAAACTGCAGGTTTACGGCTACCTGATCCGAAGAAAGATTGACTGAAAGAAAGTTTAAATCCTTGACATTCAATTTATCCTACCTACTTACCTAAGTGGACTTACAGAACTCATTTTCAAATTTTTATGAAGGTAATAAAATAGGTAAGACTTTACCTAAACTACCATCGTTAAAGAAGGGATCCAATTAACAGGTAACAACAAGGTAAGTTATAAAATGATATAACTAACTGATATTCAATATTTAGGTAGGCAGGTATGGAAAAACGGTAAAAACATAACTGGATATAAAAAAAATAAACTTTAAAAAACACAAAAAATGAACTGCAAACAAGCGAACGAGAATATCAGCATCAAAGAAGTAATGGAAAGTTTTTCTCTCTTCCCAAGCAAAGAACATCCGAAAACAGCCTATTATTATGCTATCAATCGACAAGAACGAACGCCAAGTTTATTAGTGAATTATGTGAAAAATATTGCCTTCGATTTTGGCACTGGAAAACAATACGATGTCGTGTCGATAGTTCAGGAGCTCAAACAATGCACTGTATCCGATGCTCTTGAATATCTTGAAAAATTTGATTTTTCTTTTCAAAAGCAAAAGGGAAATTTAAACAATCCAAAAGAAGAAACTAAATCTTATCAAATATTAGAAGTAAAAGAAGTGTCACATCCAGCGTTGATTGAATATTTAAAATATAGAAAACTCGAATCTCAAAAATCTGAACTTCAGGAAATTCATTACGAAATGAATGGGAAGAACTATTTCGGATTAGGATTCAAAAACGATTCGGGAGGCTACGAAATCCGCAGCAGGTTTTCCAAAATCTGCCTTGGAAAAAAGGATATCACCACGATAAAAAATAATTCTGCAAACCTCAAGGTTTTCGAGGGCTTTACCGATTACCTCTCCTTTAAAATTTTAGAACCGGAAAAGATACCCTCCGACCATCTGATTCTGAACTCTGTCGCCATGGTTCACAAGGCATCAGGGCTTTTTGAAAATTATAAATCTGTCGAAATGTACCTGGATAACGACCGCGCCGGCGAACAGTGCCGGGATTCAATTTTGAAAATTTTCCCGAAGGCAAATGACCGATCGAATGAATATTTCCTCCATCAAGATCTGAATGATTTCCTGATATCACAGGAAGAAAAGACACTTGAAAATAAGCTTGAAAAAAATCAAACAGCCATACACGATGCCGAGGAAAACCGGAATATTTACAGGAGAAAAAGATGAAGATTTATACAAGCCGGGCTGCGCAAAATAAGCACAGGTGGAATACTCTAAAAAAGCTGGGTAAAAACTGGCCATGTATTTAGTGCAAAAAGTACCCAATGTTTACAACAAGCGTGGGGCTTGTCGTAAAAATCGGGCTTTTTGGTTTCCTCCTGTCGTCGGAAACAGTTGTATGGAACTACGATTCAAGCCCATAATTTAAAATCATAAAAAATTAAACACCACATAAACACAATATGAAAAATGACTTTTTAAAACAGTTTGTAAGACAGATTTCCGAGCAGCAAATTGCAACGGTTGCAGAAGAAAAAAGAAGGAACCGCTTTCGCGAAATTGGTCGAAAGGGAGGTTTGAAAAAGAAGACGGCGAACCAATTTTCGAAGGTAGTCTCAGTTCGTTTTACCGAAAAGGAGTTTGAGAAAATTCAAAAGGAGGCTGACTTCTACAAACTCAAAATATCAAAATATTTAAGACTGGTTTCAACCGAAAAAGAACTTAAAATAAACGAGTTTCAAACCGACGCGGTTCTGTTGAATTACGGCAACAATTTTATAAGGATATCCAATCTGCTCCGGAACAGAGAATGGAATGAGTTTGAAAACAAGAAAGAGATCCTTGAGGAAATTCAAACCACAACGAGGTTGATCCGGGAATACCTCTACCAACAAATCATCAAGCATGAACAATTCGGCAACGACGAGGAGGATCAGTAAGATCGCGATTGAATACAATGGCAATGACAAAGGCACGGCGGAATGTGTTTATTCCAACAACCTGCTTTCAACAATGCCGGAGGAACAGTTTGCGGAAATGAAGTTTATTGCCGAGAGAAATCCCAATGTCAAGAAATGGGCTTTGACGGGCTACATTTCTCCACCAAAGGAAATCGGCGACAGGCTGACAAATGAAGAGTTGAAGGAACTGGCTATAAAATCATTGAAAGACGTGGGACTTACAGAAAATAACCAGGTCGTCCTGGACGTCCACCATTCCACGAAGCAGAAACATATCCACTTCATCGTGAACCGCATAGATGTTTATGGTAAATGCACGGTAAAATCTGCCAATATCGGGAAACGCTTTGGTGAATCGGTTCGAAATGTCTGCAAAGAGATGAATCTCAAAACAGATGTGGAAATCGGAAAGGAGAAAAAGCAGCAGATGCTGAAAGTGCTGCAAAACTGTCTGAAGGTCTCAAGAAATTTTGACGACGTGGTCGATTATATGCGGAGATGCGGTTACAGAGTGACGCTCTCGCAGAATGTGAAGGAGGGTATGTCGGGGATGCGGATTGTCCGGCTGAAGGACATCAACGACCATACCCAGAGGCACTACCATCCCGGTTACAAACTTTCGGAGATCACCAGTAAACTGAAGATTAAGGACATCAAAGAAATCCTAAACCGGAATGCGGAAAACCACCAGTCGGCAATTTTCAGTCAGAGTAATCCACAAACGAACGAAATAAAACATCCGGAAAAATCAGCCCTCAGGGAGATTGAGAGTGCCATGAAGGAACTGCTCAAACCGAGCTACGCACCGGCGGCTGACGATGAATTGCTGAGGAAGAGAAAAAGAAGGAGATAAGTTAAAACAACATAATAAAAAAATAAAATGAACAACGAATTTAACAACCAAGACATGAATACAGAAAATTATTCTTCACAAGATGCAGGCATCGAACTTTTGCACCGCGTCATAGAAAGTAATAATGCGGTAGAAATTTCGGGGAAGGCGATTTTCCACATGTACTGCGACATCAAGGAGGATGTAAAGAAAATCCAAGCACTGGCACATGAAGAAAATCTAAAACGGCAGGAATTGCTTAAATCCATCCCCAACAATATTATCACAGAATTATCTCCGGACGTTATAAAGCATCTGGAAAAATTCCATCAGAAATCAGATACTGTTAAATATTGGTTTTTCGGAATCCTGGCTCTATTGCTGGTTGCATTTTTTATTTTAACAGCAACTGTTTATCTAGGAAAAAACTGGTACCGCGAAAGCATCCGCACCAAGACCGAGGTTCGAGAGGAAATCCTCAAGGAGATCAAGAATGAAAACAAGGCGATTTATGAAACAGAGCAAGTAAAACAGCTGGAGCACAATACCGCACTAATGAAAAAATGGATGAAGAAAAATCCAAAGGACGCAGAAAAGTTTTTGAAGTTTAAGGAGGGGTATGAGAGTAGGTAGACTAAAAATTATTTGTCCATTCTAAAATAATTCCCTATCTTTGTGCTGTTTACTTACAATGGTCGGAAATTTTAAAATACTGTTGCTTTCCCTTACACTCGCGTTATTTCTGGCGCCAGGGATTTCCTTAGCTTGCAGCAAAAAGGATAAGCAGGTTTTTAAATCAGAGGCGCATGCTGAGATTTTCATCAAACAGTCATTCGCGAAATTTCACCCGTCTTGCGACAGCGGCGATTGCAAAGATGAGTGCTGTCACCCCAAATCACACAATTGCCAAACGGAAGGATGCTCAGGAAACTGTAGCGGAAACCTTTGCAGTTCTGCTCAATACACTGTTTTAGCGGATAGTAAATTTTTAGAGGATTCTAAAAACGAAGCGTCCGGTTACGATGACAAAAATTCTAATTTCTTTTATCAGAATCCCCATTACTCCGGTGGATTCCATACCATTTGGGAACCGCCCAAAATAGGTTAAGATCTTCTTTTACAGCCCGAATTGTGTCTGGTCGTGAAGTGTTTATGACACTTTAGCCCGTTCTTTTTTAGCGGCGCTGTAAATACATTTGAACTTCAAACGCTCCTTTAAGCTCTTTCAAAATAGACTTTCCTTTTTTAGTAAAGGATAATTTGAGGAACCGGATGTTCAAAAGCACTTTCTCAAACAAGGAGGCTCAAAATTAACCTTTAACGATAATTTAATGAAGAATATTCTTTTAGGAATACTGGCTTTTGTAGCAGTGTTCCTCGTTTCCTGCACCAATTCAAAAGCAGAAACTACCCAAATTACCAATGCACAGTTCAAGACCGGCGACATTGTTCCCCACGACCAGGTCTGTATGGTAAACAACGCCTACATGGGCAAAAAGCAGCTCGAAGTAAAGCATGACGGCAAAACCTACTACGGTTGCTGCGAAAACTGCAAACTCAGAATCCCGGAGGAAGAAAACGCACGAATGGCCTATGACCCGGTATCAAAAAAACTCATTGATAAAGCAACCGCAATTATTGCGATTTCCGATAAAAATGACAATGTCGTGTACTTTGAAAACAAGGCGAACTACGAAGCCTTTTTTAATAAATAAAAATAATCTTTAAACTTATAAAATAATGAAAACACTAGTATTCAGCCTTTTAGCAATTGGCACACTTGCACTCACTTCTTGTAAAGAAAACAAAGAACAGAAAAGCACCACTGAAACTTCCATGAAGCACGATATGAGCACAATGTCCGATAGTGCAGCGAAGGGCAATATGGCAACGGATGAAGAGGTAACCGTTACTGAAGCCAAAAAGTCTTCCGCTGATCTTACGGAGCTTTATTCCCATTACACACACCTTACATTCGCTTTGTCCGGTGATGATGATAAAGAAGCGGTTAGTGCAGCGAAAGGGATCCTGGCCTCTTTTCCTAAAATAGACAAAAATGGGTTTTCCGATGAACAGAAGAAAGAATTTGCAGAACTGGAAGCCAGCATCCGGGAACACGCCGAGCACATTGCAGATAATGCCGGAAACATTGATCATCAGCGCGAACACCTGGACATAATGAGTGCAGATTTTTACGACCTTTTGAAAGATTTCGGAACTCCAAAACCGGTGTATAAAGTATTCTGCCCGATGTATAATGACAAAAAAGGAGCCTTCTGGCTCAGCGATTCACGCGAGATCAAGAACCCTTATTACGGCAAAAAAATGGCTTCATGTGGCGAGGTTCAGGAAGAAATTAAGTAAAACTGTACAGAACCATGATTCAAAATTTAATCAAACTGTCCCTCCGCAACAGGTATTTCGTTTTGCTGATTGCAATCGGCCTTTTTATCTGGGGTGTTTTTGCGGTAAGGGACAATCCCATCGATGCCATTCCGGATCTGAGTGAAAACCAGGTCATCGTTTTTACGGAGTGGATGGGCAGAAGTCCCCAGATTATTGAAGATCAGGTGACTTTCCCGCTGGTCAGCAACCTACAGGGAATTCCGAAAATTAAGAACATCCGCGCCTCTTCCATGTTTGGGATGAGCTTCGTATATGTTATTTTCGAAGATAATGTGGATATTTATTGGGCCAGAACCCGCGTAATGGAACGGCTCAATTATGCGCAGCGTTTACTCCCACAAGATGTCACCCCTACGCTCGGACCGGATGGCACCGGTGTTGGTCACGTTTTCTGGTACCATTTCGATGCGCCTAAAATGGATCTAGGAGACCAGCGAGCCTTACAGGATTGGTACGTGAAATTTGCCCTGCAGACGGTTCCCGGTGTGGCGGAAGTAGCCTCCTTTGGCGGCTTCGAAAAACAGTACCAACTCATTGTAGATCCTGTAAAACTCCAGTACTATAACGTATCCCTCATGGATGTCATGAACAAAGTGAAAGCCAACAATAATGATGTGGGCGGACGTAAATTTGAGATGGCCGATATGGCCTATATCATTCGCGGCCTGGGTTATATCAAGAACGTAGCCGATATCGAGGAAATTGCTTTGGGAAATTACAACGGAATTCCTGTGCGGGTGAAAGACATTGGTTCTGTACAGATGGGTGGTGATTTGCGTCTGGGTATTTTTGATGCAGACGGTGAAGGCGAAGTCGTGGGCGGTATCGTAGTGGCACGGTATGGCGAAAATGCAGATAAGGTCATCAACGATGTGAAAGAGAAAATGAAGGACGTTGAAAAAGGACTCCCTGAAGGCGTCACCTTCAAGACATCGTACGACCGCAGTACGCTGATTGAAGGGGCAATAGACAATATCAAAACCAAGCTGATCGAAGAGATCATCGTGGTCGCTATCATTGTTATTCTGTTCCTCTTTCACTGGCGAAGTGCATTCAGTATCATTATTCAGATTCCGGTCACCATTGCCATCAGCTTTATTCTGCTAAATGCATTCGGACTTTCATCCAATATCATGTCGCTTACCGGAATTGCGCTTGCAATTGGGGTGATCGTAGATAACGGAATTATCATGTCTGAAAATGCGTATAAAAATCTCTCCGATTGGCAGAACCATCAACAAAATAAAAACCCCTAACAATGAAAACCAACTGGTTAAAAAATATATTCAGAAAGAAAGATAAGGAGAAAGACAGTTACGTTAAAATTCCCGAAGATATTCGGATGAAGATTATCGAAAAATCATCCTTACAGGTATCCAGAGGGGTCTTTTTCTCTACGGTGATTATCGTGGTTTCCTTTCTCCCCGTATTTATGTTGACAGGTCAGGAAGGTAAACTTTTTCACCCGTTGGCGTACACCAAAACTTTTATCCTGATCGTTGATGCAATCCTGGTGCTTACCCTTGCGCCGGTACTTATCTCCTTTTTTATGAAGGGAAAGTTTAAAGACGATAAGAAAAACCCGATAAACAGAGGGCTTGAGCGGATATACGAACCCATCATTCGCTGGTGCATGGAATGGAAAAAAACAACGCTTGGCATTAATATTCTTGCCCTTCTTATCAGCATCCCTTTAATTATGAACCTCGGCCGTGAGTTTATGCCGCCCTTAGATGAAGGCTCACTACTCTTTATGCCGGTCACTTTGCCTGATATTTCGAACTCTGAAGCCAAAAGATTACTTCAGGTGCAGGATAAAATCATTAAAGGAGTTCCGGAAGTGGATCATGTCCTCGGAAAAGCCGGAAGAGCAAACACGGCGACAGATAATTCACCCATCTCCATGATTGAAACCATTATTCTGTTGAAACCTCAGGACGAATGGCGCGACGGCCTTACAAAAGACGATCTTATTAATGAATTGAATGCCAAACTGCAGATTCCCGGCGTAACAAATGGCTGGACCATGCCGATTTCCAACCGGATCAATATGCTTTCAACAGGGATTAGAACGGATGTGGGCGTAAAAGTGTACGGACAGAACCTGGACAGTATCGCGGTCCTTTCCGAAAAAATAAAAAAGGAACTCACCGGTATTGAAGGAATCAAGGACATGTACGTAGAACCCATTACCGGCGGAAAATATGTGGATATTGAAGTGAAACGCGAAGAAATAGGAAGATACGGCCTAAGTGTGGATGATGTAAATGCCGTCGTGGAAAGTGCGCTCGGCGGAATGAAACTCACCACCACAGTGGAAGGCCGACAGCGCTTTTCGGTAAATGCCAGATACGGCCAGGATTTCAGAAATAATTTGGAATCTCTGAGAAGATTGCCCATGCAGACGATGGAATTTGGTTCCATTCCGCTAAGTGCAGTGGCTGACATTCGTCTTACAGAAGGACCACCAATGATCAATTCTGAAAATGCAATGTTGCGTGGAACTGTTCTATTCAACGTACGCGACCGGGATTTAGGCAGTACCGTAAAAGAAGCCCAGGCAAAACTCAATAACATGGTTAACAAAATGCCAAAAGGTTATTTCGTGGAATGGAGCGGTCAGTACGAAAACCTGATTCGGGGCGAGCAGACTTTAAAAATGATTATGCCCCTCGTATTAATAGTGATTTTCCTTTCGATGTATTTTGCGTTCAATTCTTACCGCGAAGCTTTCTTTAATCTCATCAGTATTCCTTTTGCCCTAATCGGCGGCGTTTTTATGATTTCGATTTGGGGGGTGAACCTTTCCGTAGCAGTAGCAGTAGGATTTATTGCCCTATTCGGACTTGCGGTGGAAACCGGAATTGTGATGGTCATCTACCTGAACGATGCCATGATTCAGCTTATTGCCAAAAATGGAAACTCACGGGAGACCATTACCAATGAAGAACTTCGGGAGTACGTCATCAATGGAGCAGCGAAAAGATTAAGACCTAAAATTATGACAGTGTGTGTTACCCTTTTTGGACTGGTTCCCATCCTGTGGAGTCACGGAGTTGGAAGTGATATGATGAAACCAATCGTATTACCGATGGTGGGTGGCGTTTTTACTTCCGCAATTCACATCCTTTTGGTAACACCTGTTATCTTTTATATGCAGAAAGAGTGGGAACTGAACAAACTGGGGAAAATTGACGTCCTCGACGCTTCCCATTAATCCTTAAATGATTACAAAATGAAAAAATTAATAATAACAGCAGTACTGGCCTTCCTTTACACTACCATTGATGCTCAGCAAATGTCCCTGCCCGCAGTAATGGACAGTATCGCAGCCAACCATCCGGTGGTAAAAATGTACAATGCCGAAATCCGGTCAATGGATGCTGCCGCAAAAGGAGCAAGAAGCTGGATGCCTCCAACCGTAGGAGCAGGTTTCTTCATGACGCCCTATAATGCAAAACTCTGGCAGCGCGACGGCGATATGCTCGGCATGGGCTCAGTAGCAGTTTCGGTGGAACAGATGTTTCCTAACAGAAAGAAACTCAACGCCAACGAAAATCTGATGAAGGCAATGTCTGCTGTAGAAAAGGAAAAACTTTATGCCGCCCTCAATGAAAACTTTCAGGATGCCAAAAAACTGTATTACAGTTCAATCGTCTTGGACAAAAAGCTGAAGGTCGTAAAGGAAAACGAAAAGATGCTGGATTTCATGATCAGAAACGCCGAAATCCGGTACAAAAACGGACTCAGTAAAATATCGGCCTATTACAAAGCAAAAGCTGCGCTTGGCAGTTCCAAAAACATGCAGCTCATGTACGAGAATGACCTTCGCGTCAACCGGATCCGGTTGAATGCCCTCATGAGAAGAGACGCGCTCGCACCGCTGGAGATTGAGCCCGAATACAACCTGAATGACTACTCTCTCGAGACTTTTGGTCAGGATCTCTTTTATCAGAACAGAAGTGATCTCCGCGGCATCGACCGGGAAATCAATATTGCCAAACTCAAACAGGATCTGGAAAAGCAGAATCTAAAGCCGGAATTTGGCGTAAAGTTCGAAAACATGTTCGGTTTTGGCGGCCAGCCCATGCAGTTTTCTCTGATGCTGATGGCAAAACTGCCTTTCGTATCCTGGGCTTCAGGCATGAATAAAGCCAATATTGAAAGCCTGAAACTGAAAGAAGAAGCCTTGCAGGCACAGAAAGAAATGATGGTGAACGAATACAGCGGAATGGCCTACGGAATGCGCAATGAACTGGACCTGAATAAAAATCAGCTGAAACTCTATGAAGACACCATTATTCCGGCCTTAAAAAACAACTACAAATCCATGCAGTTGGGCTACGAGCAGAATACGGAAGAACTCTTCATGTTGTACGATGCCTGGGAACAGCTGAATATGGCCCAATTGGAATATTTCGAGATCCTGACCAAAGCACTGCAGACGCAAACTGAAATTGACCGCTTAATTGAAAGAAGATGAGAAAAATTATAATATTCACTATGCTTTTATTGGGTTTGACGGCGTGTGATAAATTAAAGTTCTGGGAAGATAAGCACTCGGCAGAAGCTGCAATGCATACTTATACCTGTCCGATGCACCCGGAAGTGATTTCAGACAAACCCGGCAAATGTCCCAAATGTGGGATGGATTTGGTCCTGAAAGATGCCCCTGAAATAAAGGAAGAGGGGATTAAACTTGACGATCTGCTGAAACCAACCAATGAATTTGTAGTGTCGGAACAGCCCGTAATAAAAGTAAAAAGAGAAAACATACCCACCACGGTTGATGCTTTAGGGACGGTAGAATACGATACTCGACAGATTGGCAGTATTTCCTCACGCGTTGCGGGCCGTATCGAGAAACTCTATGTGCGGTATAAATATCAGAAAGTGTCCAAAGGCCAGCGTATTTTAGATATTTACAGCCCGGAACTTTTAACAGCACAGCAAAACCTGCTCTTCGTTATTAAAAATGACCGCTCAAACAAAACAATGATCGATGCTTCACGCCAGAAACTCCTTCTTTTGGGAATGCCGGCTTCACAGATACAGAAAGTCATCCAGCGAGGGAAACCTGATCTCACAGTTCCGGTTTTCAGCAATTACAGCGGACACATTCAGCAGGCAGGATCGGCCGGAAGCATGGGGTCATCACCACAATCTGCACCCGCAATGGCTTCAAATACGGCAGCCACCGCTGAACTACCCCTAAAAGAGGGAATGTACCTCCAGAAAGGACAGAATATTTTCAGTGTCTACAATCCCAACAGAACCTGGGCCCTGATCAATATTTTCTCTGAAGACATTGCACTGGTCAGCAAAGGACAGTCAGTCATGATCATCCCGGAAGCCAATCCTGAAAATCGCTTCAAAGGAACCATCGGTTTTATTGAACCCTTTTTCAGGCAGGGCAGAAAAACCGTAACGGCGCGCGTCTATTTTGATAATTCCACCGCAAAAATTCCTGTCGGAAGTCAGGTTAATGCGGAGATTATGAGCCACAACAGAATGGCAGATTGGCTGCCGAAATCAGCGGTGGTTTCTTTGGGGATTGATAAAATTGCGTTCAAAAAAGTTGAAGGCGGTTTTATTGCCCATAAAGTTGTTACCGGCGCGGTGGTAGGCGATAAAATTCAGATCGTCAGTGGTTTGCTTCCTGAAGATGGAGTTGCCGAAAATGCACAGTACCTGATGGACAGCGAAAGTTTCATAAAAATTAACAGATAAAAATTGATAAGATGAAATTTAATATTTTAATGCTGGCCTTGCTGGTTTTTCTTTACTCCTGTAAAAAGGAGGAAGATCCGCATGCCGGCCACGATATCTACTACACCTGTTCCATGCACCCGCAGGTAGTCTCCGATAAACCCGGAAAATGCCCCATTTGTCACATGGATTTGGTGCCTGTGGAGAAGAAAAAGAATGCGGATCCTAACGAAATTGTTTTGAATGACGAGCAGGTTAAACTTGGGAATATCAAAACAGTCGCGCTATCTGATGGGTCTATGGCCGACAAACTTACCCTGACCGGAACACTCAATTTTAATCAGTACCAAATGCAGGCAGTAAGTTCCAGAGTAATGGGCAGAGTTGAACGGTTGTATTATAAAAACATTGGCGATTTTGTTCCGAAGGGGGCGCCGTTGGTCGATATTTACAGTGAAGAACTCAATAATGCAAAGCAGGAATATTTGCTGGCATTAGAAAGACGCAAGCTGTTCGTCGGTAATACTTCCATTGATTTTGATCAGTTGCTCCAAAGTTCCCGCAACAAGCTTTATTTATGGGGAATGTCCGAAGGCCAGATCAAACAGCTGGAAAGATCAGGAAAAGCCACGCCAACCACTACCGTGTTCAGCAATGCAGCCGGGTACATCACCGATCTGAGCATTGCCGAAGGCGATTATCTTGCCGAAGGTGGCACCATCGTGAATCTGGCAGATCTTTCATCGCTGTGGGCGGAGGCGCAGGTCTATTCCTCTCAAATGGCTCTCCTTCAGAAAGACAGCAAAGTTACCGTGTATATTCCCGATCTGGATAATTTGAAGATTAATGGGAAGATCGATTTCACAAACCCTGAAATAAGCGCCTCCAGCAGGATAAATCTGGTTCGCATTTCCGTGCCCAACAAAGGAAATCTGCTGAAACCCGGAATGCCGGTATATGTTCTGGTGGAAAACAAATCCCGCGATGGCCTTTCAATGCCTGTGGATGCGGTAATCAGGGATGGCAAATCCTCCACGGTCTGGGTGAAAACCGCGAAGAATACCTTCGTCAACAGAATGGTGGAAACGGGTCTCGAATATGAAGACAGAATAGAAATCACATCAGGAATTAAAGCGGGGGACGAAGTAGTGGTGTCCGGGGCCTACCTGCTGAACAGCGAATATATATTTAAGAAAGGGGCAGATCCCATGGCGGGTCACGATATGAGCACAATGTAATATGAGAAAATTGAATATCATAGGTTGGCTGTCGGTGATAGTAGTGGCGGTTGTTTTAGCCATTCAGTTCATACCGGTGGAGCGTAATGTCTCCACCGTTCCGCCAGGTCAAAGTTTTGAAAAAACCGAAAAGGTGCCCGCCAACGTGGCTGCTATTCTGAAAGTTTCCTGCTATGACTGTCATTCAAATAATACCCGTTATCCCTGGTATTCAGAATTGCAGCCCGGCGCTTGGTTTATGGCGCAGCATATTAAAAAAGGCAAAGAAGAACTCAATTTTGATGAGTTCAATAACTATTCAAAAAGACGTAAAAAAGCAAAAATAAAAAGCATCATCAGCCAGATTGAGAAAGACGAAATGCCTTTAAAATCATACCGCATGATGCACGGAAACGCCAGATTATCAGCGGATGAAAAAAAAGAACTGTTAGATTTTTTTCGTGACAACGAATATAGTAAGTAACGCAGAACATAAGAAATGAAGCTCGCCTGTGGTCTTTAGAGTATCAGAAATGGTCGTTTAGAATAAAAAAGGATCGGAAAAGACTGTGCTGTAGAATCAACAAAAATTAAAAACAACGTGATGAAATTAAATATTAAAAATATGGTTTGCAACCGATGTCTCAAAGTGCTTAGGCAAGAGCTTGAACAACTGGGAATTAAGGTTTCATCAATTGAACTCGGGGTATTGGTAATCGACGAGACGGCTGGTAATCATACTGAAATCATGGCGAAAATTGAAAGCGTTCTCCATACCAATAAATTTGAAATAATCCATAGTTCAGAGGAAATTCTTATAGAAAAAATTAAACATTTTTTGCTTTGTAAAATAGAAGAGCTCCCTCTTGATTCCACAGTAAACCTATCTCAAACTTTAAGCGCAGAGTTCAACCATGAATATAAATCATTGAGCAAGCTGTTCTCGCACCTTGAAAATACAACAGTGGAAAAGTATTTTATTAATTTAAAAATAGAGAAAGTAAAACAACTTATTCAACTCAGGCAGTACACCTTTTCAGAAATAGGGCATCTCCTGGATTACAGCAGCGTCAACCACCTATCTAGACAGTTTAAAGAGATTACCGGAGAGAGCATGACTGAGTATAAAAATGCTGAACTAGCCAATCGAAGACCCTATGATGAAATTAGTTAACCTTAGAACTTAGGCGTATGAAATTATAAATAGGAAATAGTTGCGAAATAGAAACGGCAATCACAGGGACGTTTGCGCAACTCTCGATAAACTTCAGGTATAGTTTTGATGTTACTTGGCCTTTTTTTCAAAGCGAAATTATATAGAAACTAACGAAAATTATGCAGAACATCCGTTTAAGAAACTTGTACTTTTACAGTAGTAATTACAACCAGCTCGCTTTCAAAAACTACTTTATTGCAACACGAGTTTGGTCAAAATACGGCTCACAGAACGTATTTTAAACGGATAGTGGGAAATTTACAATGTATAAAATAATAAAATCAACCAAAATGAAACAACAAATTGAAATAACAGGAATGTCCTGCGAAGGCTGCGTTAAAAATGTCGAAAAAGCGTTGAAAGAAATTGATGGCGTACAGAATGTAAAAGCGAGTCTGCATCCACCACGCGCAGTTATTGAAGCAGAGAAATCGATTAATACAGCGAAGTTAACGCAAGCCTTGGCGAAAGTAGGTTATAGTATTGCCGGCGCTTCCGTAGATGAGAATTTAAAAAAGTCTGGCGGCTCCTGTTGCTGTTGAAAAGTATGAACTGCGCGGGCAAGTATAACGTTAGTACGATGTGAACGATAACGGTAGAAATGCTCCGCTGAAAACTAAGTGAAAGAAGCAAATAAATTTTTTAAAAAAAATCAAAGTAACCAGCAATAGCTTGCCTGATCGAACGCACTTATGATTGCGACAGTATTGGCGCAGGAATTGCATATTTATTGAAAAAACCAACCTATTTATTAACATAAAAACCAACAATTATGACAGGTTATCACACGTACCAAAGTTGTATTGAAGCATGTTTAAAATGTGCTGCAATATGTAATCACTGTGCTTCATCATGCACTCAGGAAGAAGATGTAAAAATGATGGCGAGATGCATTCAGTTAGACATGGAATGCGCAGCGATCTGCTATGCATCAGCACAGTTAATGAGCCTCGGCAGCGACAAAGCAAAAGACATTTGCCGTATTTGTGCCGACATCTGTGAAGCATGTGCTGCAGAATGTGAAAAACATGCACAACATGGAATGGATCATTGCCGTGAATGTGCAGAAGCTTGCAGAAAATGCGCCGAAGAATGCCGGAAAATGGCAGCGTAATTTAAAACGGGTGGTGATTGTAATGATTGCCACTCTTTTTATCTACATCCTAACGACCAAATTAAGATCTATTAAATGAAAAAATTTTTTACCCCGACATTGGTTGTCATTTGTCATAATGACAATGCTATTTGGTATGGTCAGCAGTTGCGGCAATAACGATAATAGCAATACCAATAGTAGTAAAACTGACAAACCACCTTCATTGCCATCGGCTAAAGGATATGTTGCCAACGAAGCCGGAGGCAGTGTTTCAGTTATAGATCTTCAGGATAGCTTAAAAACCACAAGCATTGACTTAAGTGATAGCGCCGGAACTATGATTATGGCCCATAATGTTCAGGTGGCCCCCAATGGAAAATCTGTTTGGGTGGCGGCAGCAAGTATGGACAGCAGTAAAACAAATTACTTAATAGTTATTGACCCAAACAGCGGTACAATAAAAGAGCGTGTGCTGTTAGGTAAAGATCTACACGTGGCCCATGTAGTTTTAGACGATCAATCAAAGAATGCATTTGTAACCGCAGGTGAAACGAATGAGGTCATACAAGTAGATGCAACGACCTATCAGGTGGTACGGAAGTTTGATTTAGGTGCAAAACATGCACCACATGGTTTGCGCTACGCTAAAGGCAAATTGTATGTAGCCAATATGGACGGAAAAAGCATGTCTGTCATTACTGTAGCTGATGGCAAAGTAACTGATATTCCTCTTGGCGGAATAGCTCCACAGGTGGCAGTTACCCGTGATGATAAATTTATTTTCATCTCTTTATACGACACAAAAGAGGTGATACAGTATGACCTTAAAAATGGTCAACTAAACAGAATACCATTACCTGCTACTGCTCAAGGTCCAATTCAGTTGTATGCTACCCCTGATAGTAAGTTACTGTATGTGGCTGACCAGGGAGAGTTACTCGGAAGACCGGTTTCAAACGAGGTTTATGTAATAGACATACCAAACGCAAAAGTGATAAGTACCATTAAAGTTGGTAAGAAGGCACACGGTGTTGTAGCAAGCAACGACGGCAAATCAGTTTATGTAACAAATACTATAGACAATACAGTTTCTGTGATTGATGTGGCAAGTCAAAAAGTAATCCACACAATCCCGGTTGGCAAAGGCCCTAATGGAATAAGCTATTGGTTTGAAACTGGCGGTATGCCGTAAACAGGATATTAAAGGAAATAGATATCAAAGAACGTTCTAGTAATATCAATTTATATAAATTAAGCTAAATAAATTTATTATGGAAAAGATTAAAGTAGCCATTAACGGATATGGTGTCATTGGCAAACGGGTTGCCGATGCAGTGCATTTGCAAGAAGATATGGAACTGGCAGGTGTATGCGATGTAATAACAGACTGGCGCATTCAAATGGCAGTATTGAAAAAATATCCCGTGTTTGCTTCCGATGACATGTTTAAAACAAAGATGAACGAAGCAGGCATAAATTCATCAGGCACGTTGAACGATCTGCTTGCATCCTCAGATATTATTGTGGATTGTACGCCCAAAAAAATTGCGGCTCAAAATATAGAGCTTTATAAAAAACTTGGTAAAAAGTTTATATTACAAGGAGGTGAAAAGCATGAAGCAACCGGTCATTCCTTTAGTGCCGAAAACAACTATGCCACTGCACTTAACCTTGATGCTACAAGAGTAGTTTCCTGCAACACTACATCCATTGTGAGAACACTAACCGCACTGAAGAATGCAGGCTTGCTCTTAAAAGCAAGAGGCACTTTACTTCGTCGTGCAACCGACCCATGGGAAAGCCATTTGACCGGGATTATGAATACCCTGGTTCCCGAAAAAGAAATACCAAGTCATCAGGGGCCGGATGCGCAATCCGTTGACCCCTCTTTTGACGTTATCACATCAGCAGTTAAAGTACCGGAAACGTTAAGCCATCTACATTACTGGAATGTACAGTTGACCAGAAAGGCCGATAAGGAAGAAGTTTTGGATGCGTTCAATAAATCTACCAGAATTGCAATGATTAAATACAGCGATGAGTTAGCCGCTAATAATACAGTTAAGGAATTAATGCTTGCAATAGGCCGCCCTTATGGAGATATGTATGAAGTAGCCTTGTGGCAAGACATGCTGAAAGTGGTTGGAGATGAAGTGTTCTATGCTTACCTAGTCGATAATCAGGCTATCGTAATCCCCGAAACCATTGACGCTATCCGTGCCCTAACCGGAATTGAACCAGACGCTGAAAAGTCGATACTTAAGACCAACGAAAGCCTTGGAGTTAAACAGAGTTTTTATTAGGAGTAAGCAAAAAGTAAATTATCAAATTAATAAAACGAAATGTTAAGGAAAATGGTTTTGTACCCTGCAAATATTTGTAAGACGCGCACTTCCGCAAATGCCTATTTCTAAAACAAATAGAAATTTAGGGATTAAATTAAAGTTTAAAAAAAAATGAAAATGAACGATAACATTGCAGACTTATTAGGCAAGAAGGCAGCCTTCTATTTGGATCACGTTTGCCAAAAAATCACAAAAGATGAACTTCAAACTCCCGGTAAATATAGTCTGGAAAAGGTTTTTGTCGATAGTAACAGAAACCCGCAAGTTCTGCGGAGTCTCGCTCAACTTTATGGTCATGGTAATCTTGGAGGCACGGGTTATCTGAGCATTCTTCCCGTTGATCAGGGTATTGAACATAGTGCAGCATACTCATTTTATAAAAACCCCGACTATTTCGACCCTGAAAACATTTTAAAACTTGCACTCGAAGCCGGCTGTAACGGTGTGGCTTCTACCTTCGGCGGGTTAGCCTTGAATGCCCGAAAATATGCGCACAGAATCCCTTTCATTGTAAAGATTAATCACAATGAATTACTGAGCTTTCCAAATAAATATGACCAAACGCTATTTGGAAAAGTTAAAAACGCCTGGGATATGGGGGCCCTTGCCATAGGAGCAACCATCTATTTTGGTTCCGAAGAAAGCGACAGACAGATCAAAGAAATTGCCGAGGCGTTTGAGCACGCCCATCAGCTCGGTATGGCGACTATATTATGGTGCTATCTTCGAAATGAGGCATTTAAAACAGCAGATCAGGATTATCACTCCGCTGCGGATTTAACAGGACAAGCCAATCATATCGGAGTAACAATTCAAGCTGATATTATTAAACAAAAATTGCCGACAAATAATTTTGGATTCAAAAACATTAAGTTCGGTAAATACGATGACGCGATGTATGAGGCATTAACAACTCCCCACCCGATTGATCTCTGCAGGCTGCAGGTAGCGAACTGTTACATGGGCAAAATCGGATTAATTAACTCCGGTGGCGATTCAAAAGGTGAGTCAGATCTGGTTGAGGCCATTACAACAGCGGTCATCAACAAAAGAGCGGGCGGCACTGGACTGATTATGGGTCGGAAGGCATTTCAGCGCCCGTTTAAAGACGGTGTGAACTTATTACAAATGGTACAGAATGTATATCTCGATAATAAGATAACAGTTGCATAGCGTGAGTTTAAAAAGAACAACAGAGTGAGCTAGTCTCAACAAAATTTAAAAAATGAAGAGTCCAATTAACATCGTAAAAAAATCCGGTGATATTGTCGCATTTGATGTGGAAAAACTCATTAACTCGCTTCGGCGCGTCCACGCCTCTGAAGACATAATTCAACAGATTGTTAGTGAAATTCAGTCCACAATTTACGAAGGCATTACCACCAAAAAGATTTATCAGATCGCTTTTGATATGCTAAAAAAACAATCTCGTGTGAGTGCTTCAAAATACAAACTTAAAAACGCACTCCTTGAATTGGGTCCCTCGGGTTTTCCTTTTGAAAAATTAGTTGGCAAACTGATGGCACATGAGGGATTTGCCACCGAGGTTGGGATCATTGTGCCAGGAAATTGCGTGTCGCATGAGATAGATGTAATCGCACAGAAAGAAGATAATCATTATTTTATTGAGTGTAAATTTCATAGTGACCAAGGAAGGTTTTGCAATGTGAAAATTCCTTTATATGTCAATTCCAGATTTCTGGATGTAGAAAAACAGTGGAAAAAGCAAAAAAGTAATGAAGGAAAAATTTCTAAAGGAGGGGTGTATACCAATACAAGATTCACCACCGACGCGATACAATACGGTAAATGTGCAGGTTTACTGATGGCAAGTTGGGACTATCCTCTTGGTAACGGTTTAAAAGAGAGAATAGACATATCCGGGCTGCACCCATTAACCGCTTTAACGACCCTGACAAAAAACGAAAAAACAAAATTATTAGACATTGGATTAGTCCTTTGCAGAGAAATTTATGAACAACCGGATGTTTTAAACCAAATTGGAATTTCAAAACCGCGACACAAAAACATTTTAGAGGACGCAAAGGAATTATGCATTAACCATTAAATTATCTGACCAATGAAAAACACTAAAATTACCATTCATTTTTTGGGAGCTGCAGGAACAGTAACGGGTTCCAAATATTTAATCGATACAGGAGATCATCAACTCCTAATCGACTGCGGCCTTTTTCAAGGATTAAAGGAATTACGGCTTAAAAACTGGGAATATCCGCCTGTGGACGTTTCAGCCATTGATGCCGTTTTATTGACTCATGGCCATTTCGACCACACAGGATACCTTCCACGATTAATAAAATATGGTTTTAACGGACCAGTTTACGGAACAAATCCCACTTTGGATATTGCCACAATCATTCTGAATGACAGTGCCAAAATCCAGGAACAGGAAGCAGCGCGAGCTAATAAAGAAGGTTACTCCAAACACAGTCCGGCAGAACCGCTGTATGGTGTGAAGGATGTAGCAAAAACCATTTCCCATTTTAAGGAGGTTCCGCCATCACAGTGGATTCCTTTGTTTGATGGTATCAATGCACGGTTTCAGTACAATGGGCATATTTTGGGTGCAGCTTTCATTGAGTTGGATGTACATGGCAAACGTTTTGTTTTTTCCGGAGATATTGGACGTACCAATGATCTACTGCTATATCCACCCCTGAAACCCGAAAAGGCGGATGTTCTTTTCATAGAGTCAACCTACGGAGGAAGGTTTCATCCGGATGAAGTGGAAGCGGTTCTGGAGATTGAAAAATTAGTCAACGACACCATTAACCGTGGAGGCAGCGTGTTTATTCCCAGTTTTTCGGTTGAACGTGCTCAACTGATGATGCTTATTTTATGGAGGTTGCTTAACGAAAATAAAATACCCAAAGTACCGATAATCATGGACAGTCCGATGGGAGCCAGCATACTCGATCTGTTTTACCGTACCAGAGATTGGCACCGGTTAACAACCGACGAATGTGATGAAATGTGCGATCATTTCACGGTGGTCAGCAGCTATCAGGAAACCATGGAGTTGCGGTCCGACAACAAACCAAAAATTGTTATCGCCGGCAGCGGGATGCTCACCGGTGGCAGAATGCTCAACTATCTTGAAACCCAGGCACAAAACCCTGATAATACCCTGCTTTTTGTCGGCTATCAGGCCGAAGGAACCCGTGGAAGAAAACTATTGGATGGTGAGAAAGAACTAAAAGTGTATGGAAAATGGGTTCCTTTCAATATGGAAATAGCGGAAATTGAAGGACTATCTTCACATGCAGACCACAATGAACTCATTGGTTGGATGAATGAAATAACAAATATTCCTGAAAGAATTTTCATCGTACATGGAGAAAAGGAAGGCGCAGAAGCGCTGCAGCTGGGCATAAAAGAAACCTACGGCTGGGATTCGCAAATACCGCAACTTTATGATATTGAAGAATTATAATTTGGAGAGATGAATCATATAACGGACAGTAAAATCAAGCATTCAAATGAGACCAACTGGTATGTGATTACCGGCGGACCCAGTACCGGAAAAACAACGACCATTGATTTGCTTCAGAAGCAAGGTTACCTTACGACAATTGAACACGCCAGGCATTACATTGATACCATGCATAATGAAGGAAATTCTGTTGAAGAAATCAGAAGCAATAAAAAGAAATTTCAATTGGGCGTGTTAGATATGCAGATTGCCCAAGAAGGATCGCTCAATAAGGAGGATATGGTTTTTTTGGACAGGGCTATCCCGGACGCAATGGCTTATTATCAATTTTTAAACTTGGATTATGATGAAAAGTTACTTAATGCCGTCAACGGGGTTTCCTACAAAAAAATCTTTATTTTAGACCGATTGCCGTTTACCAAAGACTATGCGAGAACCGAAAATGAAGACGATCAAAAACTAATTCATCAGTTGATAATAGAAAGCTATACCAATCTCGGTTTCACTATCGTTTTTGTTCCGGTTTTGCCTCCCGAAGAAAGAGTGAAATTCATTTTAGATAATTTATGAACAAAAAATATTCATCCAAATTGTTAACATATAAGAAATTATTATTATGAAAAATTTAGAACATGATCACAACATGCTTAAGGATACTGATTCAGCAACAGGCAATCATTCCAAACATGAAATGGAATCGGGCAAGGAGTCTGTCCAGCACGCGCAAAAAAGCCACGCCTCTGCATACAAAAAGTTATTTTGGATGCTTCTGATTTCCTTTATTTCAATGTTTATACTAATGTATGCGATGGTGGACAAGCTGGCTAACGTAATTCCAAACATAAACCAGTTATACATGGCAGGCCTGATGGCTTCTCCTATGTTAATCATCGAACTGCTGTTAATGGGGAAGATGTATCCCAACAAAAAACTCAATAAAATTCTTATGGGCCTCGGAGTGCTGATGATGGTGCTGTTTTGGTCCGGGATTCGGCAGCAGACAGCCGTGGGAGATGTCCAGTTTCTAAAGTCCATGATTCCACACCATGCAGGGGCTATTCTTATGGTCGAAGAAAGTAATCTGGTCGATCCGGAAGTGAGAAAGTTGGGCGAGGAAATTATCAAAGCACAGGAGGAGGAAATTGCCGTCATGAGGGCGAAAATTAAGGAACTTCAAACCCGGAAGTAATCTCAAATAGCAGAATTCAACGCAAAAAAATTGAATTATGAAAAAATACACCTGTCCCATGCATCCCCAGATATTGAAGGACGAACCGGGGAAATGTCCACTTTGCGGAATGAACTTAATTCCCTTGGGAGGAACCGCCCGACCTGAAAAAGACGAACACAGCCATCATCATCAGAATCATGATCATCACTCAGAATCTGATAGTTCAGCGGCGGGATTTGACAAACATGCAGGTCATCATACTCCGGATTTTCTAAAAAGATTCTGGATTACACTGGTACTTTCTGTCCCGGTGCTGCTGCTTTCCCACATGATTCAGCAGTGGCTTGGTTTCACCATAGCTTTTCAAGGCGATAAATACGTGCTGTTGGTTTTAGGAAGTATTATTTATTTCTACGGTGGAATGCCTTTTTTCAAAGGGTTTTTGGGCGAAGTGAAAGCCGGAGCTATTGGGATGATGACGCTCGTTGCTTTGGCGATTACTGTAGCTTATGTCTATTCCGTTGCAGTCGTATTTGGGCTGCCGGGCATGGATTTCTTTTGGGAGCTCGCCACCCTAATTGTCATCATGCTTCTGGGTCATTGGCTCGAAATGCGTTCACAGATGGCAGCTTCAAATGCGTTACAATCCTTAGTGGCATTGCTACCAAATGACGTAACCGTCGAGCGTAACGGAAGTCCGGTAAAAATAAAACTGGAACAGCTGAAAAACGGAGATACCGTAATCATAAGACCGGGCGAAAAAATCGCCGCTGACGGTCTGATTGTCGAGGGCAGTTCCTATTTAAATGAAAGCATGCTGACTGGAGAAAGTGTTCCTGTAAGAAAAGAGGCCGGTGGAAAGGTTATCGCAGGGTCTATCAATGGAGACGGAGCTTTAAAGATAAAAGCAACAGGGGTTGGAAAGGATTCGTACCTCAATAAGGTCATTAATTTGGTTCAGGATGCGCAGGCAGCAAAGTCGAACACTCAGAATCTGGCGGATAAAGTAGCCAAATGGCTTACTATAGTAGCAATTGTGGTGGGAGTAGGAACTTTCGCTTACTGGTACATCACCATGGGAGATTTGGCTTTTGCTCTGGAACGGATGGTAACGGTAATGGTAACGTCCTGCCCTCATGCTTTAGGAGTGGCAATCCCTCTGGTGGTGGCCATTTCCACTACACTTTCAGCGACAAATGGTTTACTCATCAGAAACCGCACGGCTTTTGAAACCACCAGAAAATTATCGACCATTATTTTCGATAAAACCGGCACCCTTACGAAAGGCTCCCACACTGTGCAGAAAATCATTCCTCTAACGGAACACTATTCGGAAAACGATTTACTCCAGTATGCAGCAGCAGTGCAGCAGAACTCCGAACATCACATTGCAAAAGGAATCATGCAGACCCTTTCCGAGAAAAAACTGGAGCTATGGAAGTCAGACAGTTTCCGCTACATGCAGGGAATTGGAGTGACAGGAATCGTAAACGGTAAATCGGTTGTCGCGGCTGGTCCTAATTATTTTGTTCAAAACAATAAACAGGTACCTGCCATTCCGGAAGAAATCAACCAGGATGCAGAGACAGTGAACTTTATTCTGATTGATGATGTGCCAGTGGGTATTGTTTCTTTAGCAGATACCATTCGCGAAGGCGCAAAAGAAGCTATTGACCAACTTCGAAGCATGAACATTAAATCATTCCTGCTTACAGGTGATAACGAAAAGGTAGCGGCGGCGGTGTCAAAGCAGTTAGGAATGGACGGATATTTGGCAAATGTACTTCCGCACCACAAACAGGAAAAAGTAAAAGAATTTCAGGATAAAGGAGAAATCGTTGCGATGACAGGTGACGGCGTAAATGATGCACCGGCTTTGGCAGCAGCAGATGTAGGCATTGCAGTTGGCAGCGGAACTGATGTTGCTGCCGAAACCGCAGATATTATTCTGGTCAACAGTGACCCTCGAGACGTGGTGAAAATGATAGATTTTGGAAAGAAAACCTACAGCAAGATGATCCAGAATCTGGTGTGGGCAGTGGGCTACAACGTCGTGGCGATTCCACTTGCTGCGGGTGTTCTGTATCCTACATTTGTCTTGACTCCCGCCATGGGCGCAGTGCTGATGAGTGTAAGTACCATCGTGGTCGCACTTAATGCAAGTTTGTTAAAAATTAAATAATTACAAGATGAAATATATATTTTCGCTCTTTCTATTTATGGCAATGTCCATAAACAGTTATTCACAGAGCACCAAAACCGTGTACACCTGCCCGATGCATCCGCAGGTCGTGAAATCAGCACCCGGTAACTGCCCCATTTGCGGTATGACCTTGGTAAAGAAAACCCTTACTGAGAAAAAAACGGCGGCCAAATCCGCGCCCGCTCCTAAAAAGGCCACCGCAGTTAAAAAAACTACGATTCAGAAACCTGAAGTGACCCCTGCAAAAACAAAGACAAAAGCGGAAGTTAAAAAACCGGTGATGCCAAAGACTAAAGCAGTACCGAAAGATCCAACAAGCGTCAAAACGCCGGAACATTCAACACCTGCTCCCCATCCGCATGAAGCAGCGCAAAAGATGTACACCTGTCCGATGCACCCCGAGGTGGTTTCGGACAAACCCGGAAAGTGTCCCAAGTGCGGTATGAATCTGGTCCCTCAGAAGGAAAGCGGCCAGCATCAGGGTACCGGCAAAACCCCCGAACATCAAACTTCAGATCCGCATCAGCATGAAGCAGCGCAAAAGATGTACACCTGCCCGATGCATCCCGAGGTGATATCGGACAAACCCGGAAAGTGTCCCAAGTGCGGTATGAATCTGGTCCTTCAAGAAAAAAAAGAAGATCATTCTGCACACGGAAACATGCAGACACATGGTGAACACAAAATGGTCATGCCCATGCCCGAAAAGCACCTAAAAGGCGGACGCAAAGTGACCTACCATCTTTATGTGAAAGACACCCTGGTAAATTTCGCGGGCAAACAGAAACGCGCCATTGCCGTAAACGGGCAGATTCCGATGCCAAAGCTGGAGTTTTATGAGGGCGATACGGCGGAAGTGATTGTCCATAATTTAATGGACGAAGAAACTTCTCTGCACTGGCACGGTCTTCATCTTCCAAATAAAGAAGATGGGGTTCCCTGGCTTACCCAGAAACCCATTCCACCACATTCAACCTACACGTATTCGTTTCCGATCATCCAAAACGGAACCCACTGGTATCACTCACATACTGGCCTGCAGGAGCAGATTGGAATGTATGGGATGATGATTCTGAAAAAACGTCCCGAAGATCCTACTTTCCGGCCGGGGATTGATGATTTGCCCACAGAGCACCTTATCCTGAGCGAGTGGACAAACCTGAACCCCAATAATGTTCAGCGGATGCTTCACAACGCCAATGACTGGTTCGCAATAAAAAAAGGCAGTACTCAAAGTTATGCAGAAGCCATAAAAGAGGGACACTTTAAGACAAAACTCACCAACGAATGGAAGCGGATGCTTGCCATGGACGTGAGTGACATTTATTATGACGCCTTTCTGATTAACGGTAAAACAGAAAGCCAGCTCGCAGGATACAAAGCCGGTGACAAAGTGCGGCTTCAAATTGCCAACGGCGGTGCTTCCTCCTATTTTTGGCTCAATTATGCAGGAGGAAAAATTAAAGTAGTGGCCAGTGACGGACTGGATATTGAACCCGTGGAGGTAGACCGTCTAATCCTTGCTGTTTCTGAAACAGTGGATATCGTAGTGGAAATTCCTGAAAGAAACACCTCCTACGAACTCCTTGTTACACCCGAAGACCGCACAAAATCTGCGTCTCTTTTTATCGGGGACGGTATTAAAAAGCACCATCCAAAACTGCCCAAACTGAAATATTTTGAAGGCATGAAGATGATGAACGATATGATGAAAATGAACGGTGACATGAAAGATATGGGCATGAAGATGAGTTATCAGACGATGGATATGAATCAGGTGATGTATCCTGAAATTATTGCTGAAAATAATGAAGCAATGCCAATGGACAAGATGGACAACAATGATGCGGAAATGGATCATTCAAAGCACCAGATGCCTGCGTCAGGGATTACGACATTGAATTACGGAATGATGAAGTCGCCCTATGACACTTCACTCCCGAAAGACAGTCCCGTGCGCGAGCTCAAGTTTACCCTTACGGGAAACATGAACCGCTACGTTTGGAGCATGGACGATAAAGTTCTGGCAGAATCGGACAAAATATTGGTGAAGAAAGGCGAAATTCTCCGCATTACCCTATTCAATAATTCAATGATGCGTCACCCGATGCACCTGCACGGTTTTGATTTTCGGGTACTCAACAAAAATGGCGTTCAGGCACCCCTCAAAAATGTGTTGGATATTATGCCGATGGAAACTAATGTCATCGAATTTGAAGCTAAAACGGATGGGGACTGGTTTTTCCACTGTCACATCCTCTATCACATGATGGCGGGTATGAACCGAGTTTTTGCTGTTGGTGATTATCAGAATCCTTTGCTACCCGATAAAGCTTCAGCTTACAAAAAGCTCCAGCGCGAAAGTAACATGTGGCACCTTATGGCCGAAAACGATTTTGCTACTAATGGTAACGACGGGATGGCGAGGATCTCAAATGCCCGCTACCAATTAGGAACAGAATGGCGTTTAGGCTATAATAGTATGCACGGTTATGAAGTAGAAACCCATTTAGGTAGATACATTGGAAAGATGCAATGGTTCATGCCCTTTGTAGGTTTTGATTACCGCTACCGTAAAATG
>WPCJ01179184.1_pt1 | contig 62705 bp, 47 predicted proteins | sample 5399831 | NCBI WGS metagenome assembly WPCJ01 (sample SAMN12869470, study PRJNA574797) | sludge metagenome | isolation source: wastewater treatment of pH10 | place: China:Beijing | collected 2019-05-20
TACTCTGATATTTACACCTATTATCTGTCATAAATTTTGTACTTTTGTGCAAAAGTTAGGTTATAAGCATTTTATGGTTAAAGCAATATTTTTTGATATTGACGGTACATTGGTCAGTTTCAAAACACATCGGATACCCGATTCCGCCCGGAAATCGATCGAGATGATCAGGAATAAGGGGATTAAAGTATTTATCGCCACCGGCAGGCACTCTTCAGTGATCAATAATCTGGACGACATGGAGTTCGACGGATATATCACGATGAATGGATGTTACTGCCTGCAAGGTAACGATAATGTTATATTTAAAAAAAGTATCGACCAGGCAGATGTCAATAGCTTTATCGATTATATACAACAGAAAAGGGAACTTCCCTGCCTCTTTGTAGAAGAACACCGTCTTTCTTTTAATTATATCGATGAAGATGTGAAATTTCTGATGAGCCTGTTGAAACAGGAAATGCCTCAGATAAATGATCTTGATTATTACCGGGACAAGGAATTATTCCAATTAACGGCGTTTTTCAAAGATTCTCAGGAAGAGGAAGTGATGAGTCTGTTGCCGAACTGTTCAGCTATGCGATGGTATCCGACTTTTGCCGATGTCATAGCTAAAGGGGTGGATAAAGGTGTCGGAATAGACCAATTCTGTAATTATTATGGATTCTCCCTGGAAGAGACGATGGCTTTCGGTGATGGAGGAAACGATATTGAAATGCTTCGTCATGCGGGTATAGGCGTGGCAATGGGAAATGCAAAGGAAGAGATCAAACAGGCGGCAGATTATGTGACCGACACTGTCGATGATGATGGTGTACTAAAGGCATTACAACATTTTGGGTTGGTGTAAGATCGAGTATCTATCCTATCGAAATTAATCAAGATACTAAACTATACAAACGACTAGTTGTCTATATTATAAAAAATGCCTCGCAGATAGGTGAGGCTCTAAATTACTTAATAATCATAATTCCTCAAAATAATCATGCGAAAACTTTGCAAAATGTAAAGTTTTCCATATATTTGCATATATGACCAGAAGATCAGTAGAAGATAATGATTATAATTGAGAGTCAAATACTCGATGAATTTGTAGAGAAGCATGCCGATTGTCGGAAAGCAGTCCAAAACTGGATTAATAAAGTGGAAGATGCTGAATGGAAATCGCATACCGACTTAAAGATGGACTTTCCTTCTGCCGATTATGTGAAAAACGGACGATATGTATTCAATATTCGGGGTAATAAATACCGGTTGATCGTGGTTGTTGTTTTCGTAGCAGGTCAATTAATTGTCCGTTTTATAGGTACTCATGCTGAGTATGATAAAATTAATGCAGAATCTGTTTAAAAAAGGAGATGAGTTATGAAAATGAAATATTTAGATCTGAAAGAAATAAAGGATTTATCTCAATTCACAGAGATAAAAGCATATTATGAAGATATATTGCAGAAAGCTACGGAAACCGGAGCTCTGGAAGTGCAGGATGCTGATAATGAATATATCAAAGAATTAGACCGTATAGGCAAAATAGTATATGCGTATGAAAGGTTACATTTTCCCGCGAAGAATTTGAAGTTTAAATCTCCTTTGATTATCTCAATCGAAAATGAACTCGACAAGAGGCAATTAAAACAACGTCAAGCGGCAGAACTGTTGGATGTCAAAGAATCAACATTCAGCCAAATTATGAAAGGAAAGCGGTCTGTTCCAAAGATAATGGCTAAGAAATTGTACTCGGAATTCAATATTGACCCGGTACTTATTTTGGAAAATTTATAAAATTAGAATTGTACTGTTGCGTTTAAAATTGAAATAATTTTTTATTCAAATAAATTTAGTTGCTCTTTGACATTTTGATTGAATTGATGTTGTTCTGTGAGTAGTTCACGAATCGGCGTCTTGTCGAACACGGATATACCCAATATCTGCATTATTTCGTAAATGGAGAGGTCACTTTTGAGTGAAACCTTCACATAGGCGATAATCAGATAGGTGCAGATGGCAATCCAGATATGTATTTTCACTGCATTCGGGGAGTATCCCCATAGTTTCTTTATTACGAGATTCTGCTTGATCCATTTAAAGAAAACTTCGATCTGCCAGCGATTCCTGTATAAACTAACTACTTCCAGTGCCGGGACTTCAAAGATGTTCGTCAGGAAGACCAGAAGTTCATTATTCTGATTGTCGTAAAATTCTACCAGGCGCAGTTTGTCCGGGTACAATTTTCGGGATTTCGGTACCGTCAGTACAATAGTGCTGTCCGTGCGTAGCCCGGATGCAGGGTCAACACCGGGGTCCTGCCCGACAACTTCGTACTTCTGTGACGATATTGCCCTTGTCACGAAGAAGGCTTCGTTCCGGTCGATACGGTACAGGGCTTCAAAATCAACATAGGCCATGTCCATCAGATAAATGGCTCCGGATTGCGGTTGAAACATATCAAGGGCATTACTGTCATGATACTTTCCATCGGTAACCAGTACGAACTCCGGGATTGCTCCGCGCAAGTTCAACAGGGTATGCACCTTTACCGCCCCGCGGGTATATTTCCCCCGTGCCCAGGTACACAGGTTGATACTTACCGAGATGCTCGTCGAATCCAGTACGAAGACTTCATTGTCTACATCGACTCCGGGGATCTTGCCGGAAGAATAAAGCGGACGGACAAGTCCCACGAGATAATTGCCGAATTCCGCAAAAATCCTCCAGTCCCGGTTTTCGTTGGCGCGCGACAAGGTGGAAACGGCAACATGTTGTTTTATGCCAAGATGATACAGCTTCCTCTCATGCGCCTTCAGGCACAGACAGATATTCTGCAGTGAATTCAACGATGTGAGTTGTCCGAAAAACAGTTGTATAAACTGGTTCCAGCAATTCAGATTACGTACGCGGTAGTTACCCGAGTAACGTTCCACGCACTTGTCGAATTCGTACCGGTTGACAAACTCAAGGATCTGGGAGAATACATACTTGCCCGAGTTCATAATTTCGCTTTTTACAGCAAAACTACCTCAATTCAAATCGAAAAATCAAAGAACGCTTATATATATTTATATATCAGTTGTTTATAATAAAAATCTATAAATTAACGCAACAACAGAGGTGAAAAATGAAAAGTTTTTTGAAATTGGTAATTAGTAATTGGTAATTGTCGATTGGCAATCACTCGTCCGCAATGTCACAAGGGATAGGGTACTTACCGTTCAACTGTGAAGTCCCATTTCCCTGAACCTATATTCTCAATGATTGAAAAGTTTCCGTCCCGTTTATATTTTACCGGTTGACCATTCAGATGTATGGTCTGGCTTTTGGAGTAGAAAGGAAGATGAATATCTGCGGTTGTGTTGGCGGGAATATCTACTTCAAGCCGGAATGATTGCCCGGGATCATTGTTAAAACTCATCGTTACATCACCACGGATAGTCGGATGTTTGATTTCAGCCGATTTCAATGAGTCCGGTTGCGGCTTGATCCTGATTTTCCGGAATCCCGGTTCAAGAGGTTCTATCCCCATCAGTTTCCGAGGAATGAGATTGGCCGGAGCAGCGCCCCAGGCATGATTCCAATCCTGATTGGGTTTGTATTTGTTATCCCATGCTTCCAGAGTAATTGTAGATCCAACGCGGATCATATTGTACCAACTCCTTTCGCTGGTGGATGTAAGCAGTTGTAGTCCGTATCCGGCATCGTGGGCATTGTAGATGGCGTCGAGCAGAAATTGCGAGCCGTATACACTGCAAGCCATTCCCCTCGAACGAATAAATTCTAACACTTTGTCGATCTGATCTTCGGGTACTAATCCAAAAGCGAGCGAAAACATATTGGCATGTAATGACGCATGATCAGTTTCAATACCATCCACATATACTCCTCTTTTTTTATCAAAAAGATGTTTATTAAACGATTGCTTGAGTTTGGCAGCACGTTCTTTATAAAACTTCTGATCATCTGTCTTTCCTAATGTTTCCGCGATTTGTGCCATTAGAGTAAGTGTCCTGTAATGGAAAGCATTGACTACCGTGTTGATATCGGTAAAGACAAATCCGTCGGTCTCACCACCTTCTTCTTTTTCCAGTCCAAGAATGCCGGTATGGGGCCAATCGACAATATCCCGTATTTCCCCTTTGAAATGAATTGATTGAAGCACTTCCGGTGTAACTTTTCCTGTTCTTGTACTGATAAATCCTCTTTCATCTGAGAGCGCTATCAGCGTTTTAGCCTGGAGATCTTCATAAAAATGTGTCAATGAGAATTTATTGCCGGTGTACATATAATCTTCCCAGGCGATAAGAACAGATTGCAGGTGCCACTCTGTGGGCCAGGTCGGCTTCCGTATCAAATATTCATGTGTGTAGCGTGCCATGCTATAATCTCGCGCTACACCATAATGTGAAAGTTGGTTGATCAGAGCATCTGCTTCATAAGGAATTCTTTCCCGATCCCCGTCAATATATATACCTAGGAAAGAGGTAGCCTTTATTGAGTATTTACTGATATCCCAAACCTGGTTGAGTATCGTGTCAGAACTATGGAAGTGTGAATCGAGATCATTGAACGGATAAAAAGCGGTCTCCCGTATCAGGTCTTTTTCTTGTAATGTATGTTTGTAATTTTCAATTTCACAATAACGGAACGGGGTTACTTCTCCGATATATTCCGGTATCAGTACAGCCTGGGGACCGGTATTCCTTTTATCGGGACGAATAGTGACCACATAGGTTTTCCAACCTTTATCGAGCCCAATCTTATATTGGGAGTAACGAATTGATGCTCCCGGAGAGCGGTTGACGCTACCGTCTTTTACTGTTTCTCCCAAGTGGATGGTCACACTATCAGTGCCGGTGTCAGAGTATAGGTTCACTCTAACCCTACCAAAAGCTGCCTTACCAAAATCGGCAAAATAGCGCATGTCTCCAATCCGGTCTATTTTTAAGGGGTGCTCATCTTGTTTCTGTATCGGATACCGATCAGTAGCATATTCAATTAGATTTTCAGCTGTCTTAAAAGCAGAAATTTGGGAAAATCCCGATTCTTTACCCTGTTGATCCCATGTCTTTATTTTCCAGAAATAGACCTTTCCCGGTTCAAGTTGTTTGCCGCTATAAAGAATATTAGCCGAACAATTCCCGTCTGTTTTTCCGGAGTCCCACAGATCAGCAGAATCTCTTAAAAGAAAATCCTTCTCGGATGCGACTAATAACTGGTAGGCTGTTTGAAATGTGTTTTTTTTTACGGAAGGTACTACCCATCCGAAAAATGGCTTGCGGGTACTTATTTCAACAAATTGAAAATTCTCTCTCTGCGAAACGGCTTTATCTATCGGTGTTGTTGCCGGATAACCGTTCAGATACACCTGCCCGGTTTGTGACAAAAGATTCACCGTTAATTTGTGTGGGATAGATTGGTCCTGTGCATTGACAATAGTCAATAATGGTAGATATAGGATAGTTGTTATTATTATTTTTTTTATCTGCATGAATAACTGTGATTAGTTGTTATTTTGTTTTATACGTCCTGAATTTCTGTATTCCATAGGTGTAATCCCAACTCTTTTTTTAAAGAATGACAAAAAGTACTCATAGGAACTGAAATTCAATTCGTAAGATATCTCTTTTATAGAGTAATTGGTTTCAGCCAATAACTCCTTGCCCTTTCTTAATTTTAATTCCTGAAAATACTGCGCCGGGGCGTAGCCGGTATATTCTTTAAATGATTTTCGGAATAAAGAATAACTAATTCCTAAATTAGTGGCAATGCCTTTAATATCAATATTTTTATAGATATTTTCGATCATAATGACTTTAGCCCGTTCAATTTTTTGAGCCGATTCCTTCGATTCGAAGTTCCTGTTTTGTGCCAGTGATAAGATTATACCCAGGATATTAAAGGCTATTCCTGCCAGATTCTGTTGTGCTGCCGTTTTATCCTCTTTCGCCACTTTTATGGCAGTAGAAAAGAGGTTCACCAGGTCTTCGTTTACCCCTACATTGAGGATCTGATTCTCCGGAGATATAAAGCCATTCGATACAATATCGTCGATAATTTTTCCTTCAAACCCTATATAATATTCGTTCCATCCGATCTCTTTGAGCGGACAGTAGGTATGCCATTGGCCTGGAAAAAGAAAAATAACCTGCCCTTTGGTAATATTTGTTTTTTTTGTGGAATCGGATGAAAAGACTCCTCTTCCTTTACTTATATAAACGATTTGATATTCTGATAGTACCCTTCCGCTATTCGGCGTGAAATAATAGCTTTTCGGATGTTTTGTGGAGGGGTATGCCATATTTGGAGCAACAGGCCCAAAACCTACTGTATTGACTGTTAATCCAAATTTCTTATCTTTTTCATTGACCAACAGGTATTTAAAGTCTGTGTCAAAATCATTAAATCTCATATTCTCTCCGTTTAGATTTGCATGTTTTATTTGGGGTGTAAATAGTTGTTTTCCTTCCCATTTAGCTTAACGAAAACGCTATTTAGATTGTAAATTTACATAAATAAACCGAATTCAATTGCTTCCTGCTGAAACTCTCAGTGGAAGTCAGCGATTTTCGCTTTGCTTCAATTCCCACCGCACTCATCAATCTCTTGCGGCTCATTACAAATATTTTCAGATCAACAGATGATTCCTCAAAAACGACAAGATTAAAACAGATTAGGTATTATCAACGAAATAATCAGCACTGCCATACCGAAAACCAGAAAAATGACAGCCTTTTTTCCTGCACCTTTCCACTCTTTCAGAATAATCCCCCAGACGTTGCTGAAAACTACGTTCAACGACATCAGGATACTCCATGAAAATGCCATCATCACACTGCCCGGTTCAAAAAAACTTTGTCCCATGCCTAATCCGAAGAACTGGGAATACCAGAGTAGACCTGCCAATGCACAGAATAGGAAATTATTTACTAAAACAGCTTTTGAGGATCGTTTTATCTCTCCTCCGGTTTTATTTTTCCAATTCATATAAACACAATAAACCAGATTGGTGACAAATCCGCCGATGGTGACCAATAGTGTGACCGGATTCTGTGCAAACAACTCTTTTGCTCCTGCAGCAATGGCCGCTTCTTTTACAGGTATTCCGGCACTTAGTCCCAGACTAAAACAAGCGCTCATTACACCGGCAAATAATGCAATAAGAAGTCCTTTCTTGAGTGCAAAATCTTTGATTGCTTTTTTTCTTTCCTCTTCGGACATGTTTTTTGAACGCAGGCTCCCTGCATAACCCACCAAAGCGATACCTACGAGGGTAACGGCTACTGCCAGCAACAAAACTAATCCTTTCGGGGAGAAAAGGTCTGTGCCGGTAAGCATTGCGGGAATAAGTGTTCCGAAAGCGGCACAGGTTCCTAGAGCTACCGATTGGCCAAGAGCAATACCCAGAAAACGCATACTCAATCCGAAAGTTAATCCTCCTACTCCCCAAAGCACCCCGTAACCTATAGCCTGCCATGAAGCAGCCGCATTGGCGGTATATATTCCGATCAATTCCGACGGATTGTTGGCCATAAATGCCCCCAAAAGAGGAAAGAGCAGCCATGCGAAAATTCCCTGCATCAGCCAGAAGTTTTCCCATGACCACTCTTTTATCTTATTGATGGGGACGTATGAGCTCGATTGGCCCATACTTCCCACTGCAATAATGATTAAACCCAGAATTGTATTCATCGTTTAGACTCTTTTAGAAGTTACCTGATCTTCATATTCCTGGATCTCCTTGATATAAGCATCCCCGACAGGGACTGCCTGTTGCTGGCAATAGTAGTTGTAAACAGCATTCCAGGGCATCGATTTCAGTTCTTCCAGATAGGCCAGCCGTTGGAAGTTTTTATCCTGTAATTCGAATTCCCTTAACTTTTCAGTCGGCTCCAGAAGCGCCTGCAGCATGACTTTCTGTGTTGAGCGGATCCCCACTACATAGGCTCCTATACGGTTGATGGATGCATCGAAATAATCGAGTCCCACATTGACGCGATCGGCATGTCCCGATCGGACGATTTCCTGGGTTAATGCCATTAACTCGTCGGTCATGGTTACCACGTGATCACTGTCCCAACGTTCCGGACGGCTCACGTGCAGGTTAAGTTCGGGTAAAAAAAGCAACATCGAAGAGATCTTATCTGCTATCGATTCGGTGGGATGGAAGTGGCCGGCATCCAGCGTCAGCATCATATTATTTTTCACCGCGTATCCCATATAAAATTCATGTGATCCAACCACATAACTTTCACTGCCGATACCGAACAATTTGCATTCTACACAATCTTTCAGGTAATCCGTACTGATTTTTTCAGAAAGCACTTCGTCAAGTGCTTCCTTGAGTAATTCCCTGTGTGCGAATCTGGAAACGGTTTTATCTTTTTCTCCATCAGGGACCCATATATTGTGAACACAAGGATCTCCCTGTTGACGGCCGATTTCTGCCGCTATCCTCCGGCACTGGCGCAGATGGTCTTTCCAGAATTCTCGGATTTCAGGATTAAAATCAGAAAGAGTGTAACCGCTGCTACTCTTTTCGTGTGAGAAAAAAGTGGAATTAAAATCCAGTTTCACGCCTATTTTCTTAGCCCAGTCGATCCACGATTGAAAATGTTTCGGTTCAATCTGGTCACGGTCTACGAATTCACCTCCGAAATCGCCGTAGATAGCATGCAGGCTAATTCTGTGTATCCCCGGGATAAGCGAGAGTGCCTTCTCGTAGTCACTCCGTATTTCTTCTATGTTCCTGGCCTTTCCAGGGTAGTTGCCCGTAGCCTGAATACCGCCTGTTAACTCTCCGCCCGGATTTTCAAATCCAGATACGTCGTCTGCCTGCCAGCAATGAATGGAAATAGAGAGGTTATTCAATTTTTCCAGGGCCTGGTCAACATCTACTCCCAGCGATGCGTATTGTGCCTTTGCGTCTTCATACGCTTTTTTAAGTTGTTCTTCTTTCATACGATTTATTTTATATTTTTTTAATTCAAAATTCAAGATTCAAGATTCAAAGATTTTCAATTTCCCCACTTCTTGACTTTTCAACTTTTTCATTATTCTCATTATTCTCATTGGCATACTGGCACATTATCAAATATTCCTGAAAACTTTCAAATAATCACCGTAATGATTATCCCACAGGGCGGTATCTTCTGGTTCGAAAGTATCAAGATTAATAGAATTCCTTACGATTTGACGCATCTCTTGTTTGTTGTTGACTATACCAGCTGCCTTTGCCTGCAATAAAATATTCCCCATCGCTGTTGCTTCCGACGGTCCGGCAATTACAGGTTTACCGATAGCGTTTGCGGTAAAGGAGTTGAGCAGTTTGTTCTGTGCGCCTCCACCGATAATATGTAAGGTGTCGATAGGGAATGTAGCCAGTTTTTGCAGATTTTCTAAAACCTGTTTGTAACGGAAGGCGAGGCTTTCGTAGATGCAGCGGGCTATTTCTCCCATCGTTTGAGGGATATACTGGTTTGTTTCTTTACAGTAAGTCTGGATAGTTGTGGTCATCGACCCTGGAGATGCAAAGCATGGAGAATCGGGATTGATAAAGCATTGAAAAGAAACTGACTGTTTTGCTGCAGCCACTATGTCTCCATAGCTTACAGGTTGATTATCTCCCCACTCTTTTTTACATTGTTCAATTAACCACATCCCACAGATATTTTTCAGCAGGCGGATAGACCCGTCGGCACCTCCTTCATTGGTGAAGTTAAGGGCAAAGGTCTCGTCGTTGATTACAGGTTGTTCAGATTCTATACCCATCAGCGACCATGTGCCAGAACTCAGATATGCGAAATTCTCATCTTTTGCAGGTGTAGCTAAAACCGCAGAAGCAGTATCGTGCCCGGCAACGGCGATGACAGACAGATCTTGTAAACCTGTCAGACGTTGTACAGAGGGGGATATATTTCCTATTTTATATCCCGGCAATACCTGCATTCCGAAATGGTTGTCGTTCAGTTGCAGGGTTTGGAGAAACGATTCTTCGAATTGTTTTGTATAGGGGTTGAGCATCTGCGATGTGGAAGCGATCGTATATTCCGTCACCATTTTCCCGGTCAGAAGGTAAGAGAGGGCATCCGGCATAAACAGTATTTTGTCGATTGCGGGATAGATGGATGAGTTTTCACTCAAGAGTGTATCGAGTTGGAATAGTGTGTTGAAGTTCATAATCTGAATTCCTGTTTTTCGATACACCTCTTCCTTTGGGATTTTGGAGAAAAAACGATCCGGCGCACCAAACGTCCGGGGATCCCTGTAACTGTAAGGCATACGTAACGGTTCTCCATCCTTTCCGAAACAGACAAAGTCTACTCCCCAGGTGTCAATACCCAGTGATGCGACATGCAAGTTTTGAGATTTGACTTCCTGTAACGCCCTTATTATCTGATTATACAGATAGAACAAATCCCAGTATAATCGGCCGTTCACTTCGATGATGGGATTAGGAAAACGACTTATTTCCTTTAGTTCCAATCGTTCATTTTGTATAGTTCCCAGCATGGCTCTTCCGCTGCTGGCGCCTAAATCGATTGCTAAGAATGACATTAAATTATCTACACTCATGATGAGGTTAAATTCAGTTTTTTTTTAAAGATTGTCTGCAAACTTACAGGATAAATTGAATATATGCAATGAAATAAATGATTTTGTGACTGTGTTTTTTGATAATGTGTTTGGAAATGAAATGAAATAGTAATCTGTTTTTTTTATTCTAATGAACAAAATTTATTTTGTTCAACAATAATTAGGTAAAATCGTTTAGTAGAGGTTATCTTTGTGAAGTAACAATAAATTGAATGAGCATGTTACAGATGAGAACTGATATTTTATCTATAATTCTAGTAATTAGCTTTTTGTTATTATCTGGTTTTTGTAATGCATCAGGTAAAGGAACTCCAACTAAACAGCAGGATATTCGAAAAGTAAAAGACATCATTATCTATAAAGATTCTCAATATTATTCGGCTTTTCCTTCTGTTATAAAAACTGATGAACAGGACTATATGGTAGCTTTTCGTCGTGCTCCGGAAAGAAAAATATTTGAAGAAAAAGGTAGTAGTCATGTGGATCCTAATAGTTACTTAGTATCGGTCCGTTCTAGAGATGGTGGTAAGACTTTCAAATGGGAGTCAATGGGCTTTCAAAGACATCCTTTAAATGCATTCAGACTGCCGGATAATCGTGTATTGTTGACTTATGGCTATCATCATAAGCCCTATGGGATCCGTGCCCGGATACTCAATGCCGAATGTACTGACTATGCCGTTGCAACTGAATTCGTTTTACGGGATGATGGTGGAACTACGGACTTAGGTTATACATGGCCTGTTCTATATTTCTCTTAAAGCGATCAATATGATTAAAATATTAGTACTTATAGATTATGCCACGGAATTCAGCCGTCGTTTTTTGACCGGGTTAATTCGCTATTCCAATGAAAAAGGTCCATGGACTTTTTATCGTTTACCGGCTTATTATAAAACACTGTTTGGAGAGGTCGGTATCCTCGAACGTATCAAAGAATGGGAGATAGATGCTGTATTGGCGCAATGGGAATATGAAGAAGTCGGTTTTCTGGAAAAGCTCGATATTCCGGTATTTCTTCAGAGTTACAGAAAAGACGAAGGAAAGTTTTCTAAGATCTCCGGTGATTTTAGGGCTACGGGTATCATGGCAGCTCAATTCTTTGCCAAAAGGAGATTTAAAAATTTTGCCTTTTATGGTGATCGGAACTTTCTTTGGTCCAAGGAGAGAGCCGAAGGTTATCGTTTGGAGGTGGAAAAGCAGGGTGGAAATTATTATTATTTTGAATCAGAGGTACTGCACGGCGTACAGTGGAGTAGAATTCACGTAGATTTGGATAATTGGTTGTTATCTCTTCCTAAACCTGTAGGATTGCTTGCATGTGATGACAATTTCGCCTTGCAAGTATCGGAAATGTGCAAAATAAACAATATTGATATTCCTAATGAGTTGTCATTGATTGGAGTGGATAATGATGAATTGATTTGTAGTTTATCTCACCCTTCTATATCTTCGATTATCACTAATGATGAACAAGGAGGTTATGATACCGGGAAGATGCTTCATTATCTGATAGTGAGTCAAAAAAATATTCCTTTCAATATTAACATAGATCCTATTCGCATAGAACTACGAAAATCTACTGAAAAGTATAATATTGCCGATATCCATGTATTAAAAACAGTCGATTATATAGAAAAAAATATTACCACCTCCTTGTCAATAGATAAGTTAACCGAAGTAATTCCCCTTTCTCGTAGAGGTCTTGAGATAAGATTCAGAGAAGCAATGGGTGTATCCCTTTATCAGTTTATATTGGATAAGAAAATGGATTTTGTCAGTGATTTATTGTTGAATACCAATAAGGATTTACTCGATATTGCTATTGAGGCAGGTTTTAATGATGTAAGAAATGTATATCGAATTTTTAAAAAGAACAAAGGTTATACGCCGATAGAATTCCGTAGAAAATTTTCAAAAACAAACATTCAATAAATCTGACAATTACTATCCAGTTCTAATATTATGTTAGAGGTATTGAGAGTCGTCCAATTATAAATAAGAATATATAAAGTATTATAGCCTTTTTTATGGTAATAATTCTTTATTAGTCATTGGTGTGGTGTTTATTTGCGTAAAATATCAGTTGTTTTTCGTTATATATCTAATATGCCATAATTGAAACACTTTATCTTTGCAAATATTAATTAAAGTTTCTATTTACCATTTTCAGTAATGGACATCTAGTATCTTCAGAAAACTTATAAAATAATACTAAATGATATTTTAAAAAAAAGAAAGAGATGAAATAGCAAAACATCTAAAATTAAGCGCGTTTGGATTGATAAACTGAAAGGAAATTACTCAGAATTTCTTCTGTTTAAAGCTTGAATTGATATGGATCGAGGAATACGATCAAATGAAAAAAATGATTTACTAATAAAAATGAATCAGAATGAAAAACAAAATTTTATTATTCTTGTCAAAAAGGGATGAAAGGTATATTCTTTTATTCATGTGTCTATTTTTATTCTCTTTTTATAATCCTGTGTATGCGGTTGATTATAACGCGGGAAGTAATATCGTGAATGACTCGAGAAAAGAAATAACCGGGTATATTTATGATGAGAGAGGAGAGCCTGTTATTGGCGCAAATGTAGTTGAAAAGGGTGTTGAAACGGTGAATGGAACAATAACTGACTCTGACGGTCGGTTTAGTTTGATAGTAAATGAGAATGCTGTTATTCAGATTTCTTATATCGGCTATTTGCCCCAAGATATTCACACCGCGGGGAAAACTAATTTTGATATTGTCTTAAAGGAAGACACAAGAGCATTGGATGAAGTTGTAGTAGTAGGATATGGAACTCAGTCAAGAGAAACTATAACAACTTCAATTTCGAAGCTGGACAATAAAGTCCTTGAAAATATTCCTTTCACAAACGCAGCTAATGCTTTAAAAGGCTCAATTCCAGGAATGCGGGTTCAAACAGTTTCAGGTCAACCGGGTGCTTCACCAAGAATAATAATAAGAGGAGGAAGCTCTATAAGGAGCCCGGACAGTGCTACTCCTCTATACGTGATAGATGGGGTAACACGTTATAATATGAATGATATTAATCAATCAGATATTGAATCCATACAAGTCCTCAAAGATGCTGCATCTACTGCTATTTATGGAGCGTTAGGGTCGAATGGTGTTGTTATTATTCAAACTAAATCCGGCAGAACAGGAAAAATTCAGGTTAATTATAAATATGACTTAACCCTTTCTGAAGCAAGTAGAAGGTACGATTTACTTGAAGCTAAAGATTTCGTTTATTTTTCACGATTAGGACTCTATAATACCGGTCAAATTAATTCGGCTCTTTTAGCACAGTTAGATGGCTCTACGTATGCTGGGGGGGCTGGGAACGACTTGACAAAAAATTACTACTCGAGTTTAATGTATTTAAAGCCTGAAAATCAACATAAGTTAAATGAAGGTTGGCAGAGTATTCCTGATCCAATTGATCCATCCAGAACCCTTATTTTTGAAGATAACGACTACCAAAATATTTTATTCAGGACTGGAGTTTCGCATAACCATTCATTTGCTATAACAGGTGGGAGTGAAAGAGCAACATTTCATTTAGGGATTGGATATTCTGATAATGAGGGAATTGCAATTACAACTGATTATAAGCGATTTACATTAAATTTTAGTGGAGATATTCAAGTTACTAAAAACACAAGTGCTTTTGCAAGAGTAATGTACTCTAATAGAAGTGATAGACAAGTCCACTCGACTGATATTTTTAAAAGTGGACTTCTTATGCCTCCAACAAATAGATTATATTATGAAGATGGAACGTTGGCATCTGGACGAAATTTTGGTTTTGCTAATCCATTATACACTTTATCAGTTTATAGACCAAGAAATCTCGCTAATGATTTAACTTTGATAATAGGCGGTCAAATGAATATTATTTCCGGACTTGTATTTAAACCCCAGCTTTCGTGGAATCAGATTACTAGTTATAATAGAAATTTCCGTACTGGTTTTTGGAATGGATTCGCTTCGTATGATACTTCACGTAATGCTAACGCTTCATTTTCACAGAATTTCAGTCCACAATTTAACGCCGTGCTTGATTATACAAAAAGTATAAACGATCATGATATAAACCTTATGGCAGGTTTTTCGTATTTTGGTAGAAATAACGATAGCTTTGCTGCCGCAGGAAATGGGGCAGCTACAGATTTAATTCCAACCTTAAATGCCTCTGCAGTACCGACTTCTGTTTCAGGAGAAGAAAATCACCATGTTCTATTAGGATATTTCTCAAGGGTAGCATATAGTTATAAGCAAAAATATCTAATAAATGCAAGTTTAAGATACGATGGAGCCTCAAACTTAGGTGAGAATAATAAGTGGGGTATCTTTCCAGGAATCTCGTTAGGATGGCATGTCGATAAAGAGAATTTCTGGAGTGCTTTGCCGAAAAATTTAGTAAAGCTAAAATTAAGAGGAAGTTATGGTGTTACTGGAAATATCAGTGGACTTGGATGGTATCAAGCTCAAGGTGCATACAGTTCCAGTAATAAATATGATGGTAATTCAGCAATACAAATTTCTGTTTTGCCAAATCAGGGACTGAAATGGGAACAATCTAAAACCTTAGACTTTGGTACTGATATAAGTCTATTTAACAGGAGAATAGATGTGATTTTTGATTATTATAGAAGAGTAAATGATAATCTGTTAACAACTTTGGATATGCCGCCTTCCACAGGTTTTTCTAATATTATTACAAATTATGGTTCTTTAGAGAATAAAGGGTATGAAATGGTATTAAACGCTAGAATATTGCCATACTCCACTGATATTCAATGGAATTTCTCTTTTAATGTTGCAAAAGTTGACACGAAAATCCTTCATCTTCCACCAAATGGCATTGAAAATAATCGTGTAGGTGGAGTTTATATATGGGATGAAAAATTAGGTGATTATGCTTGGAAAGGGGGCTTACAAGAAGGTGGAAGAATTGGAGACTTATTTGGGTATAAACAATTAAGTATTTACGCAACTGATGAAGAAGCCGCAGCAGGTCCTACAGATACTTTAATTCCAAGAACTGATAAAACAAAGAAAGGAGGTGACGTTAATTGGTTTGATGCTGATGGCAATGGAATGATCGATTCAAGAGACAAAGTTTATATGGGAAATCAGTACCCAGACTTGACCGGAGGTTTTTCAACTTTCTTTGAATATAAAAACTTAAGTTTGAATATTCGCATGGATTATACTATGGGAGGAACATTATACTATGAAACAGGAGCTAGAATCGAAGGTAATTTTTCTGGAGCAAATGCGTTGAGTAAAAAGATTTTGCGATCATGGCAAAAGCAGGGGGACATAACGGATATTCCTAAATATTATTGGGCTGATCAAAATGCAAACTGGAATGTATGGAATGATCGTGGAAGTTCAAGATATTATCAGAAAACGGATTTTCTTAGTTTACGAGAAATCACTTTGTCGTACAATTTACCCTCAAATATTTTACAAAAGATTAAATTATCTGGACTGCGTTTACATTTAACAGGAAGCAATTTACATTATTTTACAAATTATGAAGGATTGAATCCCGAACAATCGAGTTCAGATACTGCTTATCCGGTACCTAGAGAGTTCATTTTTGGATTGTCCGCTAATTTTTAACTAATTTAAATTCTTTAGAAAATGAAAAAATACAATTTAATAATATTCCTGTTGTCATTTGTATTATTACCATTTCTTTCTTGTGACAACTTATTGAATCTCGAACCAACCAGTAGCATTACTACTGCTTCTTTTTGGAAAACAGAAGACGATGCATCGGGAGCTATGTATGGAATGTATGCGAGATTTAGAAATGTTACAAATAGTAATCTTTTTTTATGGGGTGAAGCACGGAGTCAAAACCTGAAACAGTCCGTTGGAAATGATTTCAGTAACATGAGAATATTTCAAAACACTTTAGATGCTGTAGATGCGGGTCCAAGCTGGAGTACACTTTATCAGGTCGTGAATGATGCTAATTTAATTTTAAAATATGTTCCGGAAATTAATTTTTTAGATGGAAACAACAAAAATCAAATATTAGCAGAAGCTTATTCAATGAGAGCTTTTTGTTATTTCGTTATGGCAAGAACATGGGGTGGTGTAATAATATTTACAGAACCTACTGAGGGATATGTACCTGAAAAAATGTATAAAGAGCGTTCATCGGTAGAAGATGTGTATAAACTAATTAAAGATGACATTGATAAAGCTATAAGCCTCTACCCAGATAATAACTTTATTACCGGTAGAAACAGGTGGTCAAAACCTGCGACAAACGCATTAAAAGGAGATGTGTATTTATGGACAGGAAAAGTTATGAATGGTGGGAATTCCGATTTTTCAACTGCACTGAATGCTTTAATCGAAATAGAATCGAGTGATGTAATGTTATTACCTGAATTCAATAGAGTTTTTGATTATGATAATAAAGGAAATAAAGAAATACTTTTTGCAAGTAGATTTCAATTATACGAATCAAGTAACACAGGTTATTTTAGGATGTACATAGACCAATTACCACCTAATCCCGCTCCAGGAGCCAGTGAAGTAATTGGAGTACCAAGAGATGGTAATTATTGGACATTATCAGATGAAAGCCTTGCTTTATTTTCAAATGAAGATCAAAGAAAAGACGGAACTTTCTATGAACTATATTCACTTGATGCAACTACTGGTCTCTATTCTAAATTCTATGGATGTATTCAAATGAAGTTCAATGGAGTTGTTGATGCAGGAAGTAGATATTTTCTAGATGATGTGATTATATATCGGTATGCAGATGTTTTATTAATGAAAGCTGAAGCTGAAAATGCTTTAGGCCAAGATCCATCCACTTCGATTAATAAAATAAGGCAAAGAGCATACGGTGAAAATTACTCTAAATATGTATTTATCAATGGAAGTAAAACCCAAAATGATATTGAAATTTTGAATGAACGACGGATAGAATTATTTTATGAAGGAAAACTATGGTGGGATATAATACGATTCAATAAAGTATTTGAATTAGTTCCATACTTTAAAAATAATCTCCAAGACGAGTATAAATTGCTATGGCCCATAGGATTAAATATATTAAGCATGGAGCCAAATATTGTGCAAAATCCTGGTTACCAGGAACGATAAATCTTAAAATTAAAAAGTAATTCAGATGAGAAAATTAACAATTTGTATAATTACTTGTATGTTTATACCTTTTTTTCTAGTAGGGCAAACATCAATAGAATTAAGTAACAAAAGAGAGATTTTTGTTGATAACTATTTGATTGACAAATTTCAAGGAATAGAAATCAAAATACATACTCCCATAGACCAAGGACCGGTTCTTTATTTTGATAAACCGTGGGAAGGTGCTTTTTGCGGTTATGTCACTATTATTAAAGACATGGATACTTATAAAGTATATTACCGTGGTTCACAGGGTGGTAGAGATGGTAACGACAATGAAGTAACATGCTATGCAGAATCAAAGGATGGAATCAAATGGCACAAACCCAATTTAGGAATCCATACTATACAAGGATCAAAAAATAATAACGTGGTTCTAGCTAATATTGCTCCTGTTCCTCATAACTTTAGTCCATTTCTTGATTTAAACCCTAAAGTCCATCCAGATCAGAGATATAAAGGTTTAGGAGGCGTAGACAGGACAGGTTTAATAGCTTATATTTCTCCGGATGGAATAAATTGGAAACAATTACAACCACAGGCTGTATTCAAGAAGGGAGTTTTTGATTCTCAGAATGTTGTATTTTGGTCAGAAAGCGAGAAATGTTATGTTTGCTATTTTCGCATATGGTCGGATGGTGGATTCACAGCATATAAGGGATTTAGATCTGTCGGTCGGTCAACATCACCTGATTTTGTTAACTGGTCAGAACCGGAAGCTATGACATTTGGTGATGCACCTTTAGAACATCTATATACCCAGCAGACAAGCCCGTACTTTAGAGCACCACATATTTATGTCGCAATAGGTGGTAGATTTATGTCTGGACGTCAGGTGCTTACGGAAGAGCAAGCAAAGCAGCTCAACGTTAATCCGGGTTATTTTAAAGATTGTTCCGATGCTTTTTTCATGACCTCACGCGGCGGGAATGTATATGATCGTACATTCATGGAGGCATTTATCCGCCCGGGTATCGGATTGGATAATTGGGTTTCACGATCCAATTACCCTGCTCTGAATGTTGTACAAACCAGTCCAACCGAAATGTCTATTTATGTCAATCAAGATTATGCCCAGCCTACTGCCCATTTGCACAGGTATTCTTTGAGATTGGATGGATTCACGTCATTATCTGCACGGTATAAAGGAGGTGAAATGCTTACTAAACCATTTACTTTTTCAGGTAAAGAACTCGAAATTAATTATTCCACTTCGGCTGCAGGAGAATTGAAGTTCGAGATTCAAGATGTGAACGGAAACCCTATTCCTGGTTACACGATGGATGATTCAGATACAATCATTGGTAACGAAATTTCAAGAATTGTAACCTGGAAAGGAAATAAAAATGTCAGAACCTTAGCCTCAAAAACGGTTCGTTTGAGAATTTACATGAAAGATGCAGATTTGTACTCCCTGAAGTTTAACTGATTTTTCCTCCAGGTACGTTCATAAACTATAGTGAAATTATGTGGATATTTAATTTATTAGTTATTTTTTCTATCTTATCAAATGTTTATATGCAAGGTGTGGAACGTAATGATGGTTCAAATGAGTCCAATTTTTTAAATACGATTCATTCAAATCCATACAAGGTAATCTCATCCGGTGGTAACAGTGGGGATTATCAGGCAGTTCCTGATGTCTGCAGACTGTTAAATGGAGACATATTAGTTGTGTTTTATGCGGGAGATAATCATATCACGTTTCCTAATAAAAAGCACCCAAAATCAGGAAGAATATGCATGATAAGATCGAAAGATGAAGGTCGTACCTGGAGTAACCCCCAAACTATATATGATGATATTTATGATAATAGAGATCCTCATATTAGCCAATTAAGTAATGGAGTGATAGTTTGCAGCTTTTTCTCATTAAAATTTGATAAATCACCACCGGAAATATCAAATGTTGAAGATATTGATCGATATGCAAAAGAAGAAGTTCTGAAATATGGAAACAACCCTGATCTCATTAACGATCAAGAATCTACAGATTCTATTAGTAAATCAACTTCCACATCCAGAAAATGGATTGGAATGGGCCCATATATAATAGAATCTTATGATAATGGTGATAGTTGGATCCAAGAAGCTACTCTGGTCCCAACATCCAGTTCCGGATGGTATTGTTCAGCAAAGGTAAGAGAAATGCCAAATGGCACGTGTATACTCCCTCTCTATTATGTGAATTTTTCTCAAAATAAAGGTTGGGGTGGTGTAACCCACTCATATGACAAAGGTAAAACTTGGAGCGAAACTATATCTATAGGAGAAAATGCAAAATTAATGTTAGCTGCCGAAACAGATATAATTTTATTGAACGATAATACTCTTTATGCAGCGTTGAGAGGCGATGGAACCAAGGTGAATATGCACTACTCTGTTAGCCATGATTTAGGGAAATCATGGGAGTGTGTGAACGATATCGGTTTTATTGGACATGCGCCTTCTTTTACACGTCTAAAAAATGACGAAATTATACTTTCCTACAGAGCTTATGATTCTCAAATGGGATATTATACTGGCATGAGAATAAGCCGTGATGAAGCTAAAACGTGGGAAGGACCTTACCTAATTGATAAAGTGATAGGTGCTTACCCTTCAACTGTAGAGCTTAATGATAGTTCGATTTTAATCATTTATTACGAGGAGGGAGTTAACAGTTCAATACGAGCATTACGATTTAGAAAACCGGAGTATTCAACGAAAAAACCATTATCAGAACTACAGGAAGTACATTATTTACCTTTAAACCAAGAATAATATTAATAAATAAAATTATTATGAAGCTGAAAACTTTTTTGATTGCTATAATTTCTCTCACGACATTCTTTAGTTTCGCACAACTATCTGTTAATATAAATGATCGAAGAGAAATTTTTATTGATAATCATTTAATTGACAAACTTCAAGGAATAGAAATTAAAATGCATGCTCCCATAGACGAAGGGCCTGTCCTTTATTTCGATAAGCCATGGGAAGGTGTTTTTAGCGGATATATAACAATTATCAACGATAACGGAGTATATCGAGCATATTATAGGGGAGGTGCTACGCATACCAATAGTTACACCAATGGAGAATTTACTTGTTATGCAGAATCAAAAGACGGAATAAAGTGGGTGAAACCCAATTTAAGATTATATGAAATTAATGGTACACTCGATAATAATATAGTTGTTGCAAACGAAGCTCCCGTGCAACATAATTTCAGTCCTTTTATTGATTTAAACCCTAAAGTCCAATCAAGTCAAAAATACAAAGCTTTGGGAGGTACTATAAGAGATAATATAGGTTTAATTCCCTATGTGTCATCAGATGGAATTCATTGGGAAAAAATGCATAATAAAGGTGTAATTACAAAAGGAAAATTTGATTCTCAGAATGTTGCTTTTTGGTCAGAAAGCGAAGAATGCTACGTTTGTTATTTTCGTACATTAAATGGTAGATATAGATCTGTAAGCCGTTCAACATCACCTGATTTTATTAATTGGTCAGAACCGGAAGCTATGACATTTGGTGATACACCTTTAGAACATCTATATACCCAGCAGACAAGTCCATACTTTAGAGCACCACATATTTATGTAGCAATAGGCGGCAGATTTATGCCCGGACGTCAGGTACTTACTGAAGAACATGCAAAGCAACTTAACGTTGATCCGGGTTACTTCAAAGATTGTTCGGACGCTTTTTTCATGACCTCACGCGGCGGGAATGTATATGATCGTACATTTATGGAGGCATTTATACGTCCGGGTATCGGATTGGATAATTGGGTTTCACGATCCAATTACCCTGCTCTGAATGTTGTACAAACCAGCCCAACAGAAATGTCAATTTACGTCAATCAAGATTATGCCCAGCCTACTGCCCATTTGCACAGGTATTCTTTGAGACTGGATGGATTCACGTCATTATCTGCACCGTACAAAGGTGGGGAAATCCTTAGTAAACCGCTTACTTTTTCAGGTAAAGAGCTAGAAATAAACTACTCTACCTCGGCTGCAGGTGAATTAAAATTTGAACTTCAAGATATGAATGGGAATCCTATTCCCGGATACACGATGGACGATTCAGATACAATTATTGGTAACGAGATTTCAAGAATTGTAACATGGAAAGGGAATAAAGATATCGGAACTTTAGCCTCAAAAACGGTTCGTTTGAGAATTTATATGAAAGATGCAGATTTGTACTCCATTAGATTTAAATGAGCTTAATTATGAATAAATCGATTCTTTTACTCAAGAATAAAAATAATGGACCTTTGGCGGTTGCCGAATATTTAGGTCAATTAATAGTACTTCTATTCGCCAAGATGAGATCAAAGGTATTATGTAGTGACATATCATAAAAATCCTATATTTTATAAAATCTTTATTAATTTCCTACAATTCAATCCCACCTGAATACTTGTAATAAAAAAAACTTGATTTACTTGATATGTGAAAGCTATCTTTTAGAACTTACGATATGAAAAAGTATTTGAAACAAAGTTTAATGATCAGTTTTTTTGCTGTCTTTAATTATTGTACTACAAGTGAAAATCAAAATGAGGTTGTAGATAATGGTAGTTTGACAAAAATAAAAGATGTAGTTATCTATGAAGATGCTCAATATTATTCTTCGTTTCCATCTGTTGTAAAAACGGAGGAACAAGATTATATTGTAGCATTTCGCCGTGCTCCGGAGAGAAAGATATTTGGAGAAAAAGGGAGCAATCATGTAGATCCTAACAGCTATTTGGTATCAGTACGTTCTAAAGATGGTGAAATATGGACCAAGGAACCTGAGCTTATTTATGCCCATCCGTTTGGAGGATCCCAAGATCCATGTTTACTAAAATTACAAGATGGAACATTACTTTGTACTAGTTATGGGTGGGCTTTTGTCAGACCTGATGGAATTCCAAATCTTAAGACTCCATACTTTAAAACTGGAGAGGCAATTTTTCTTGGGGGATATCTTGTCCGGTCCTTGGATAATGGAAAAACGTGGGAAGGCCCGATTTATCCTCCTCATGTTGATGCTGAAATCCATTTTAGTGCATTAGGAGACCCTGTATCGGCTTATAATAGAGGTGCATTATGCGAAGGAAAAGGAGGCCGAATCTATTGGGTGGTCGCGAATCATGACTCCATCCCTCAAAAAAAGACATCCAATCATTTAATTATCTCTGATGACAAGGGACTAACCTGGCAGTATTCCGGTTTAGTTGCAACGGATGACAAGATTTCTTTTAATGAAACATCCATATATGAAACCCCCAAAGGAGACTTGGTCGCGTTCCTGAGAACTGCCAACTTTGACGATCAAGCGTGTATTGCACGTTCTACGGATGGAGGTAAAACTTTCAAATGGGAATCAATGGGCTTCCAAGGACATCCATTGAATGCGCTTAGACTTCAGGACAATCGTGTATTGCTAACCTATGGTTACCGTCACGAACCATATGGAATTCGTGTACGGATACTCAATCCTGAATGTACAGACTATACCACTGCTCCCGAATTCATTCTACGGGACGATGGAGGAAACACAGATATAGGCTACTCATGGCCTGTCCAATTAGATAAGGATAGGGTGCTGGTAGTTTATTATTTCAATAAAGACAACGGAACACGTCATATTGCAGGAACCATTTTAGAAATTAATACAAACTAAAAGAACTATTTAATCGGGATCAAAAGGAGTTATGGTGAGAAAACATAACTTAAAAACTTCTATTTCATTAAAGTGGAATCATATATAATTTTATAAAAAAACAATGTCGATAGATAGTAGAGAACCATATTCATTAAGTATTATATTACTTAGTCTTGCCTTTATTTGCTCCTCCTTTATCTCATGTCAAAGTATTGTTATAGAGAATAGCAACTTCCAATACAAGATATCCCCCAATGGGAAGAATCTTGGCTTTATTGATAAGGTAAACGGAGTAAATTATTTCTATTCCGATACGATATCATATTGTGCTTACATTGTTCAGGACGGGAAAACACATAATGTTAAATCAGTATCGCTAAAAGACAGTTTATTGGTTCTCGATTTTGGGAGTACTGGAGTTAGCGCTAAAGTTCATGTTATATCAGCCACTGATCATATCAAATTTAAAGTAGTTGATGTAACCGGAAATATAGAATCACTGACTTTTCTGAATATCCCGTTAAAATTGGAGGCAATGCCTTACGAACCGTTTGCTTCCTGTGCGCTTTCACTAAACTTATTTACCCATGTACGTCAACTTCCCGCGTTACAAAATAATTTGTGGGCTACTTGCTACGAGCGCTTTGGAATAAAAGGCGCAGAGGTAGCGTTGTTAGGCGTTCCTCAAAAGGAAATACTACCCATCATTCGCAATGTGATCGAAAACGCCAAAGATATTCCATTTTCCGATCAGGGTGGTGCATGGGCGATGACGAGTAAGGAAGGATACAGTTCATACCTGATGAATTTTGGCACGTTGACTGAAGAAACAGTTGATGATTGGATTGAGACCTGTAAAAGATTAGGCTTCACCCAGATTGACAATCATGGTGGTGACGGTTTTTTTGAGTTTGGCACATTTGAACTTAATAAGCAAAAATGGTCTGATGGCTGGGATTCATTTAAACGAATCAACCAGCGGTTACACGATGCGGGTATTTCTTCCATATTCCATACATATGCTTTTTTCATCGATAAAAACTCTGAATATGTAACACCAGTCCCCAGTAAAGAGTTAGGATATGCCTCCACTTTTACTTTGGCGCAGCCTTTGGATGAAACATCAACAGAAGCGGTAGTAAAAGAATCAACAGCCAATATTTCCACTATCACTGGTTTCCATACGGAAAATAGCGTTACTATCCGAATCGGGAACGAATTGATGACATTTGATGGAGTAACACAAACACCTCCTTATAAATTTACAGGCCTTAAACGTGGAGCAAACGGAACTAAGCCATCTTCATATAATGCAGATGAGACAGTTTTTCATTTAAGCGAACGCTTTGGAAGATTTGTTCCGGGACCAGAAACCGATCTTTTTAAAGAGATGGCACGACGGCATGCCGAGATAGTAAACGATTGTGAATTCGACGGGATTTACCTGGATGCCATAGATGGAAGCGCTGTTCTCGCCGGCGAAGAAAATTTCTGGTATTACGGGACAAAATTTATTTTCGAGATAGCCAAACATTTAAAACGTCCCGTGGGTATGGAAATGAGTTCTATGGCACATCACTGGTGGCATTATCGCTCGAGATACCAAGCATGGGACAGACCTGTTCGTGGTTATAAAAGGTTTATAGATATTCATTTGGCATCCATTAAAAATCCAAGTTATTTTCTTCCGCCAAAAATAAAATCAAACGAATGGGAACACGGCTTATGGCATGGACACTCTCCTTTGATTGATAAATATGCTTCTGCAGAGTCGAGCCAGACTATGCTTCCGTTGCATTTAGGATGGTGGGGTAATCAAGCCGGGTCGCCTCCTCAAATAGAACCCACTTTTTTTGACGATATCGAATACTTGGGTTGTAAAATGATCGGCAATAATGCAGGTTTCTCACAATTAGGAGGGGTGAACGAAAAAACTTTCCAGGAATTTCCATTATTTAAACGTGCTGCAGAAATTCTCAAACAATATGAAGAATTACGGCATGCCAATTATTTTAACGTGTCTGTCCGGACACTTTTGCGTGAAACGGGAAAAGAGTATACACTTTTCAAGGATGAAGCAGGGGAATGGAATTTCAAACCGGCTATTTACGAAAAACACCAGGTTCTGGGATTAGAACACCCTTCCGCTAATTGGGAGGTAAACAATCCATTTGAAACACAACCCGTGAAATTGAGAATCGAACCTCTGTTAGCCATAAAGCCGTACAACGATCCCTCCGGTGTGCTTCTTGCCGATTTTTCCCAATCCGGTAACTTCAGGGATGAGTCAGTCGCCGATGGGGTTTCCGGCATAATTAAACCCTCTTCGGAAAAAACAACTGAAGGCGAACCAAGTGGTCAGTTTTCGGCAACCAATACAAAGGGATTACCACCGGAAACTGCCTATATCAATATAGAAAAGACTTTTACACCCGGACTAAATCTTGGAAATAACCAGGCACTGGGGGTGTGGGTAAAAGGAGATGGTAACGGACAATTACTCAATCTCAGCCTGAGAAGTCCTACCCACATCTCTCACGGTGCACACGGGGATCATTTTATTAAAATTGATTTTACCGGATGGAGATACTTCGAATTGCTCGAGATCGAATCGTCGGAGATCAGCAATTACATCTGGCCGGATGACTCACATTTTTATGTTTACGACTCGTACAGGCATACAATTCAGTTTGAAAATATCGATAAACTTCAATTCTGGTATAATAATCTTCCGAATAAAAGGGAAGTCACTTGTTTGATAGGACCGGTCAAGGCGTTGCCTACAGTGCCGTTAACGATTGAGAATCCTGAAGTTATCGTGAATGGAGAAAAAATAGTCATTCCGGTAAAGATGGAATCGGGAATGTATCTCGAACTCCTTTCACCTACCGATTGCAAGCTATACGGATCTAAAGGAGAATTACTACAAGAAATTACATTGGAAAGCAAGGTCCCTTCCTTAACATCTGGTGATAACAAAATTTCATTTTCATGTGCTAGCAGTACCAAAGATGTAAATACACGGGTACAAGTTACTGTTATTGGGTACGGTAGACCGCTAGATACAAAATAATTAAAAATGAAAAAAATATGGATTTTATATTACCTTGGTCATGAAGGAAAAACATCTATATACATGATGAAAGTCAAATATAAAGACTTATTTGAAAAATAAAATTTACAAACTGGATAATATCTATTGAAGTCGACATGATGAATAAACAATATGTTTTACCCCAAAGAGCTTGGCTCACCGTAGGTCTTCTTTTTATAGTTGGTCTGTTGAACTACTTGGACCGAATTATGCTGACTACTATGAGAGGATCGATCATGGAGTCGATCCCAATGACCGAAGCGGAGTTTGGATTGTTGACTTCTATCTTCTTGTGGATCTATGCGATTCTGAGCCCTTTTGCAGGTTTTATGGCGGATCGGTTTAAAAGAAGCCATGTAATTATATTGAGCCTTTTTGTCTGGTCTTTAGTGACCTGGATGACAGGTCATGCTACTACTTATAATCAGCTTTTATTATCAAGGGCCTTGATGGGTATCAGCGAGGCTTTTTATATTCCGGCGGCATTGGCTTTAATTGTAGATTATCACAGGGGACCCACTCAGTCACTGGCTACAGGTTTGCATTTAGCTGGAGTAATGTTAGGACAGAGCTTGGGATTTGTAGGAGGATGGATTGCAGAAAAATATAGTTGGAGCTTAGCCTTTAATAGTTTTGGAATTATAGGGATTTTTTATGCTGTACTGCTGATATTTTTGCTACGTGAACCAGTTCATACGGAACTGATCCCATCCGAAGGTGTTGACGAGAAAAAGAAAAACCCGGGAAGAAAGGTCAGGTTTGGGGAAGTGTTTAAAAATATATTTTCCAAGCCGGCATATATCTACCTTCTTGTTTTTTGGGGATTTATGGGGCTTGTCAGTTGGATGATAGCTGCATGGCTGCCTACCTATTACCAGGAAAACTTTCAGTTATCCCAAACGCAGGCAGGGCTATATGCAACAGCCTACCTCTATCCGGTCTCAATAGTAGGTGCCATTCTCGCAGGGGTGATTACTGATAAATGGAGTGTGAGAAATAAGTATGCCCGTGTCCTTGTGCCTATCATCGGATTGGCTATTGCTGCACCATGCGTCTTTTTTGCAAGTTATACTTCCATATTGCCATTGGCAATTGTCTTTCTTATGGTTTACGGATTTATGAGGATGACCGTGGACGATAACCTGATGCCGATTATGTGTCTTTTTGTTGACAATAAATACAGAGCGTCCGCTTATGGAATGATGAATATGTTTGCGACATTAGTCGGTGGATTGGGAATTTTCCTAACGGGGGTTATGCGAGATGAGAACATTGATTTAGGTACTATATACCAGGTTGCAGCATTGAGTTTACTTGTTTGCATATTCCTTTTATATATGGTAAGACGAAGTATTAAAGTCGAAAAATAAGATAAATATATGAAACGAGCGTAATAATCATCATCACTCAAGTTCATGATTATGGCGAGTTCCATATGATACAATTAAATTTTTTCGATAAGTGAATACAGAGGTAAAACTTGTTTTGACTATGTTGAGCGAAGAAAAAATCTAATGAAATAGAAAATCAATAGTTTTAATCATATGAATATGAAAGAGAGTAAGGTGTTGAAAAAGTTAAGGGCAGGAGAGGTTGTTAGTTGCTTTAAATTGAATTTGTCCGGCGGCGAAGTGGCTGAAATTGCAGCGATGTCCGGTTTTGATTGTATTTGGTTGGACAGGGAGCATGTGGTGCAGGACTGGAGTGATATCAAGGCGCAAAACTGGGCGGCTAAATCACATAACGCAGATGTGATGGTTCGGGTTTCCCGTGGGAGCTACAGTGATCTTATCAAACCTCTTGAGATGGACGTTACAGGATTATTGGTACCTCATATCATGAATCTGGAAGATGCAAAAAAAATAGTTCATTTCACCCGTTTCCATCCCATCGGGAGACGTCCGATTGACGGAGGTAATGCCGATGGGGCGTATACGAATCTTGATTTTCATCACTATTTGGAACAAGCCAATGAGCAACGATTTATTGCCTTGCAAATAGAAGATCCAGAGCCCCTTGATGATTTGGAAGCAATTGCAGCTTTGGAAGGGTTCGACATGCTCTTTTTCGGACCTGGTGATTTTAGCCAGGGGATAGGTGCACCGGGGCAATGGGATCACCCTCTTTTGATAGAGACTCGCAAACGGGTAGCGAAAGTTGCACGGAGGCATGGGAAATTTGCAGCGACAACCGGAACTGTCCACAATGCGGAAGAATTGATCAGTATGGGATATCAATTCATTAGCATTGGTGCTGATGTGATAGGGCTGAGTAGTTATTGCAATGAATTGGTCAATAGTTTTAATCGTCTGGATCTTGATAAAAACGAACAGAAGAGTACTTCCTTTGGACCATATAAATAGCACACTATGCAAAAAAGAGAGTTAGGAAAAACAGGGATAGAAATTTCGGAAATTGCCTTTGGAGGTGTCGAGATAGGTATACCCTACGGTATAGGGGTAAATAGCTCCGAAGATATGTTGTCGGAAAAAGAAGCTGTGAACCTGCTTCATCAGGCTGTTGATTCAGGGATTGACTTTTTTGATACAGCCCGTATGTATGGTAACAGCGAAAATATCATGGGAAAAGCCTTTAAGGACAGACGGAATAAAGTCGTACTGGCTACCAAATGCAGGCATCTGCTGGATAGGGACGCCAATCTTCCTCCTGATTCGGAATTACGTGTAATAATTGAAGAGTCTCTTCAGGAAAGTTTAGATGCATTGCAGACCGACTACGTAGATATCTTCATGCTCCATCAGGCAAACCTGAAAATACTTGAGAACGAAACCATCGCTGTTGTTTTTGACGAGTTGAAAAGCAAGGGTCTTTGCAGAGCTATTGGTGTTTCTACTTATACGACCGGGGAAACCAAAAAAGCTATTGATAAAGGATGGGATATGATTCAATTACCGTTCAATATGATGGATCAACGGCAAGGAACCCTATTCCGGGAAGCTTACCAAAAGGGAGTCGGTATAGTGATCCGATCGGTACTTTTAAAAGGGCTTCTGAGCGATAGGGGAAAGAGCCTGCATCCGGCATTGAAAGATGTGGAGAACCATATTTCCAGGTACGGAGATATAATCCGGGGTACGGATATGAGTTTGCCGGCATTTGCTACAAAATTCGCCCTTTCGTTCCCTGAAATATCATCCGTATTAGTGGGTATTGATAGGAAAGAATATCTTGAAGAGACACTTAAAACGGCGAATGGCAATTATCTGGATCCGATAACTTTCAATAAAACAAAAGAACTGGCATACCCCGACCCGGAATTTATCAACTTGCCTTACTGGGATAAAATGAATTGGTTAAGATAAATAATAAAGAAAGAGATATGATAAAATTTGGTGTAATTGGAATGAGTCCGGGTAATGCACATCCCTATTCCTGGTCTTCTATAATAAACGGGACTTTCGACGGCGAAGAGATCAACAGACTCGGTTATCCGGCGGTCACGAACTATCTCGAAGCCAATAAGGATACTCTCGGCATTCCCGGAGCCGAAGTGACTTGTGTCTGGGCACAGGAACGTAGTATCTCCGAGAGCATTGCAAAAACATGCAATATACCTCGGATTGTAGATAATCTGGAAGATATGATCCCTTGGGTAGATGCGGTGCTGCTTTGCCGTGACGATCCGGAAAATCATGTTGCCATGGCGAAACCGTTCCTGGATGCCGGAATCCCGTTATTTGTCGATAAACCGCTTGCTATAACCATGGAGGACCTCCGCTATTTTTCTGAAGAGAATGCCAAAGGTAAATTCCTGATGTCCTGCTCTTCCATGCGTTATGCCAACGAATGCAGGATTGTGAAGCAGGAAATCAACGCGTTGGGTAAACTGGAACTCGCTACGGCGGTCGGAAAAAAAGATTGGAAAAAATATGGTGTACACTTGTTGGAAGCGATGTTCTCGTTATTAGATGATCCTCGTTCCGCTTTTGTGAAATATATCGGGAAAACCGATAAGGATATTGTTTATATGGAGTTTGAAAACGGACTTCAGGCTACCATCCATCTCTTTATGGATATTTCCGGCACTTTTCAACTCTCACTCTTCGGACAGCAGGGTTGGAGACTGATGGATATAAAAAATTCCTATTCGATGTTTAGGGATAATATTATCGAGTTCATCCGTTCAGTGCAGGAAGGTACACCACGCCTGTCTTTCGACAAAACTGAAAATATAATACGAACCGTAATTGCTGCCAACGAAAGTAAAAAGCGAGGCGGAGAAACCATAGATATGTCGAAGTTTTAAATCTTGAATTATGAACGTAAAAGAATTGTTGAGCCTTCGTGGTAAAGTCATAGTAGTGACAGGCGGTGCCGGAAACTATGGGAAATGCATTGTGGAGGGTATGGCTGAAGCAGACGGTACAGTGATCATCGCATCCCGGAATATCGATAATGTAAAGGATGTTGTATCCAGGTTTTGTGAGAAGGGGCTAGATGTACATGCCATGCAGGTTGACCAGGAAGATCATGTGTCGGTAGTATCATTGAAAAAAACGATTATTGATCAGTTTGGCAGGTTGGATGTGTTTGTAAACAACGCTGTTGCCAGACCGATGAAGGGATATGATGACCCGATGGAGAACTTCGCAAAATCGATGGAGATAAATGCTACGGGAGCCATGGACATTTTGCGTGAGATGGCCGATCTGATCGACCAGGGCGGAGGAGGAAGCATCATCAATATCGCGTCGATGATGGGTATGTTTGGCCCCGATTTGTCCAACTATGAAGGTACCAATATGGGTAATCCTCCACCGGATTATTTCTTCCATAGGGCCGGTTTAATCAATTTGACACGCTATCTGGCAAGAATATATGCCGGTAAGAACATAAGGGTGAATAGCGTAAGCCCCGGCGGATTATTCAATCATCAGCCCGAGCGCTTTCTCCAGAATTACTGTAAAAAAGTACCTGTCGGGCGCATGGCCAATAACGATGATATCAAAGGGTTGATGGTGCTTCTCGCCTCCGATGCAGGAGCGTACATCAATGGAGAAAATATCCTGATGGATGGAGGGATGCATGCCTGATCCAATAAGAGTTTGAGTATAAAGTTGATCAATAGTAATCTATAGTATCAGTTATGAGTGCGAATGCAAGTGGAAAATTGTCTTTTAAAGGCCGTATTATCACCGATTCCGGAATAGTGGATGGATTCCTCACTATAAAGGATGGGGCTGTTATCGATATAGGGAATTCCTGCCCCGATAATCCGGTTGTAGATACGGGCGATGCTTATATCTTTCCCGGTTTTATCGATTTACATATTCACGGTGTCCATACATCGTTAGTGGATGATGGCATTGAAGCACTAGTAGATATCTGTCGTATTCTTCCGCAATATGGAGTAACCGGTTTTTTACCTACAGTGGCTCCTCGTCCCAAAGGGGAAGACAGTGCTTTTCTGTCCCTATTGGCGAAGACGAAAACCGAAGGTGCCGAAATTCTTGGTTTTCATTTGGAAGGTCCTTTCCTTAAAATAACAGGAGCGCTGAACTCCGAAGCGATTGGAAATTCTGATTCTGGTAGGGTAGGTTCTTTGATAAATGCCGCCAAACCATATAAAGCCATATTCAGTGTATCTCCGGATGTGGAAGGGATAGAAAATCTGATTCCATTGATGGCAGAGAATGATACTCCTGTATTTATGACGCATACCGCTGCCAATGTAGAAGAAACGCAACGGGCCATAGCGTTGGGTGTTCGCCATGCAACCCATTTCTATGATGTATTTCCTTGTCCACCGGTCACTGAACCGGGAGTAAGGCCCTGTGGAGCGGTAGAAGCTATTTTGGCGGATAAACGTGTAAGTGTCGACTTTATTCTGGATGGGGTACATGTAGCCCCGGTAGCGGTAAAGATGGCACTGGCTTGCAAAACAAAAGACCCCGGAGTGGTATGCTTAATCACTGATGCGAATGTAGGAGCAGGTTTGGAGCCAGGTCGTTTTGTCTTTGGTAATAGCGAGATATATTTTTCGTCAAAAGGTAGTCCTGCCAGATCTGTAGAGAGTGATACACTGGCAGGGAGCGGACTAACTATGGATCAGGCATTAAGGAATGCGATGAAATGGCTGGATATAGATCTTGTAGAAGCTTCTAAACTGCTTAGTACTAATCCTGCAAAGGTATTGGGAGTTGATGACAAAAAAGGGAAATTGGCAATAGGTTATGATGCCGATTTCGTGGTGATGGATGATAAATTAGAGGTGTTGCAAACATGGATAAATGGAAAATGTTTTTTTGAAAGGAAATAATATGATGAAAGCAAAAACAATCGAGCCTGACCATCTGATTATTGAGCGAGGGCAATTTAATTTTAACCCGTCGCATTGGGTGCCGTTCAAAGATAGGGACGAGATAATCAGGGTGTCGGATATTAAAAGGGAGGATATTGAGAAGCACTCAAATCCGGATTTCAAAATAAAAGTAATCCCTGATGCCGATGTGGATTTTATCTGGCTGACAGATATGATCAGCAGGATCAAACATGCCGCCGAGACAGGGAATAGACTGGTGATGATCCTTCCTAATCCGGCACCCATATACAGGCATGTTGCACGTTTGATAAATGCATGCAATATCGATTGTAGAAATATTTATGCTTTTGCCATGGACGAATATGCTGATGAGAATGGAAATATCGCTCCTGAAAGCTGGGAATTCAGTTTTACAAATGCCATGATGCGGTATTTCTATTATGAAGTAGATGAAAAACTGAGACCACCCAAAGATCATTTTGTGGGATTCACCAACAAGAATTTGAACGACTACGGAAAAATGATTGATGATCTCGGAGGAGCCGATGTATGTTATAGCGGTCCGGGATGGACCGGCCATCTGGCTTTTATAGAACCGGATGCTCCTGAATTTCAAGGCACATTGGAAGAGTGGAAGAGCATGAGCGCCCGGATATGTACTCTGAGCCCTTTTACTCTTGCCCAAAATTCGTTGCATGGCTGTTTCGGAAAAAGTGGCAATTTGGCGGCCGTCCCTCCAAAGGCAGCGACAATTGGACCTTTGGAAGTAATAAAGGCGAAGCACCGCATCGATGTGCATGCTATTACGGTACATGGAACCACAACCGCCTGGCAACGTTTTATCTCCCGTCTTGTGCTGCATGGGCCGGTGACGCCATTAGTGCCAGAGTCCATATTACAAACACTTCGGACGGATGTATATGTTTCGGAAACGATTGCGCAAAATATTGAAATAGATTGGTCCAAAGGATATTAGAATTTAATCTGATTTATGAAGCAAAATCAATTCAAAGCCGGGGCAGCATTTGTCGATATTACACCTCAAGAGCCCCATTTCCTTTTTGGTTATCCTTTCGTTGAGAGGATGAGCGTTGGGACGCATGATCCCTTGTTGAGTTCTGCTTTGTATCTGACCGATGGGAAAGAGCAGGTGTTGTTTATATCCAACGATATTATTTATGTCGATAAAAATATAGTTTCCCGGATCAGACAGGCTATTTTTGAGGAAAAAGGTATTCCGGCTTCTAACATCATGATTGCTGCCACTCATACCCATTCGGGACCGGTGACGGTAGAGTGTGTGATTAGCGAGAGCGACCCGATTGTTCCTGAGGTGGATATGGATTATGTGAAATTCATGGAGGTACAAACAGTAAAAACTGCCTGCCAGGCCGTAGAGAATGCAGCCCCTGCAGAGATTGCGTTTGTCACGGGTGATGCGACTGGGGTAGGAACTAACCGACATAATCCTTCGGGACCTAAAGATATGGAAGTCCCTGCCATGATTGTCAGGAATAGTGAGAATAAAGAATGCATCGCATCTATGTTGGTATGTAGTATGCATCCTACAATTCTGCATGAAGATTCTAAGTTATATAGTGGTGACTTCCCCTATTTTGTCCGTGAAAAATTACAACAGCAGTTATTGGGTCGAAATTGCCCGGTGATATACTTCACGGGTGCTGCGGGAAATCAAAGTCCACGTCATGTTACCAAAGAAAATACATTTGAGGAGGCTTGCCGAATTGGTACTATTGTTGCAGACTCCATTTTATCACAGTTGACAGAAAACATTACTTATTCGTCGGAGCAAAGAGTTCGTGGCCTACATACCGGCATTGATTTACCGAAGCGTGAATTTCCTGCTATAGAACGGTCTGAACAACATAGGGATAGCGTGAAAGAGAGATTTGAAAGTTTAAAAAACTCTGCAACTGATCCGAAAGAGATCCGTACGGCGGAAGTCGACTGGTTCGGTGCAGAAGAATTGGCTTTTCTTGCTAAAAAAGCCCACTCGAATTTGTTGGATGAGGCTTATAATACTTGTCTACCAGCCGAGATACAGGTAATCAGGGTTGGAGACTGGAATTTTATTGCCTGGCCGGGGGAGATTTTTGTAGAATATGCACTTGAATTGAAAAGATTGCATAAGAATATAGCCTTGATCACTTATGCGAATGGGGAATTACAAGGGTATGTTACAACGAAGGAAGCCGTGGATAAAGGCTTCTATGAGGCGGGTAATTCTTTTTTCAATTACAGTTCAGGAGATATATTGATACAGGAAACGACGAATTTGATAGCACAACTGAATAGATGAGGTTCTTTTTGGGAATAGATTTGGGTACAAGTTTCTTCAAAGCGGGCGTATTTGATGAAACCGGAAAAATGTATGGATTAGGAAGATATCCGGTGAAAAAGAACAGCCCTGATGGGAGAATTTGTGAATTGGATGGGATGGTCTTCTGGAAAACATTGCGTCTTTCTATTCTGGAGGCAATGAAAGAAGCAAATATATCCCCAAAGCAAATAAAAGGCCTATCTTATTCTTCTCAAGCCAATAGTTTTATTTTGCTGGATGAATTCGATACTCCTTTGACTCCTTTAATCTTATGGAGTGATAAGCGGGTTGTCAATGAGCCTGTTCAGTTAAGGGAATTACTGTCGGTGAGAGAATTTTTATATAAAACAGGATTAGGTATCTCTCCCGACAGGCATTCCCTCATTGCCAAAATTGCCTGGTTTCAAAGCCAGCAACCTCTTCTCTGGAAGAAGGTGCGACGTATCATGTCACTATCAGATTATCTGACATTTATTCTCACCGGTAATCGTATAAGCGATATGAGTACCTCCTCTATGACGGGGCTACTTGATGCGGAAGAAGGTAAATGGTGGCAGGATGCTGTCGATATTTTTCATATTGATAAGAAACAATTATCAACCCTTTTAGATGTAGGAAGTCTTGCAGGCAATCTTACTGAAAAAGGAGCCGGACTTATAGGTTTGTCTCCGGAAACTTTGATGTTTTCGGGTGGATTAGACCATCATATGGTGGCTATTGGCGCCGGGATCCCCTATTCGAACAATATGAGTGAATCCACAGGTACAGTGCTGGCTTGCGTCAATTATCCGAACGAATACAAACCACGTACAGGTGTGAATATTGCGCGAGGATTAGATGATGGACATTATTTTCAAATGGCATTCACTATAAACGGGACGATAGCGCTGGACTGGTATCGATCAAACTATGCTCCTGATCTTCCAATCCCTGAACTACTTGCAATGGCAGAGAATGTAGCGCCCGGATCTGAAGGGGTGATTGCGAAACCTTGTGCGAATGAATATGAGGGACTAAAAGGTTTCAAGGGGGTAAATGAATATCATACCCATGGCCATTTTGTAAGGGCTATCCTCGAATCGACTTCCTTGAGCTTGGATGAACTTATTAGAAAATTAAATGGGACGGATACACAGGCTGTTGTTCCTTCAGGAGGAGGTGCCCGTAGCCGGTTGTGGCTGCAAATTAAAGCCAATATGCTTAACCGGAGTTTTTTATTGCCTGATTCAGGAGAACTGGCTTGTAAGGGCGCGGCTATGCTATCTATTGTCGGAATATCCTGCTTGAAAAATATGGATGAAGCAATTCAAAATCAGAAAATATATAAAGAAACCATTTATCCCGATCCGGTTCAGGTGAAGAGATACAAGGAATGGTATAATGATATTAAAACCCAATTATTATGAGCAAAATGTCGAAAGAGGCAATTATACAGAAAGCGATAGAATCGTTGAAGATAGAGGCTGCGGCGATATCGGATATTACCAGTTATCTGGATATTGGCTATTTTTATGAAGCGGTTAAAGTGTTGAGCAGTTGCCCTAAAATTATTACCTGTGCAAGCGGATCATCGGGTATCGCGGCAAAAAAGTTCTCCCATTCCCTCTGTTGTATCGAAAGGAATGCTCAGTTCCTGTCACCGGCGGAAGCCGTCCACGGGGGATTGGGGTGTGTGAAGAAGGGGGATGCCGTGGTGATGGTTTCCCGTGGTGGAAAAACGGCTGAATTGCTCCCGATTATCGATGTATGTAATAAAAAAGAAGCCATATTGATTGGTGTTACAGAAAATTTGACGTCACCCCTGGCTGAAAAATCCCAAATAGTGATCCCGGTGAAAATAGAGAGGGAAAGCGATCCCCTGAATATTATGGCCACATCCAGTTTTGTAGTCACCATTGCCATTTTTGATGCCCTGCTCTCTGCCATCATGGAGGAGACGGGATATAGGATTGAACAGTTTGCCCTTATACATCCGGGGGGAGCAGTAGGAAAGAAATTGAATAATTGATTATAGCCATGTATGAAGAACTAACGATTAAGCCGCCATTTTTCGAGATTGGACCAAAAGCATTTTTCTATGGGGAGAGAATGTTGAAACTGGCAAAAGCAGCAGACGAAGCTTCGGCTAAATATGATGTGAGAATCATCCTGACCCCTCAACCGACCGATATTTATTTACTGGCAAAAGAGACCGAAAACCTGCTCATATTTGCGCAGCATATGGATCCGTTACCGATAGGCCGGGGATTGGGGTCGATCCTTCCCGAAGCGGTGAAGGCCGCCGGTGCAGTCGGGGTGATGTTGAACCATGCGGAAAAACCGATGACGATGGCTGACCTGTACAAGGCAATCAGGCGGGCAGACGAAGTCGGACTGGCAACTATAGTCTGTGCCGATTCAATCAGGGAAGCTGAAGCCATCGCACTTTTTGGCCCGAATATTATTGTGGCAGAGCCCACTGAGTTGATAGGTACAGGACAAACGAGCGATGAGGAATATGTGAGAGCCACTACTTGGGCGATTAAAAGGATTAATCCCGATATACAGGTTCTCCCAGCGGCAGGAATTAAAAACGGTCAGGATGTGTATAATGTGATAAAGGCCGGAGCTGAGGCTACCGGTACTACAAGTGGTATCATGAAGGCAGAGGATCCTGAAGCTATGATGGATGAAATGATTTGTGCCGTGCGTGTTGCATGGGATGAAGTACATTGTTAATTACCAATTACCGTTAATTCTAAAATATAACTTTAAAAATTGAAAGGAGATTCTAAAATGAAACTTTACAGAGGAACAATTGATTTACAATCAAAAGATCACCGTCCTGATTTTCATAATGTGACCGACGGTGTCAGAAAAATTGTAGAGGAATCGGAAGTGAAGAATGGAATATGTGTGGTATATTCACACCATACCACCTGTTCGGTGATTACGCAGGAATGTTCCCATGATTTGAATTATTTCGGCAGGGAGTACTTACAGCAAGACTTGAATAATATTATGGAGAAATTAATCCCGACTTGCAGAACAGAAGGGCAGTACCTGCACCCAGGCCCTAAACATATTGAATTTGCACTTACGTTTCCGGATGAAGAACCTAAAGGCAGCCTAAATACAGATGCACATCTGCGTTCAGTATTCTTCGGACGTTCAGAGGCTATTCCTTTGATTGACGGAAAACTTTCTTTGGGTGATTTTGGATTTATCTATTTTATTGATTGGGATCAGGTAAGAGAGCGTAGGAGGGTTTGCGAAGTGCAAATTATTGGTGAATAAGTTGTGTCCCGTATAATTAAGCAGTTATTAGGGAGTGCGGTGACCCTCAAAAGTGGAACAGAAAACTTTTGGGGGTCAATTTTAAATGATGATTTTTTATTTTGAGTGCAGAATAATAATTGTAATTATTGGCTGACATTTCTTTGCCAAAAATCATAGCGGAAAAATCAATTATTAAATCGACTGGAGAATCAAATTTTATATCTTTGCCGCATTTCTATTCTATACATTGCTTAAAATGTAAGTAATGGATAAAATGGCATTTGAATATCCAAAAATATTATCTATTTATTTAATATCGTTTATCTTTGGATTCTGTCATAGATAATGATATCTTTGTGTCAGCATAGTTCAGCACAGTTGACAGTGGTCAAAATTATATATTTCCAGAATATAGGATGCGCCTCGGAATAGCCCAAACAAGCTTGGTTCTTCTCTCGGCTTTCACTATATTTGTATACTTAAATCATGCGTAAATGGCAGTTGTAGTAATTATGCCCAAACAGGGGCAATCGGTTGAGAGTTGTATCATTACCGAACTGAAAAAGAAAAAAGGTGATACCGTGCAAAAGGGAGACGTTCTGTTTTCTTATGAGACGGATAAGGCTTCGTTTGAGGAAGAATCCCCTGCAGAGGGGGTTGTGCTTGAATGTTTTTACGGTGAAGGCGATGAAGTACCCGTATTAGAAAATATGATGGTGATAGGGGAACCGGGAGAAGATATTTCTTCGTTGGTGGCCGGACGTGAATCACCACAAGAGGCACTGAAGGAAACAGTTGAACCGGCTAATACCGGTAATTCTTTCGGAGACACTGTAGAATTTGTAGGCACTTCTCCTGGTGAGATGCCGGGAGAGGGTACAAATCCTGTCTCCCCGCGCGCCAGGAAATTAGCAGAGAAGAATGCCGTGGATACTTCCACTCTTTCCGGGAGTGGTCCCAAAGGACGTATTATTGAGAAGGATGTCCAGGCGGTTTTACAGGATCGTCCCAAGATGACACCGCTCGCAAAAAAACTGGCTGCCGAACAGGGCATGTTGCCGCAATCGTCCGGAACAGGGCTTGCCGGTACGGCCAGGGCTTCCGATCTGTCTGCTTCGGTGAACACTGTATATGGCAAGGATTATGAAGACCGGAAGATCTCCAATATGCGTAAGATCATAGCACGATCCATGCATGCCTCCCTTCAGAATTCTGCACAGCTTACCCACCATTTGGGTGCAGATGCCAGAAGAATACTGGAGCTTAGAAAAAAGGCGAAAGCGATGCTGGAAGAGGGGCGGCTCGATATCAATATTACGCTGAACGATATGGTCTGTTTCTCAGTGATTAAGGCGCTGAAGAAGTTCCCCAATGTAAATACCCATTTCCTGGGTGACAATATCCGTTATTTTAATAAGATCCATCTTGGATTGGCGGTAGATACCGATAGAGGATTGATGGTGCCGGTTGTCCGGAATGCTGATGATTTGTCCATAACCGGTTTGGCCCGCCAGTTCAAGGAAATTGCTGCTGCCTGCAGGAATGGTAGCGTGAATCCTGATATCCTTTCTCCGGAAGCAGGTTCATTTACTGTATCGAATTTGGGTAATTATGGCGTGGAGATGTTTACCCCTGTCATAAACCTGCCTCAATCGGCTATCCTGGGTGTGAATACTATCGTGCCCCGCCCCAAAGATATTGGTGATGGTGTATATGCCTTTGTACCCTTTATCGGATTAAGTCTTACCTACGACCACCGTTCGTTGGACGGGGGTGAAGCTACCCGTTTCCTGAAGCAAATTGCGATAGAAATTGAAAACTTGGAATTGATTGAGATTTGAAATTCAAGATTCAAGATTCAAGATTTTGGTTTTCAGGATTTGACTCCGTCGATTTTCAATTCAAGATTCAGAATGAACTGTTTGGTGGTGGATTATTATATATGATAAAGTGATTTAGAGACGTTTTAAAATAATAAATTATGCTGATAACCGGTTTGACTATGACCTGTAAAGTTCTGGCTCTTGATTCCTGGTTCTTGGCTCTAAAGAAAATATTATGTACGATTTACTAATTATCGGTGGAGGGCCCGCCGGGTATGTAGCGGCAGAACGTGCTGGACATAAAGGGCTGAATGTAGTACTGTTTGAAAAGAAATCTATGGGAGGGGTATGCCTGAATGAAGGATGTATTCCTACCAAAACATTGCTTTATAGTGCCAAGACTTATGAAAACGCTTTGCACGGGGATCTCTATGGTGTTTTTGGAGATAATATCCGTTTCGATTACGGAAAAATGGTCTCCCGTAAAAAGAAAGTGGTACGTAAACTTGTACTCGGTGTGGAAAGCAAGATGAAAGCCAATAAAGTAACGGTGATAAAGGGAGAAGCTGTTATCAACGGACGCTCATCGGAGGGGATTGAGATAACCAGTAATGGTGAAAAATATATTGGCAAGAATCTTCTTATCTGTACTGGATCTGAGGCATCTGTACCACCAATACCCGGACTGCAGGAAGCAGGGGAGGTTATTGTTACCAACCGTGAGATACTGGAATTAACCGAACGTCCGGAATCGCTTGTCGTCATTGGCGGAGGGGTGATCGGTATGGAGTTTGCCAGTTTCTACAATAGTCTGGGTACAAATGTTACTGTTGTAGAAATGCTTCCCGAAATTCTTGGAGGACTCGACTTTGAAATATCGGCCATGCTCCGTGGGATATATACAAAGAAAGGTATTACATTCCATCTGAACGCGAGAGTGACACAGGTCGACGGAAACAAGGTCATTTTTGAGAAAGAGGGAAAAACCGACACCATAGAAGGTGAAAAGATACTGTTGAGTGTCGGCCGTCGCCCCGTTACGCAAGGATTCGGCCTGGAAAACCTGGGTGTGGAGTTAGTACGAGGTGGCATCAAGGTGGATGAAAAGATGCGCACCAATGTTCCCGGTGTGTATGCAGCAGGAGATGTGACCGGCTTCTCATTGCTGGCCCATACGGCAAGTCGCGAGGGTGAGGTAGTGGTCAATAACCTTACCGGTAGAAGCGATATCATGCGTTATAATGCTATTCCGGGCGTGGTTTATACTAATCCGGAAGTGGCCGGAGTAGGAGAGACCGAAGAATCGGCTAAGGCAAAAAATATTGCCTATAAGTTAGCCAAGTTGCCCATGGCCTATGCCGGACGTTTTGTCGCTGAAAACGAGGGAGGAAGCGGGCTGTGCAAAGTGCTGGTCGGTGAGAAACATGGTGAGGTGATCGGGGTGCATATGCTGGGTAATCCCGCCAGTGAAATCATTTACGGCGCTTGTATAGCTATTGAGCAGGAGATGACACTGAAAGAAATGCAGGAGGTTGTCTTCCCGCATCCTACCGTGAGTGAGATTATTAAAGAGACAGTCTTTCTATAAAGTGAAAAAGTGCCTGGGTGGTTAAGTGCCTGATTAGGAGGAATGTCAAAGCTAAAACTTCTAAATTTCTTCACTTCTTGACATCTGAGTGTAATATAATCAATAAATCAATAAATTAGCAAATCAACAAATCAAGATAATATGCCCAAAGTACAACTTATAGATCCGACCGAAGCACGCAAACCCGGGTTTGTGGAGTTCCAACCGATACCTGTCAATCAGTACCAAAAAACGGTACAAGGTGAAAAAGAGAATTTCACTACAGAGGAATTCAAGGCGATTTACCATGATATGGTATTGATCCGTGAATTCGAAACCATGCTGAATCTGATCAAGACGCAGGGAGAATACAACGGGACCTCCTATAATCATCCCGGTCCCGCTCACTTGTCCATCGGACAGGAATCGTCGGCGGTGGGTATGGCCTGGACGCTGACAGTGGACGATTTTATTTTCGGGAGCCACCGTTCACATGGCGAAATCCTGGCAAAAGGAATGTCTGCCATCCATCAGTTGGACGATCAACGGCTGATGGATATTATGGAGAATTTTTTTGATGGCGTGATCTATAAGATCGTGAAAAAAGATTTTGAAGGATCGGTCAAAGAACTGGCAAAAAGATTTCTGGTATATGGTACATTGGCCGAGATCTTTGCCCGTAAGACCGGTTTCAATAAAGGATTGGGAGGCTCAATGCATGCCTTCTTTACTCCGTTTGGCGTCTATCCCAATAATGCCATCGTGGGCGGATCGGGAGATATAGCTGTCGGTGCCGCATTGTACAAGAAAGTGAACCGTAAGCCAGGATTGGTCGTGGCAAATATCGGGGATGCTTCCATGGCGTGCGGCCCGGTATGGGAAGGAATCACCTTTGCGGCAATGGATCAATTCAAAGAACTTTGGGAGGGTGATATGAAAGGTGGTCTTCCGGTAATCATCAATATAATGAATAACCAGTATGGTATGGGAGGACAGACCTGTGGTGAAACCATGGGGTACGGTATTGCCGCCCGTATCGGGGCCGGAGTGAATCCGGAACAAATGCACGCTGAGCGGGTAGATGGATATAATCCGTTGGCTGTTATCGATGCTTATAAGCGCAAACGTAAAGTGATCGAAGAAAAGAGAGGCCCTGTCCTGTTAGATGTGCTCACCTACCGTTATAGCGGGCACTCGCCCTCCGATGCTTCGTCGTATCGCTCTAAAGAAGAGGTGGAAGCATGGGAGTCGCAGGACTGTATCCGTAGTTACGGTGGGCAGCTGCTGGAAGCGGGAGTAGCTACTCAGGCCGAACTCGACTCTATCTCCGACAATATACGGGCTTTGGTATACGAAATGTTCCTGAAATCGATCGATGATGAGATATCACCAAAAATGGAGAATCCGGATGTCATCGGCGACATGATATTCTCTGACGGTTCGGTGGACAGCTTCTCCAATGAAAAACCGGAGGTGTTGATCCCGATGGAAGAAAATCCACGGGTGAAAAAGATCGCGAACAAGGAACGTTTTGCTTTCGATGCCGAAGGTAAGCCTTTCAGTAAGATGAAGCAGTTCCATTTGCGCGATGGCCTCTTTGAGGCGATTATCGATCGTTTCTATAAGGATGCGTCTCTGATTGCTTACGGTGAGGAAAACCGTGACTGGGGTGGTGCGTTTGCCGTTTATGGAGGACTGACCGAGTCATTGCCCTATCACCGCCTGTTCAATTCGCCAATTTCAGAGGCATCCATCGTGGGAACGGCTATCGGTTATGCCATGTGTGGCGGACGGGTGATTCCCGAGATCATGTATTGCGACTTTATCGGCCGTGCAGGTGATGAAATTTTTAATCAGTTGCCCAAATGGCAGTCAATGAGCGGGAATGTGCTGAAAATGCCGGTGGTTGTCCGTGTATCGGTGGGATCTAAATATGGTGCACAACACTCGCAGGACTGGACGTCGCTTGTCGCCCATATCCCGGGCTTGAAAGTGTGCTTCCCCGTGACACCTTATGATGCCAAGGGATTGATGAATGCAGCTTTGCAGGGAACTGATCCGGTTATCTTCTTTGAAAGCCAACGTATTTATGATATAGGTGAACAGTTCCATGAAGGAGGTGTTCCTACCGGTTACTACGAAATACCTATTGGCGAACCGGATGTGAAGAAAGAGGGTAAAGACATTACATTCCTGACCATTGGACATACCCTATATCCCGCTTTACAAGCTGCGAAGGAGTTGGAAGAGAAATATGGCATGAGCGCCGAAGTGATTGACGCTCGTTCGTTAGTGCCATTTAACTATGAAAAAGTATTGGAATCGGTGAAGAAGACCGGAAAAATTATTGTTGCCGGAGACGCTACCGCACGTGGTTCATTCCTCAATGATCTCGCAGCCAATATCAGTCAGCTTGCGTTCGACTATCTCGATGCCCCCGTCTGTGTGTTAGGTTCACGCAACTGGATCACTCCCGCATTTGAACTTGAAGAGTCTTTCTTCCCCCAGCCAAGCTGGTTCCTGGATATGATCAACGAGCGAATCCTGCCCTTGAGGGATTATATTCCGGTACAGAATTTTACGGATGCGGAATTTATCAGAAGGGCGAAAAAAGGAGTCTGAGTTGATCCCGACAAGTCGGGACAAGTAGTGATGATTTGTTGATGTGATGTTGTAATGATTTACTGATTTGAAGATGGTGAAAGTAAATGTGCATATGCATACGCCTTACTCGTTCAGTGCGTTTTCCGATGTGGATGACGCGCTGGACAGGGCAGTTGCCGAGGAGGTAAAAGTGGTAGGGATAAACGATTTCTACACTACGGAAGGATATCCGGAATGGGCCGATGGTTGTCATAAGCGGCAGTTATACCCGCTTTTCGGTATCGAATTTATCAGCCTGAATGAGGAGGACCAAAAAGCGGGACTACGCGTGAACGATCCTGCAAATCCGGGGCGTACCTATCTGAGCGGAAAAGGATTGTCATATCCTTTCCGATTGGAGGAACCCTATGCGACCATATTATCTGACGTACGGGATGAAGCCAATCGACAGGTCGAGGCGATGTGTGGAAAACTGAATGAATTGCTTCGACGCAAAAACTGTGATTTTGAGCTTGACCTCAAACAGATAACTGATGAGTTGACAAAAGGACAAGTGCGTGAACGCCATCTGGCAAAAGCATTGCGCATAAGTGTCTATGATGCTTGTGACAATGATGAAACTCGCATAAAGGAATTGTTGGAGTTGCTCTTCGACGGAAAGACGCTGAAGTCATCAGTAGATAACCATGCTGCAGTGGAGAACGAGATACGTGGTAACCTGCTGAAAGCGGGTGGGGCTGCGTTCGTACCGGAAGAGGCTACTGCTTTCCTCCCGATGGAAACTGTCCAGAAAATTATCATTGCTGCCGGAGGTATCCCTACTTATCCCTTCCTGGCGGATGATGCGAATGGGAATTATACCGATTTTGAGAATGACTTGGAGCGGGTGGCAAAACAACTTGCCGAAAGAGGATTCCATTCAGTGGAATTTATCACAACGCGCAATGATGTCAGGCTTTTGGAAAAATATGCCGATTATCTCTATGAGCAAGGTTTTGTGGTGACTTTTGGCAGTGAGCATAATACCCCTGCTATGGAACCAATTGAACTATTCACCCGGGGAGGAGCGCCTTTGACCGAAAGGCTTATGGAAATTAACTACAAAGGTGCATGTGTCATCGCTGCCCACCAACACTTGGTGAAGCAGGGATTGAACGGATACATAGACGAGGATGGTAATGCCGATCGATCTAAGCGGCATGAATTGGAAGTTTTAGGAGAGCGACTCATTGCAAGCAGCGGGTCTCCACAAAATATCTAGAGGTCTCTGCTTTAGTGTCAATCATCATAAGATTAGCGAAACAGGATACATATAAAAACAGATAAAGATGGAACAGCATTCTCAAACCTTTCTCCCTGGGAACGATATTTTTGGAATACGGGATTTAATTTATATATCACGTTTTTACGGGCAGGACAGCCGTTTTGTGATTGCCGGTGGTGGTAATACATCCTTCAAGAACAAAGAAAAGATATGGGTGAAGGCCAGTGGTGCTGCATTGGCTACAATAACCGAAGAGGGATTTGCAGTGCTCGACAGAAATAAACTCGACAGCATGTCGGAGAAAATATATAGTACAGATCCCGCAGAGAGGGAAGAGCAGGTGAAGAATGATCTGGCCGAAGCTACCCTCACTAAGGGGAGACGTCCTTCGGTGGAGACATCGATGCACAATATAATCGACTATCCTTTTGTGGTACACCTGCATCCGACAGCAGTGAACGGATTGATGTGTGCACAGAATGCGGAAGCTGAATTGAAACGGCTTTTCGGTGAAAAAGCATTGTATGTGGAATATACTGATCCGGGCTATGTGCTTTTTAAAAAGGTCTATGACCGGATCAAAGGATATCGGTCGGCTTATGGTGAGGAGCCGCAGGCAATCTGGCTGCAGAATCATGGTATCTTTGTCGCGGCGAATACTATTGCCGAGATCCAATCGATCTATGCTGAAATCTTTCAAAAGCTGGAACAGGCAGTTTCTACTCCGTTACTTACGGGAGAAAGAAAGATTTGTCACTGCACAGAAGAGATCCTGCCTGCATTGAGGATGATGCTATCAAGCAACGGATTGAAAACGTTGAAAGTACGCAAAAACGAACTGATCAAATATTTTTACGACAATCCCGGTAAACAACGGGATATTGCCAAACCATTTACGCCTGATGCCATTGTTTATTGCAAATCGAATTATATTTTCCTGAACGATGAGACACCCGAAGCCGTGTTGGAAGAGGCACAGAAAGTAATTCCTGCTTTTACGGATAAATTGGGTTACCAACCTAAAGTGATACTGATAAAAGGGATCGGGTTGGTCGCCGTAGGAGATAATGCCGGGCAGTGCGATATCATTCTGGATGTGTTTGAAGATGCGATGAAGGTCGCATATCTTGCCCATTCATTTGGAGGTCCACATCCAATGACACAGGAACAGATAGATTTTATCGACAACTGGGAGGTGGAGAATTATCGTCGTAGCGTGTCGGCTGGGATATCCCGGGGACGTGCGGAAAATAAAACCATTGTGATTACCGGTGCTGCCCAGGGTTTCGGAGAGGGGATCGGACGATGCCTGTTACAGGAAGGAGCTAATATTGTGATTGCCGACCTGAATGAAGAGGTGGGTAAAATGACGGCAGAAAAATTCAATACTATTGTAAAAAGCAACAGGGCTTTTTTCGTAAAGACAAATGTGGCAGAGATAGCAAGCCTGGAGAATCTTATCCACGAAACGGTGTGCCAATTTGGAGCAATCGATTGCTTTATCAGTAACGCAGGTGTACTTCGCGCTGGTGGCCTGGATGATATGACACCGGAAAATTTTGATTTCGTCACCAAAATAAATTACAGCGCCTATTTTTATTGCACGAAAATGGTCAGCAAGGTCATGAAGTTGCAGACAAAGTATGCTTATGTCGATTATTATGCCGATATCATCCAGATTAATTCGAAGTCGGGTTTACAAGGCAGTAAAGCCAATTTTGCCTATGCAGGAGGGAAATTCGGGGGTATCGGGCTTACCCAGTCTTTTGCTTTGGAATTGGCGCCAGACCGTATCAAAGTCAATGCCATTTGTCCCGGAAACTTCTATGAAGGACCCCTCTGGAGTGATCCGGAAAACGGGCTCTTTGTGCAATACCTGAAAGCAGGTAAGGTGCCGGGAGCAAAAACTATAGAGGATGTGAAAGCGTTCTATTTATCTAAAGTCCCGATGGGAAAAGGATGTACGCCCGAGGATGTAACCAAGGGAGTCCTTTACCTGATGGAGCAGTGCGGTGAGACGGGACAGGCTTTGCCGATTACCGGCGGGCAGGTGATGCTTTCTTAGAAGATGGAAAGGTGGAAGAATGGAAAGGTGAAAAGGTTTGATTTGATGGTTCGATGATTTTTTTATAAAATTGAAGTAGTATCAAGAGTTGAATATAGATAACTTAAATCCTATGAATTTCAACGATCTGCAACAAAATATCCGGCACATTTCCGGCACATTCCGGCAGAATGCGGTTGCGGCTGTCAATACCCACCTAACCGTCAGAAACTGGCTGGTGGGTTTTTATATTGTTGAATTTGAACAGGAGGGTGAAGATCGGGCAAAATACGGGGCAAAACTTCTTCAAAACCTGGCCGATGCCTTTGATGAAGAGGGATTGTCGTATAGGAATCTTAAACTTTACCGCCAATTTTATAATACTTATCCGCAGATAAGTGTTTATATACCCCATTTTTTTCGAAAATATTTTAGCGAGATTCTGCAATCACCGATTGCCAAATTACAATTTCCTGAAAAAGAGGATGTTGGAATTGGGCAATCACCGATTGCCCAATTGGGTAATTCAGAAGAAGGCAATGTAATTCTGCAGTCACTGATAGGAGAATTACAACACTCTGAAAAAGAAGATGTTGAAATTGGGCAGACAGCGTCTGCCAAATTCAAACCGGAAGACGCTGCCGGGCAGTTATCTTATATTACAAAATTGGTTAGCAAACTTTCATTTACTCATTTAAATCTGCTCCTTCCTATTGAAGATCCTTTAAAACGACGGTTTTACGAAATGGAGTGTATCAAGGGAACCTGGAGCGTACGTGAACTTAAGCGCCAGATCGATACCCTGTATTTTGAGCGGAGCGGTATTAGCCGGAAACCTGAGATGTTGAGCGAAGTTGTGCAGACAAAAAGTGAGAAGAGCACAATGACAGATATTATCAAATCGCCGTTTACTTTTGAATTTTTGGGACTTAAGGCAAAAGATGTGACTTATGAGTCAGATTTGGAACAAGCGCTTATCGAACATCTGGAAGAATTCTTGATAGAACTTGGACATGGATTTTGTTTTGAAGCCCGGCAAAAACGAATTATCATCGGTGATGAATATTTCTTTTGTGATTTGGTTTTCTATCATCGTATATTGAAATGCCACGTGTTGATTGAATTGAAAGTCGACAGTTTTTCACACGAGCATATTGGTCAGTTAAAAACTTATGTCAATTATTATAGAAAAGAGATAATGCAGGCAGATGATAATCCACCTGTAGGTATCTTGTTGGTAACAAACAGAAACCGTGCTTTAGTGGAATATGCTGTGGCCGATAGTGACCATGAGCTATTCGTGTCTAAATATCTGGTAGAACTTCCTGATAAAAAAGATCTTGAACGGTTTGTCAATCAGGAGTATGCAAAAATGAAATAACAAATAGAATAATCATATGAAAACGAGAGCAGTTAGATTGTACGGCAAAAAAGACTTGCGTCTGGAAGAATTTGATTTGCCGCCTATCAAAGAGGATGAAATCCTGGCCAAAGTGGTGACCGATTCATTGTGCATGTCATCCTATAAAGCTTCTTCACAAGGGACGGATCACAAGCGTATTCCCGATGACGTAGCGGAAAATCCTATTATCATCGGTCATGAATTCGCCGGTGAATTGCTGGAAGTGGGTTCCAAATGGGCTCATAAATTTAAAGCAGGGGATAAGTTCTCCATTCAACCGGCGCTCTACTACGAGAATGGCCCCGTTGGTATTCTGAGCGCTCCCGGTTATAGTTACAAATATATCGGCGGAGATGCCACCTATGTGATTATTCCTAACGAAGTGATGGAGGAGAACTGCTTATTGAAATTTACGGGTGAGGGATATTATCCTGCATCGCTGGCAGAGCCGCTCTCCTGTGTAATCGGTGCGATGCATGCCAACTACCATACTACTCCCGGCAGTTATAAGCACAAGATGGAGATTGTGGATGGAGGAAAGATGGCTATTCTTGCGGGTGTCGGTCCAATGGGACTTGCAGCTATCAACTATGTGCTCCATCGTGAAGACCATAAACCATCACTGTTGGTAGTGACCGATGTAGACCAGGCTCGCTTAGACAGGGCTGCCTCAATCTATACGGTTGAATTTGCCGCATCCAGGGGAATTGATCTCCACTATATCAATACCGGTGCGATGGAAGACCCGGTGAAAGAACTGAAAACTCTGAGTGGTAATTCCGGTTATGATGATGTGTTTGTCTTTGCACCGGTCAGGCCGGTAGTAGAGCAGGGGGATGCTATACTGGCATTCGACGGTTGCCTCAATTTCTTTGCCGGACCCAGTGACCCCAATTTCAGCGCCACGTTCAATTTCTACAATGTACATTATGCCTATACACATATTGTCGGCACCAGTGGAGGTAATAACGACGATATGGTGGAAGCACTCGATATTATGAGTAAAGGACTTGATCCAGCCGGACTGATTACCCATATTGGTGGATTGAATGCAGTAGCCGATGCGACCAACAACCTGCCCAATATCCCGGGTGGAAAGAAGCTGATCTATACACATATTGATATGCCGCTCACTCCGATATCCGACTTTGAAAAGCTTGGTGGGACCAACGAACTTTTTAAAGAACTGGCTGTTATTTGTAGTCGCCATAAGGGATTGTGGAACGTAGAAGCGGAAGCTTATTTGCTGGCTAACAGCAAATAATGATGTGATAATTTACTGATTTGATGATGTGCTGATTAGTGTTTATAATCTGCTAATCAGTACATAGATAAATCTACTAATCAATTTTACTCTTTATTCAATAAAAATGAAACAATTAGATGTGAATTTAATGCATCCGGTGGAACAGATCAATGTGATCATCGGAAGAATATACAGTCGTGGGATGACCACTACTTCGGGAGGGAATATCTCTATCAGGGATAAGAATGGTGATATTTGGATTACCCCTTCGGGAGTGGATAAAGGGTCGCTTACTACCAAAGATATTATGCAGGTGAAGAGGGATGGAACCATTATCGGGTTACATAAGCCTTCTTCGGAGCTCCCTTTCCATAAGGCTATTTATGAAGCTAGACCTGAAATAACCGCTATCATCCACGCCCATCCGCCTGCGCTGGTAGCTTTCAGTATTGCCGGCATTGTACCCGACACCAAAATCGTTCCTCAGGCACACAATATTTGCGGGGATATAGGATTTGCACCTTATGGAACTCCCGGTAGTGAGGATCTGGGCGAGAAAATCGCTTTTGAGTTCAAGGATACCCGTTATAAGGCGGTGATCATGGAGAATCATGGGATAGTGTTGGGTGGGACTGATATGATGGATGCCTATCAACGGTTTGAAACGCTGGAGTTTTGTTGCCGGACGATTGTGAATGCCAAAAGACTCGGGCAGGTGAATTATCTGAGTGATGAGCAGGTGTCGCAATATGTAAATCACTTACCGACCAATATTTCCCATTTTATGGATATTGATCATCCTTCCGATGAGCGGGCAATCCGTACGGAGATGGTGAATATCATCCGCCGGGCCTGTGACCAGGGGATGATGATATCGACTTACGGTACGGTATCCGTACGCTGGAGAGGTGACGATTTCCTGATTACACCAAGTAATGTGGCGCGATGGGATATTGTGCCGGGTGATATTGTCCAGATAAAGAACGGTATGGCCGAAGCGGGAAAAACACCCAGCAGGTCGGTAGCCCTGCATCAACGTATTTACCAGCTGAACCCGCATATCAACTCTATCATCTGCACACAATCGGTGAATCTGATGGCGCATGCGGTGAGCGGTTCAAAATTCGATGTACGTACAATCCCCGAAAGTTGGATTTTCCTCCAGGATGTCCCCTCCATTCCTTTCGGGCTGATCTATAACGATGTAGATAGTGTGGCGAAAATGTTTAACCACAATCGGGTTATTCTGGTAGAAAACGACAGTGTTTTTGTGACAGGTGATAAATTGTTGAATACGTTCGACTATCTGGAAGTCGCTGAATTTTCAGCTAACTCGCTGGTGATGGCCTCTTCGATCGGTTCTTTGCAACCCATGGGTGACAAGGAGATCGACGAACTGCGCATCGCGTTTAATGTAAAATGACAATAATACATTTTCGATGATGGTTGATGATGGTTGATTAAATATCATGACCTATGAATTTATTAGAGCAGTTGAAGCTGTATACCAAAGTAGTGGCTGATACGGGCGATTTTGCCTCTATTGAAGCATACAAACCGGTCGATGCAACTACGAATCCTTCTTTGATTTATACTGCATCGCAAGACCCGAAGTATGCTTCGCTGGTAGATGATGCTATTGCCTATGGTAAAACGCAGCTAACCGACAAATCCGGGCAATTGGCAAAAGCGATGGATAAGTTGGCCGTGAATTTCGGATTAAAGATTTTGGAAATTGTTCCAGGAAGGGTTTCTACTGAAGTAGATGCCCGGTTGTCGTTTGACACTGAAGCGTCGGTGATCAAAGCCCGGGAATTGATAGCTCTCTATGAGATATCGGGGATTTCGAGAGAACGGATATTAATAAAACTCGCATCCACCTGGGAAGGGATAAAGGCCGCAGAAATACTTGAGAAAGAAGGAATTCATTGTAACCTGACCCTTCTCTTCTCTTTTGCACAAGCGGTTGCGTGTGCCGAAGCGGGTGTTCGTCTGATATCTCCCTTTGTAGGCCGGATTCTGGATTGGTACAAAAAAGAACAGGGTGTTACGGAAATTGCCGCTCATGAAGATCCGGGAGTGCTTTCTGTGAAAAAGATTTTCAATTATTACAAGAAATTTGGTTATAAGACCCAGGTAATGGGAGCCAGCTTCCGTAATATCGGAGAGATAGTGGAACTTGCCGGATGTGAATTGTTGACTATTGCTCCAAAGTTCCTCAAAGAGCTGGAGAATACCGAAGGTGTCTTAGTCCGGAAATTGAACGAGGAGGCTGCCAGACAATCTGAGATTGAACAAATCAGCATCGATGAAAAAACGTTCCGGTGGATGATAAACGAAGATGCCATGGCCACGGAAAAACTGGCGGAAGGGATCAGAAACTTCACGAAAGACTTAGAGAAACTCGAGGAACAAATGGCGAAAAGGTTGTAGGGGACAGGTGAAGAGATTCGTTTAGTACCTTTCCATAATCAATATCCAATCGTTATTTTTTCCTGATGACGGCGGAGTTGCCACGAAAGAGCCTTTGGCTGCTTTGGTACCTATCCCGGTTTTTTTACCTGTACGGGGATTAAACCAGATAAGTTTTATTTTTTTCGTTCCGGAAATTTTTTCCAGTGATACCTCCACACTATTTCCATGTGGAAGGTATATCAATGCATATCCATCTCCTTTTGTCGCGATGGCGTAGTCCTTGCTCTCTGTTTGTGGCGTTAAAATAATGGTGTTATCGGGTTGCCTGCTGAAAAAATCATATGATTCGAATAACCTGCGGGCATGTATCAGATCCCAGGCTCCCGGCAGGTCAAGGACATCATACCAGTTGTTCCGGACTCCTCCTACCGGGGTATAGCCAGGAGCCATGAACTGCCATACGGGATGGCAACCATAAGTATGTCCAAATGCCCCACTGAACAGACTCCAATACAATGCATGCCGCACATTGCTTTCATCGAACCAAAGATCGACACCTTCAGGTTGCCCTCTTACCGGATGATCTTCGTAACAAGGCTCCAGATTGATAGCCGGTTTAGTGGGTTGCCTGTTATAATCCCCGGCAATCAACTTTTCAAAAATATCGTAGGTATAATAGGCGTGTCCGGTCTGGCAACTATTAAAATCAAGCCAATCGTAATCATGAAACCAACTTCCGGATGTTTCCGCACCAATCGGGTGGAAGGTCATAAGATGATTGTTGTCTGCCGATCTGATCCCTTTAGCCATGGCATCCCAAATATCTTTGTTCCTGCCACCACCACTGCGATCCCCTCCGTTGATCCATATGATATTAGGGAAATCCTTGTAGCGTTCTCCTAAATATTGCCCGTAAGTATAAACATTGTCGGTATCGAATATTACAGGGCCTGTGCCCCATTGAACATCTACTTTATCACCCCATGTAGGCAGCAGGCCAATATACATTCCCTTTCCTGCGGCTTTACGTATCACTTTATCCACCCATGCAAAATAAGCCTCGTTAGGTTTACGGGGATCGTTGCCAAGAAGAGGCCGGTCACCGTTTTTGTTGGGAGTGTTCAGCCCGTCCAATTCAGCAAGGATTACTGCCTGGATCACGTTAAACCCTTTTTCCCTTCGGTTTTCAAGGTAGGTGTCTATTTCCGTTTCATCCAGCCTGTGAAACAATTCCCATGCCGTGTCACCGAGGTAAAAGAATGGCGTGCCGTCGGCATGGCAAAGAAACCGTTTATCGGGATGGACTTCCAATCTGCCATTTGAAAAATCAACCGCTTTCCCTTGCCATTTATCTTCCTGGGCATGGAGAATATACGTAGAAAAAATGAGTGCAAGAGTAAAAAATAATACCCTGATCTTATAGTTTGTGTTCATGATTGTATATTGTTGATAATAGATATGTTATCCCTTAAATTTTAAGTTGTGGCCATATGTTGCAAAGCAAATGTACATGATTTTCTTCAAAAAACCACATAGACGGCAAAGATAATACATTTTTATGCAAATATTATATCCTATTTTAACGCTATAAACCTATATTTTTGTATAAATGAAAAAAATGATAATACGATTGAACTTACAAGATATTTAATATAATTCCAATGAAACGAGCATGAAAATGATTTCACCCAAGTTCATGATTATCGCGAGTTCCATATGATACCTTTGAATTTTTTCGATAAGTGAATACAGAGGAAAAACTTGTTTTTACTATGTTGAGCGAAGAAAAAATCTAATGAAATAGAAAATAAATATTTTAATCATATGAAAAGAAAATTTGAAATAACAAATCCTGATCTAGAATTAAGTCCTATAACAGGTATGACAAGGGAGCATTACATTGATTTGGCAAAATTTCTTCTGGAGGGAGCTTTTTCTCACGTTGATTCTATGGATCAGCATATGAGTTTCCCTATTGTCCCGGGTAAGACTTACCCTCAGCCAAACGCACCCGAGTGGCGATATCGGGCGGCTGATTTTGAGGCTTTAGAACGAACATTTACATTAGCAGGTCCGCTGATACAGATTGATCCTGACACTACGATCAAAGGAATTAATCTAAGAGATTATTATTCTTTACACTTTTACAGAGCTTTTACACCCGGTCATCCCAATTCAATACCGCTACCGGAGGAGTTGCCCGACTCCAATTATCAATTCACTTGCGAGTTTGGAGGATTATTCAAGACGTTACTTCTGATGCCGGATACTATTTGGACACACTATAGCGAAGAACAAAAAAATGAGATGGTTGAATGCATATCAAAATGGGCTCACCACCGAACTACACAAAATAACTGGCGTATTTTTAACATTGTAGCTCTTTCCTTTTTAAAAAAATATGGGTATAAAATTGATGATGAGCTGTTAAAAAGTCATTTGCTATGGATAGCGTCTTATCATTCAGGGAACGGGTGGTATTTGGAGCAAACTTATAATTATTACTCAATCAGCCTTTTTATTGTTTATACAACCATATGGAATCGAACATTCGGAGACGAATATTACCCTGAAATTGCTGAAATAATTGAAAGGTCTGCACAGCAACTCATGAAATCGTTGCCCAGTTTTTTTGGTCGTGATGGATATATAAACATGTGGTCACGGAGTATCTGTTACCGGACTTGGGTATCAGGGGCTTTCCCGGTTTCGTTTATGCTGAAAAACCCGGAATTACTGGATCCGGGCTGGGCCAGGCGTCTTTGCTCAGGCTCCTTATTGCAGTTCGTAACGCGTGAAGATTTTTATTACAATGAAATTCCCAGTTTGGGATTTTATGGAAAAAGGGAGTATATGGTGCAAAACTATAGTTGCGCCGGAAGTCCATTTTTGATGTTCCTCCCTTTTATTTGCCTGGCACTTCCTGAGGATTCGCCCTTCTGGACAGCAAAGGAAAATGACGGTCTTTGGAAATCCCTTGGCAATGATTCTAATAAATTGGTGCTTGAGAATCCGGGGCTCGTATTGGTGAACCATGGAAAAACGGGAACTTCAGAGATAATTCCCGGAAAGGTGTACTACGATGATCCAAATTACTCAAAATTATCTTATAATACACATTTTCCATGGGAAGATCATGATCCTTCCGGAGGTACTGCTATGGAGTACTCTTACCGCAGTCTTGATCCCCGTGACTTGAGAGGAGATGATGTGAATTTTTACCTTACCGGGCTAACTGTTGACAATGACGCGCTAGAAAATCAAAAATTCACGATTTCGCAAAGTATGGTATTCAATGGAGTTATTGACGACGTATTGTATCGGCAAGCTATAATGCGCAAGCCTCCCAATAACGGGGTTGGATACATTCTCGACCTGGCAGAAATTACTATTCCTGGAGGAGTTATCAGAGTGGATCGTACACGCTTGGCCTTTGAATACGAAATTACTCTCGGGCATTATGGTTTACCTCACTTGAATGGAAAAAACGCTGTGGTCAAACAGTTTGAGAAGGGTGACAGGAAGGTAATTACAGCTTCTATTCCCGGTAGGAGCCTGGCTTTAATATCTTATAGAGGTTGGGATCAACTCGAAAGTCTTGTCCATTCGAACCGGAATGCAGAAGCCGATGAAAGTACGGTTGTATTTGCCCGAAAAAAATGTCTTGACAAAAACCCCCCTATGGAATTACTCGTGACGGTTATGCTACACAAGATGGATGATAGTGATTGGACCGAAGAGGAGTTGAACCCAATAAAGAATATTGATATAGAGGATGTTACTGAAAATTATTCCACATTGGGTGCGACTATTACCCTGTCTGATAATAAGATATTTAAAGTTGATTTTCAAGATATCGATGGAAGAAGAAGGTGCTAATTGGAACACATGATTTTTAACGTAATAGTTTAATTAATCGAACAAAACTTAACGAGCTTCGATATAGATAACTTGTTTTAAAGAATTGCTAATTATAACTGTGTTTTTATGGAAACTTGCAGTGATTTATTTTTATTTAAGGATGAAATTTCGTGGTGTCCGGCCGGTGATGGGATACGAAGGCAAATTATGGGATTTGATACCCAAATTATGCTTGTAAAAGTAGAATTTCAAAAAGGAGCGATAGGTTCTGAACATTCTCATTCTCATTGTCAGAGTACCTACGTGGCAAGTGGAGTTTTTGAATTCACCGTGGACGGAATCACGAAAAAGGTCAAAGAGGGGGATGGAATATATATTCCCCCGAATGTAGTGCACAGTACGAAATGCATTGAGCCGGGAATGTTAATAGATGCCTTCAGCCCCATGCGGGAAGATTTTATTGCCCTCCTTCATTAAATCGATATCTATGAAATCCTACACTATGAGTGACTGTGAATTCAGCATTGATATTATAATCTGCATAGTCGACTGAAAAAAACCGGGTTCTGCAAATTCATTTATTCTTTCAGATCCATAGTTATTTACATCAATTTCACCGCGGGTTGCCATTATCAGGATATTACCATATTTTGGATTTCCTCCTGCTCCGGAGGTATGCGTGTGGCTGAATCCATGTATTTTCCCATTTCTGTCGTATCCTGAATTGGTATTTTTATTGTTACAGTCCGGGCCAAGTTTGACCATACCAAATGGCATTATATTATTTGATCTATTGTTTGTAATACTGATAATTATTTTCGTAATAATGAGAATATGTACGTGTCATCAAAAATTGAACAACCCTGTATCCACCCCGGAAAAGTCAGGTATATTGACTTTCCGGAGTGGACCAGGATTTGAAAGAGATGATAAATCAATTTTTTACTGTTTTGATATTTTCTACTCTGGCATATTCCGGTTAACAAGATATCCGAAGATACTTCTTCTTTTAATTTGTATCCGGTCCAAGCACAGTTCCTTCTTTGGGAACTATTAAAGGTTCAACATTGTTTTCTGCTCCAGGATAACCAATATTCTGATTGATGATTCCTCTTATATTTGTATTTATAGCATTTGCAGGAACGGGCCATAAAACATGATGTACGCTCATTTTATATTCAGCCCATTTATGTACTACACCTTTATTGTAGAAATTGGATTGTTTCATTATCCAATCATAATAAAAATTAATTCCTTCCTGTTTTATATTTGCCCCTGTTCCTCCCGGACCAGAGAAATTATCCAGTCTATATACTTTGCCGCCAAATACTTCGCAAGGTTTTCCGGTCTTTGCATAGGTATATGCAATTCTTGTCAATTCGGATTTTCTGTTTTCTTCATAATACAACTCCCTTGCCCTTTCATCCAAAATAGCGCCGATATTTATATCTGCAGCTGTCAAAGGATCGGCTCCCGCTCTTGTTCTTACCACGTTTAAAGCCTCAGCTGCCTGTGCGGGTTGATCTTTCCAATAATAACATTCTGCAATCATCAGGTAGACTTCGGCAGAACGATAGACATACCACGGGGTTTCGCCGCCTTCCCATTGTGTTTGTAAAGGATCCGGGACAAAGAGTTTGTAATGGGGCCATGAGAACCAGCAACGGATAGTATCTTCTACCGACATAGCCACCGGTTTGACTAAGTTTTTGCCGTACCATTCCCTAACTAATGGATCGTTCGATGTTAATAAGCTGGGATGGTTATACCTTAAGTCTTCAGGGCTTTTCCAACTATCGCGATTATAAATACCACGCAAATCGTTCTTTTCCTTGTCCGTCCATACTTTATTGGTGTAATAACTGGTAGGGCGTAAACGTCCGATACCTCTTCCGTAGCTTTTATTTAAATCCATCAATGGATCAGTTTCTGAAGCATGGATACTCACACTTGTACCTGATTGTCCGTTAGGTGTCCTCACGTTTCCGCTATTCCAGAAAGGTATACCATTACGCATGGTTCGAATTCTGTCAGAACCGTCGATTTCGGGATATGCCACTACATACATCAACCCTTCTGTATTGCTCCTGTCGAGTTTGGCTTCCACACTGTGAAGATCGTGCATCAGGTTTGTCCCTGGTTTTGTCTGGTTTGCCGTAAACCGTTGGGTCATTAAGGGGTGTTTGGCCACAATTTCATTTCCCACAGCTATCGCCCTGTCAAAATCTCCCAAAGCCATACAAACTTTCATAAGTAACACACCACAAGCTGCTTTAGACGTTCTTCCCCGGTCTACTTTCTCCGGAACCCATTGATAGGCATATTCAAGTTCTGGCAGTATCTTCTCCAGGATGGACCAGCGGTCATACGAATAAAAATCGTATTTGGGTTCTACTATTTCCCAGTCCAGATAAGGAATGTTACCGAACTGGTGGGTAAGTTTATAATAGCGGTATGCCCTGTGGAAATAGGCTGATCCGAGTACTGCATTTCTTTCAGCCTCGTCTTTGTATTCGGCCTGGTCGATCTTGGAGATAACGATATTGGCATATTTAACACCCTTGTAGCCTTCGTACCAATACCAACCTACTTTTGTGCGATCCGTATGATTCAAGTTGGCATCCGGCAAAAGTGAAACATCCAGATCCATTTGAGGACCGGCCTTATCGGTTGTCCCTTCCACTGCCATATCCGACAGAATAAATTCCGTAAGGATAGGTGATCCGTCTCCAAAAAACTCGTGTCTCATATTGCGTTCACACGTAGTTAACGCGGCATAAAAACCGTCAGCATCTACATAGGTATTTTCCGGAGTGTAAAAGGATAAAGGTTTCGGCTCTAACCAGCTATCTGAACAGCTCCATGTCAGGATAAATATTCCCAACAAGAGTATTGTTTTATTATGTTTTGATAATAACGTCTTCATATTATTTACAATATTAGAGAGTGAAATTTAAACTGATATTATAGGTGCGTGGAGTGGGTTCCATACTATTGGGATTATCTGTGTCTGAATTACGCTTTTCAGGATCCCAGAAATTCCAGTGCGGAGAGAATACGGCTACATTTCTAACAGAAAGCGATACACGCATATCCTGGACGGATATTTTCTGGATCAGTGTTTTGGGTACATTGTATGAGAGTGTGATATTTTCCCAACGAATAAACGATTTTTGTTTGTAATTATTCCCGGTGTTTTTTGATCCGATCCGGGCATAGTCGTTTATCCTGTTCTCAGGAGTCCAATAGGGTTGAACATATTCCGAAGTTCTGTCAGGGAAATTAGAAACATTTGCCGCACGGTTAAATGTATCATACCATCCCCAATGGGAATAGAACATAGTTGAAAGAGAAAGGTCTTTATAAAAGATAAATTCATTGCGGAATGTCCAGTTAAAACGGGGAGTTTTGTATCCCTGGAATATTTTATCGGCATCCGTCATTACGCCGTCTTCATTTTGGTCTTTGTATTTAAAGTCGCCCGGTTGTAAGCCATACTTTTTGGCTTCATCGGCTTCTTCTTTTTGCCAGACGCCAATACGCTCATAATCCCATATACGATCAGGATCTTGGCCGATAAACCATTTGTTCTTAATGTCGTCGGCTTCTTTTTGTCCGATTACGTTGCCGTTTTCATCCTTTATATCGATCATATCTCCGTAGAGATTTTTAATTTTTCTCCTGTTGAGTGAGAAATTGGCAGAAGCATTCCATTCAAACTTAGGATGCGAGATCATAGTTGCATTTACCATTGCTTCAAACCCCCTGTTTTCCAATTTTCCCAGGTTTGTGGTGACTTCGTTGTATCCGATAATTTCAGGGAGTGCCCGGTCAACTAACAGATCGTTGGTAGTGGCGATATAACCTTCCAATGCACCACTGATCCTGTTATGAAGGAATGAGAAGTCCAAACCCACATTCATTGAAGCAGTACGCTCCCATTTTAGATTAGGATTAGACATTCTGTCCACATAGATCTGGGAGGTTATATATACATTTCCATTTTGGTCGATATAGGGATGTGCTCCGGATACCATATTCGATAATGCTTGGTATTGCCCGATATCCCTGTTACCGTTCTCACCCCAGGACAGACGTAATTTTCCATAATCGAACCAACTGGTTATGGGTTCTGTAAACTTTTCCTCGGTAAAGACCCATCCCAAAGCTACTGCCGGAAAGACAGCCCGTGGATTTCTCTGTCCGAAAGCTGAATAACCGTCTCGCCGAACGGATGCTGTAATCATATATCTGTCTTTTAATGAGTAGAATAAACGTCCCATCAGCGCATCCCCTGTACGGTATGTATCATCACTTTCATTCAAAGGAACGGTACCAGCCTGTATTCTGTGATAACCGAGTATATCGTTTGGAGAGAATTTAGTGGAGATCATTTTTTGACTCCAGTATTGTCTTTGTTCTGCGTTTACAAGGAAGGTAGCCTCAATATTGTGAATTTGGTTGAATCTCTTTTTCCATCTCAATATATTGTCGACCTGCCATGAATAGATCTTATGCGTTAAGCGTTCAGATTTTCCTCCGTTCGCAGCCCACACGTAATGTTTAGAAGACTCGTGGTTGTAGTATTCCCTCCACTCTAAATAGGGAATAAAATTAAATTGGTATTCAATCTCGAACGGAAGTTTCAGGATAGCATACATATTAGCATTCAAGCTGCTGTACACATCCTTCCGGTCTCTGTATAAGTTATCATAGAAAGGATTTGAAGGAGTTACATCAGAAGTGGGGTATTTCCAAAGACGTTCCTCTACTTCCTTATTACCGATCTCATCAGCTCCGTAGGGAGATATCCTGACCATTTGTCCCCAATCAGCCCGTAAGAATCCTTCATTGCGAGAACTAAATCCAGAGTTAAGGCCGATTCTGAGAAAAGAGGTTATATTCGATTCCAGATTTAAACGTGTCCTTGCAGTGGTAAACCGGTCACCTACAATAATACCTTCCCGGTCGGAGTAGCCCAATGACCAGTAATAAGAAACATTGTCGCTTTTGTTCGATATAGCTACCTGATAATCTTGTTGTAAGCCTGTCTGAAATACTTTTTTCGCCCAATCGGTCGTCCTGTTGAGGATAAAGTTGTCGATTTCGGGTGCTTTGAGCTCTAAGCGGGATGCCCAGGTTCTTAGAAGGTCTTCTTCGGTAAATGTTTCTATAGGTGTTTGTTTGTCGTAGTTGAACCAGTCACGTTGATTTACATTTTGAAGTGTACGGGGATCTTCAAAAATTTCAGGATATCTTTGTAAATACTCATCACTGTTTTTACCTATCTCATAAGCCCTTCTATATTGTATGAAACCATTGGCATTCAATAATTTGGGTTGATTGGCCGACTGTACTACACCAACCGAAGTATTGAAAGATACCATCGGCTTTCCACCACGTCCGCCTTTTTGTGTCATGATAACAACTACCCCGCTGGCGGCTTTGGCGCCGTAAACAGCAGCAGAGCTGGCATCCTTTAAAATATCTATTGAGGCCACATCCATCGGATTAATATCTGCCAATGAGCCTTCGTAAATCACTCCATCTAAGACGATTAGAGGGCTGGATCCCGCTTTTAAGGTGTTTTTCCCACGTAATTGTAGCGTCGCATCACCCTTTGCTGTAGTGGCAAGGCCAATGTTTACCCCGGATGAATTGGCTCGTAACAAATCCTGCACAGAGCGGGGGCTTTCCGCTTTGAGTGCTTCTGTCCTGATTGTAGATATGGCACCTGTCAGGTCTTTTTGTCTCATGGTTCCGTACCCAACGACCACTACTTCATCCAGGAAGCTTGTTTCTTCTTCTAAAGTAATATTTAGAACGGTTCTATTTCCTACATTTACTATTTGCGTCTCAAATCCGATATAGGATATATTCAATATTGGATTTGATGTGGTGAGTTTTAATGTGTAATTCCCGTCTATATCGGTGATGGTTCCATTGCTTGTACCTGCTTCTACCACGTTTACGCCGATCCGGGGTTCACCTTTCGTGTCATTAATATAGCCTCTTACGGATTTTACAACTCGCTGTTGTTCAATTAGGTGATGTGCGGGGGGGGGGGGGGGG
>WPCJ01302158.1_pt1 | contig 62664 bp, 35 predicted proteins | sample 5399831 | NCBI WGS metagenome assembly WPCJ01 (sample SAMN12869470, study PRJNA574797) | sludge metagenome | isolation source: wastewater treatment of pH10 | place: China:Beijing | collected 2019-05-20
GCTTATGCTTGTTCTCCAATGAGAGGTAGTGAACCCGGCACAGGATGGAATATGTGTGCACATTTAGCGAAACATTGCAGCGTGCATATCATAACAGAAGGTGAATTTCGGGATGAAATAGAAGCTGCTCTTGTCACTTTGCCACAAAGGGATAATATGCATTTTTATTATAATCCGGTTTCGGAGAGAGTCAGAAAGATGGCTTGGAATCAGGGTGATTGGAGATTCTATACCCATTATAAAAAATGGCAGAAGAAAACATTGGAAATTGCAAAACTGATTATTGCCGATCAGAAAATAGATATCCTACACCAACTCAATATGATTGGTTACAGAGAACCGGGTAATCTGTGGGAAATAGAGGACATTCCTTTTGTTTGGGGACCCATCGGAGGCCTGAAACAATTTCCGGCAGCTTATCTTCAGGGTGCAGATTTAAAATTGCAACTTTTTAATCGTCTCAAAAACAGTATAAATCTATTACAGTTAAAGTATGATTATCGAGTCAATCAGGCGTTTAAAAGAGCAAGTTTGCTAATGAGTTCAATCCCTGTTTCATACGAAGCAATAAAAAAATACAAGAAAAGAGAGTCTGTGCTGCTTTCCGAAACAGGATTATTTGTAAAGAGCGATGTGCCAATGGAAAGATTCTATAACGACGACTTTCATGTGATGTGGGTAGGAAAATTCGATTTTCGTAAACAATTACCATTGGCTTTAAAGGCATTGGCAGCTACAAACAATAAACAAATTATTTTAGATGTGTATGGTCAGGGGAACGAAGTGCAGGAAAAAGAAGCAAAACAGCTCGCAGCTGATTTGAAAATTTCTGACCAAATAGTGTGGCATGGTAACAGACCCCTCGCAGAGGTGCATCAAGCAATGCGTGAAGCACAACTTTTTTTCTTTACAAGCGTAAATGAAGATAACCCTAACGTTGTATTGGAGGCTCTAAGTAATCGACTTCCTATATTGTGCTTCGATACCTGTGGCTTTGGAGCTACAGTCAATGAAAAAGTCGGTCGTAAAATTCCGCTTACAAATCCTAAAAGATCGATTATTGATTTTGCTGAACATTTAAATATGTTTTATGAGAACCGGCCATTGCTGGGAGAATTATCGCTGAATTGTAAGTTACTTCAGGAACAGCTCTCATGGGACGAGAAAGCAAAAAAAGTGGTAGATTTATACCATAAGGTATTGTCTGATTTTGTCCCAGTCGAGAAAGGCAAAAGATAATTTATAACGAGATTTTGAATAATATAATGAGGAAGAATTATATAGACATTTTAAAAGGAATTGGTATTTTTTTCGTAGTGCTTGGACACGTAACACGAATACCTGAGTTACGTGTCTTTATCTGGAATTTTCACATGCCATTGTTTTTTTTGATATCGGGTTTTCTTTATAATCCTGATAAATATCCTGACTTTAAAGGATTCTTCAAATCAAAATTTAAGTCTATTTATATACCTTATGTGCTGTTTTTTCTAGTGACTTTTTTATATTGGGTGGTTATAGAAAGAAGATTTAGAGGTGGTGAATATAGTATTTTTCACCAATTTATTGGACTATTTTACGGAACTTTAGAAGGAAATCACTTATATTTTAATGGGCCATTGTGGTTTTTACCTTGTTTGTTTGCAACAGAATTGATATTTTATTATATCTCAAAGATTAAAAACAAAATAGGAATATTATCAGTCTTAATCATATCTTTCACAATAGGCACTTTAGTACAACTATATAATCTTAATGTTTTCCCTTTTGGATTGCATACAGCCTTTTTTGGTTTAGTTTTTTATGGAATAGGGTTTATCTCAAAAGAACAGGAAAGTAGCTTTACGAATCTTGCATTGGTTTTTAAACTCTTACTATTAGTTGGGTGTATGTACGTTCAAATTATGGCTGTTCAAAATGGATACAGAGGTGATATTGAGACGTCTCCCATTTATTTTATTCCAATAGCATTATGTGGTATTCTGTTCTGGGCTGTATTGTCAAAACTGATTAATAAGAATAGAACTCTTGAATATATTGGTGTTAATTCGTTGATCATTATGAGTGTACACGAGCCAATATATCGGTTTCTAATTGGCGGGTTTAGTAAGTTATCAGGTATAGAAGTCAATATAATAAGAACAAATTTGACTTATTCTATTTTAATTTCAATTACCTGTATAATAGCCATTATTCCAATAATATACGTATACAATAAATATGTGAGAAAGAGAATAAACACTTTATCTTTATTTTAATCCATTTAAAGTATATCATTCCGAACTCCATGGCGATTGTTGTAAAACCTCATTAATAATATAGCCTTTATGGGAGCCAAAAATACTTCGTATATCTGTTCCGGAGACCCAATAGCTCTAATTCGTAGGTGTCTATTCTTCCGAAAATATCTTGTCACTATAAGAACTCCACCCTGGAGCTTGTTTGTAAGTATTAACAGACTCAGCAGGGACATAAATTTTTAGATTGGTACCACCTATTCCACCATCCATTTGTGGATATGTTGGAGGAGTAATCGCTGCAATATGCAGCTCTTCTAAATTTGGACATTCTGAAAGAGAATTGGTGCCTAGCTGTTCTAGTGTAGACGGTAAATATAATTTGGTCATGTTCGGGGATGCGAGGAGAGCATTTCCCGCAGTTGACACTATACCTTCAGGAATTTTAACTTCCGAAGAGTAAGCCTTCCATGCTGGCTGAGGATTACCAAATGCACTCCCTTGGATAAAAACAGCATCCCCATCGAACTCTATTTTAACCTCTGTGGCTTGGTGAATCCAATAACCAACTCCTATTTCGGGTCTCGGGGAAGTTCCTGGTAAATATTCCCCTACAATCTGAGGAGGTAAAACAGCATCACTTAAAGTGTTATCTACTATATTTGTTTCTTTTCCAATCACGGGAAAGTTAGGATCCATATACCACCAATTGTTGATAGTTCCGTCTCTTTTAACCCCCAGAACCCTATTCTCCCGAACAGTTATAATTTCGGACATCTGAATTTCCGGGGTCCAATTTGCCACTACCATACCAATTTCACTGAATTGTGTCTGAGGTATATAGGAAATATTTCTTTGAAGAGTCATCTTATCTCCTCCAGAAATACTTATTCCACAACCACCAGTTCTCACACAGATATTATCCTCGGCAGTAATATTGGTTCCACTATAATCACCGATCTGAATACCAGCTCCAGTAGCGCCATCACCATCTCCAGCACCTCCGCCACCTCTCAGCCAATTATTTCTAATTAACATAGGACTGCTATTTTCAAAATGGCAATTAAATACCGAAATTAAATCCTCAGGCTGACTTTTCCCTAGAATATTATCATTAGCAATATCCTGAACTCTAAAATTAGTACCTGCACATCCTATAAATTGTATGGCTTGTCCATAAGATGTAGTATACATATCCCCAAGAATATTTTTAAAATCACAACTAAATATCCTTATATTATTAGTGCAAGTTGTAACTCTTATACCACATTGGACTCTTATGAAATCACAATTATAGACGGATACATTACTACAACCTTCAAGATGAATTGCCCTTTTAGTTGGGAAATTAATAAACTTGCAATTTCTTATTGTTACATTATTACCATTATATAATGCAATAGCAATTGAATTACCTATCATATCTCCATCAAATATCATATTTTCTATAATTATATTTGATGTTCCTACTTGGGATGTAGGTTGAGACGCTGAAACATACCCATTATGAAATCTTGATCCGGGATAAAGTTTGTTAAGAATAAAAATTAAATCTTTGAATGGAAACCAACTCGAACTTGTTCTGTATCGGTCATAACTCATCTCGGGAACTTTAACTTGAGTTCTAAAACTACCAATATTTATTCCAAGTTCACCAATAACAGGGGGGATGACTGCTTTCAGATTCAGATTCACCAAACCAACACATCCCGCAAATACATAATCACCTATTGTCTTAAGAGTACTCGGAAGGATTATAGTTTCCAAATAGGTAAGGTCGTTAAACGCTACATTCGAAATTTCTGTTATTCCTTCAGGAATAAAAACCTCAGAAACAATATCTCCTAATCCCATAGGGTTAAAAACTGTTCCATTAATCCATAAAGCATCCAGACCAAATATCGTTTTCTGCTTGGTATCTTTATGAATCCAATAACCTGAACATCTGTGAGCATCCGGAACTTGAGGATATACTCCTATAATTTGTGGAGGTAACATATCAGGGGTCACCGATTGATCCTGAAACATATTGGTTTCCCAACCAATTGGCCACTGTTGTGCTTCATAAACCCAATAATCTGTTGGCAGACCTTGGTCTCCCTTCCAATTTATTTTATTATTTTCTACGGTATAATTTCCGGATGGAAGCTCTTGCGGAGTCCAGTCAATGACCACAATTCCCACGTTTGACCATGGACGTTGGCTTCCGTAAACCTTATTCCTGCGCATAACCATATTGGCACCCCCGGCAATACCTATTCCATATTGCCCGGGATCAACCAAAACATTATCCTCCATAATCAAATTTTCCCCACCATAATCTCCTAAGAGGATTCCTCCTCCAGACCGATGAGGTCCACCTCCTCTTATCCAGTTATTCCGAACTATAAGAGGTGCTTCTACGTCGCAATGAGTTCTAAAGAAGGCAATATGGTCTATGGTTGAACCTGCACCTCTATCTTGTTCAAGAGCATTATCCTGAACTATATTCCCGGGTCCACTACACCCTTGATAATGAATAGCTCCACCCTCTCTACCGATATCACTTACAAGACTTCCTTTTATATTATGAAAGTCATTGCTGAATATTCTAATAAAACCTTCGCAGTTCCATAGTTTAATACCACTCCAGCAATTTACAATATCGCAATTATAAATAGAAACATTCGTAGACTCATTGATACTTATACATTGGCTGACCTTTACATTAATGAACTTACAATTTCGAATAATAATGTTTTGACCTCTCCAAGTCGTTATGCATCCGTAATTTGAATCAGCAACTTGCGTAGAGCCATCAAATATTAAATTCTCAATGATAATATCTTCTTGGTCTATGATGGTTATGGAGGTGGGTTGGTGGACATAATCCTCGTGAACCCGTGATCCCGGTATTAAATCGTTAAGAACAAATATATGATTAATAAATAATGACCAGGTGGGAGCCACTCTATATGCATCATAACTTGCCTCAGGAACCTTAACTTGTGTGCTAAAATCTCCTACATATCCTCCGGGCATGACAAATGATGGCGGAATAATTGCTTTTATATAAAAATTAATTAGTCCTGTACACCCATTAAAAGCTGCTGTTCTTATTTCTGTAAGAGTTGAGGGCAAATTAAGGGTTACTAAATTTGTAGCACCACTCAGTGATGCAGCTCCGATAGCAGTAATTCCCTCAGGAACATAAATCTCGGAGGCATCCATTTTCCAGGAGGGGATTCCAAATACATTATTCACTATAAAATCTGCATCAAGTTCGAATGTAGTTTTAACTCCGGTATCCTTGTGAACCCAGTATCCTAATTCGTTCATATTGATTTAGTTTATCATATTATGTCCTTATTTGCTTACTCTAGGAATGTACAATAATAGTGTCAATTATTCAACTGGTTATAATATTTTTATTGTCATTATCATCATAATTTATCTGAATTGCCAACTCTAAAGAAGTTTGTATTTTTTTCAATGGTCTCATGTAAGACAATGATACACAATGCTTACTTACTTGAACAATTTATTTACGTGTCTGATATCAGACCGGACAGGAGATTTAATGATAAACTTGTAAAAGAATCCATTGAGTTTGTTGCTATTGCTATATGTTTTTATTTTAGCTTACTACAAACTATTAATGTAACACAGATTCAATCAAAATGTTTAAATAACAACTATTTTTTAAGTAATATTTATTTAAATTTTTACGCAATATCGATGTAAAATAAACTGGAGATTTTGTTTTGAAAAAATGGGTGAAGATATGATCATTCAGTGTCAATTATAAGAGACCGGTCGGCAATTAACTACCAATCTCTTCTTTATTTTCGTCTTTCTCTTTCGTCCTTGGCAGGATCAGGTTCAGGATCACGCCTATAAGGGCTGACAAGCCGATCCCGGTCATGCTGATGTTGCCTACCTGCAGGACGGCACCTCCAATCCCTGTGGTGAGGGTGAGCGACACGATGATCAAGTTGCGGGTGTTACTCATATCGGTTTTATTCCGGATCATGTTATTGACACCCGTGGCTGCAATCATGCCGAAGAGTAACAGCATAATACCGCCGAGTACGGAACCCGGTATTGATTTTAAAAATGCGCTTACTTTAGCCACCAGTGAGAAAACAATCCCGGTAACCGCTGCGATACGGATCACTGCCGGATCGGTCACTTTGGTAAGGATCATGGCTCCGGTCACTTCTGAATAGGTAGTTACGGGAGGACCTCCAATGAATCCTGCTACGCAGCAGGCAATACCGTCGCCAAACATGGAGCGGTGTAGCCCCGGTTTTTTTACGAAATCTTTCCCGGCGACCTGGCTTACCGCGTACATATCGCCCACATGTTCAATCACCGGCGCAATGGCTACCGGGATCATAAAGAGGATGGCTCCCCAGGAGAATTCCGGTTTGACAAACTGGGGCAACCCGATCCATGGTGCTGTAGCAATACCTGAAAAATCAACCCTTCCCAGCAGCATGGCAGCAATATAACCGACGATAATTCCGCTGAAGATAGGGATCAGTTGCAATAAACCTTTGGCAAACATGCTTACTACGATGGCTGTCACTAAGGCGATAATAGCCAGCAACCAGTCCTCCTTCGCCATATCTACCCCCACACCAGCCAAAGAAAGGCCAATCAGCATGATCACCGGTCCAATAACTACCGGCGGGAAAAGACGTTCGATCACTCTTACTCCCTGCCATTTAACCAACGCGCTCATCAGGAAATAGACAAGGCCGACAGCCACCAAGCCTGAGAGCGTTCCGGCCAGGCCATACAACTCTGTAGCCTTTATAATGGGGGCGATAAAAGCAAAACTACTGCCCAAAAAAATAGGGACCATCCCTTTCGTAACCAAATGAAAGATAAGAGTCCCTACGCCTGCGGTAAACAGTGCTGTGGAAGGATCAAGTCCTACTAATAACGGAACCAGTACCGTGGCACCAAACGCCACAAAAAGGAATTGAACCCCCACTATGGTCTTATAGGTGGGGCTGAGTTGCTTGTTGTTCTCCATTGAATTGGGTGAAAATTAATTTTTGCGTGCAAAGATAAAAGGTTTTAGCAAATATTTAAGAAAATTAGACTTCAATATTGCTCATAAACTGTTTTATAATTGAATGATAAACCTTCTTCCAGTAATTTTCAGATATTTATTCGTACATATTACTGACATCGTTTTTTGCCAACTCCAACAATACGGCAGCAACTTTTTCGGTAATTGTTTCAAAAAATCGTTTTCCTTTGTCTGCAGTCGACGCTTTAGGATCGCCAATACCGGTATCTTCCGTCACTTGCGACCAACGTCGTTCTGCCCAGAACCAACCTTGTCTTAAGGCTTCGATCTTATGTTTTTTCTCTTTTCCTTCGCCTGCCTCGTCCAATGGGAGTACTAATTCCGGTCTGAGATGCAGCAACAGGCTGGTCTCCATCTCATCGGCATGGTCACCTTTGTGTTCAAAGAAATCGTCTCTCCCTTTCCATTGAAACCAATTGCATACGCAGATAAACATCTCCGGATATTTCGCCCCCAGTTCACGTGCCATAATCCTGAAATCATTACCTCCGTGACTATTGAGAATAACCAACTTTTTAATACCATGCCGGTTGAGATTTTCCACAATGTCATTCAGGATGATCAACTGTGTGCTCGGATAAATATTCATATCGAGCCGGATATCCAACTGTCCGGTATTCACTCCGAAAGGTATATTGGGCAGTACGACCGGTCTTGCGCCTTTTTCCCATGCAATCCGGGCTGCTTCGGCTGCGATGTTTTCCGCCAGAATATTGTCCGTGGCGTAAGGTAAATGGTAGTTGTGTGCCTCGGTAGCGCCCCACGGCAATACCGCCAGGTCAAAACCGGCATCCTTGACCGATTTCCAGTTCGATTCCGCTAAAATATAAGGTCTGATCATCTTTTGTTGTTTTTATAAATGATTGGACTTCCGTATGTTTATCCGTCGAAATATATGCAACTGATGAAACTTGAATAAATGAATAAAAGCAAAAGTAGATGAAAATCGCATTATTTCCAAACGTATCCCTCTTCATCCATCAGCAATATCGTTAATTTGGCACTGGGTAACAGGGGCTCACAAACTTTCCGGCAATGATGGAGTAAAGCTTGAAAGAAGACTCTCTCCGATGCCGGAATAATCTGCCACAGTTCACGGGCAAGCGTTATTCCTGCGATTTTTTTAATAGTGACTCCAGTACAACCGGCTTCCCTCGCTACGGATTGAATAAAACGCCTGTTCATCACAGATCTTTTACTGTGGGTATCCAGCAGTCCTTCCGCGAGTTTTACAGCCTTGCCGATCATAATGCCGAGTGTCACTTCTTCAAAATTTTCTTCTGCCGCTATTTGTAATGTTTCACCGATAAAATTACCATACTGTACGAATGCCTGTGGCAAAGCATCGGGATACAGAGATTTCAGGTATCTTTCACTCTTTGCTCCCGAATTAATAATAAGATGTTTCACCCTTAACGCTTTGGCAACTTGCGCTTCACGACGAATGGAGTGGATAAATGCCTCATTGGAATAGGGTTTTACGATTCCCGATGTCCCGATGATGGATATGCCGCCCACAATTCCCAGCTTCGGATTAAAAGTCCTTTTGGCAATCTCTTCCCCACGGGGTACTGAAATGGTAATATCGATGCCGGTATGGAGATCGTCCGACAACTTTTCGAGTGTCTTCTGCGTTTCACGCTCCATCATTTTACGAGGTATGGCGTTGATGGCCGGACTGCCAATTTCGAGTCCCAATCCCGGGAGGGTTACTTTTCCTACGCCTATACCTTGTAAAAAACGTATTCCGCTGTGTGTGGAATTAATAGCGATATTGGCGCATATTTCCGCTCCGTTGGTTATATCCGGGTCATCACCCGCATCTTTCAATACAGTACAGGTCACGCTGCCATTCGGCTCAAAAACTGTACGGACAATATCGATGGTAACCGGTTCGTCATTTGGCAGTGAAATGGTAATATCTTCTACCGGAATACCCGATAACAATGCGGTGAGTGCTGCTTTGGCAGCAGCCGTGGCACAACTTCCCGAGGTATATCCTGTTTTCAGATCGAAAAAACCGGGTGACAATATTTCAATCTGTTTGCGCAAACCATGCTTGCCATAGATCGTTGCATGAGCGAAGTAGGGTAGTGGGGGGCGACGAATAACGAGCACAGGAATACCGAGTGCCAGTGCTGTGTCTATTTTCCCGGTAAAGCCACCCGATTCACCACTCTCTTTTGTAATGATTGCTCCGGGGGATAGGCGCTGGAAAAGTGCAGTCTCGTCACGTTCATCCTCATAGAACAGGATATCTTCGTGCGGGAATCCGTTTTTTTCGACAACCGCCAACGACTCATTCCGCTTCATAATACGGAATATACATCTGTGATTTAGCCAATAGGGTTTCAGTTTGAGAATGGTATTCACTCCCGTAAGAGCAAGCAGATTATGGATATTCTTTTCTTCCAGAAAACGGATAGCCGAATGATAGTCGTCGAACCAGTGCAATTGCGGATTGGGGGGTGGAAAATTCCGTTCGAATCGGATCACAGGGATTTGTAACTTTTGCGCCGTTATCCCAATGTTCTTATGCACATTTTCGGCAAACGGATGGGCTGCATCCACGATAAGGCGGATGTTGTGTCGAAGGCAGAAACCGGGCATCGACACTTCATCCAATCCGCCCGAAATACGCTTGCCATATACACAATCTATTTGTTGAGAGGCGTTTTTGGTAGAATAAAAATAGGACTTACCCGCTTCGTCGCATATCTTCACTGCAATCCTTCCTTCGGTCGTGCCACCGATGATGAGAATAGTGGCTTGCGTCGGTTGTTTAATATCTGCGTTTACCATTGACTCCTTGAATTAATAGTAGTTCTTCATCTTCTCCAATAGTTCCTCGATAGTGTCAACCCATATCTGAGGCTGATTTTCGATTGAGAGGAGGATTCGGTTCTCCACTATTTCGATAGTGTCGTACGACGGGGCATTGCGTTCCGCAAGAATACGGTTACGCAGCAATGCCTTACGGATCATGGAATAGCGTTGTCCGTGTCCGACGAGGCGTATTTGCCGGTCGAAATCATTTTCCACCCTGAACAATCCTGTATCCTTGTCAAAAAGGATACCTTTGCGGGCAAAGAAGTTACTCAAATCGCCGTTAAGCGAAAGGTCTTCGGGCGTACCGACATGGATCCGGGCGCGGTCGTCCATCAACCATATCTTATCGGCAATTTGCAGTGCCAGTTCGAGATCGTGTGTGGAAAGGAAAATGGTTTTCTGCGTTTCCCGTGAAAGACGGTGCAACAACTGCATCATCTCCACTTTGCTGGGGAAATCGAGGAAGGCCGTGGGTTCGTCCAGGAAAATAACCGGAGTGTTCTGTGCCAGCGCTTTGGCAATCATCGCTTTTTGACGTTCGCCGTCACTGAGCGTATGTACCATCCGGTGGGTGAGATGTGTTATCTTTACAAGTGAAATCGCTTTATTTATTTCCTTATGATCTTCCGGAGTAAGTTTGCCCCAAAAACCGGTATAAGGGCTTCTGCCGAGTGCGACAAGCTCATGTACGCTCATATTTTTAATGTCGAGCCTTTCAGTCAACACTACGCTTATAAGCCTCGCAAGTGCTTTTTCGGAATAGGCTCCGATTTCCTGTCCGTGGATAAAGACATCTCCTGACAGTTTGGGTTGGAATGCCGAAAGAGTACGTAATAAGGTAGACTTTCCTATACCATTGGCTCCCAGCAGGCAGGTCAACTCGCTACTAAAAATACTGGCATCGATGTGTTGAGCCACTACTTTTACCGGTTGACGGTTTTTGTAGCCAATAGCAAGATCGCGGAGTTCAATACTTTTAGTCATTATTTTATATCGAATCGTTTAACTGTTTAATCGTTGAATTGTTGAACAGTTGAATCATCACATCATCACTACTGATCCCGATAAATCGGGATCAGTAAATCATCAAATCAATTTACCTCATTTTTTCGTTTTCCAAACAAGACTGAAATAACAATGGGTGCTCCAATCAGTGCTGTAACCGAGTTGATGGGTAACGCCCCTTCAAAGCCCGGCATGCGCGCCACCAGATTGCAGAAGAGTGCCAATGCAGCTCCGGTAAGCGTGACGGCGGGAACAAGTACAATATGGTTGGAGGTGTTGAAAAGCGTACGACAAAGGTGCGGAACAGCCAGCCCGAGAAATACGATAGGGCCGCAATAGGCTGTAACTACCGCCGTAAGTACACAGGAACAGGCGATTACTGTAAATCGTGCACGTTTGACGTTCAGTCCGAGGTTGCGGGCGTAATTATCACCCAGCAGCATCAGGTTGAGCGTTTTAATGAGCAGGAAAGATAAGGGGATCAATACTGCCATTACAATGACAAATGTGTGTACCTGATTCCCCGAAACTTTAGAGAAACTACCCAATCCCCAGATCACATAAGCCCGTACATCTTCATCGTTACTGAAAAATTTCAGTACGCCGATGATTGCTGTGGCAATATAACCGATCATCACCCCCATAATCAACAAAACCACGTTGCCCCGTACGCGTTGCGAAATGGCAAGTATAATAGCCATCACAGCCATGGCACCAATGATAGCGCTTATTGTAATGGCTACTTCTCCCATAAGTCCCATACGGCTCAGCGCCCTGCCGCTGATACTCCCGGAAAGTAATATAATGGTAGCTACCCCCAGACTTGCTCCGGAACTGATACCCAGTTCCGACGGACCTGCCAACGGATTGCGAAAAACCGTTTGCATCTGTAAACCGCTGATCGATAATCCCATACCGGCCACCAACGCCGTAATAGTCTGTGGGAAGCGTGACTTCCAGACAATATTCTGCCAGATGATCTGCGACTCATCATTTTTCCCCAACAGAATATTCCATATATCGGCAAGCGGGATAGAAATGGTCCCCAACGCCAGGTTGAGCATCACCAAAACAATGATACTAATGAAAATAAGGGTGAAAAAAAACGTATTACGGTTCATCTGAATGTCTCCGTTTTAATTGCATACATACGAAACTTGAGTTATAATCATTCCTATTTCAATACTTCATAATAGACTGGCGTATGATCCGGCAGCAATTCTGGATGAAATGCCTTGATAAGGTCGGCCAATACCACTTCAGGCTCTACAGGGGTATTTTCGTAGAACGGCTTATTGCGCAGGCTGCAATAGATTATCTGCTTCTCTTTAAAAGCTTTGAAATCGGCATAACGAGGGTCGGTTTGTTGCAGAGCCTGATAAGTGAACTCTCCGTCAAAACTGTTCACGATCCGCCAGAAGTCGGCATTGGCGCCCTGTGAGTAGACGCTCTCGAAATCGACATAAAATCCACCTGACTCATTGTCATTCTGCATGAAATAATCGGCCCCTGCATCTTCGAAAAGGTGCGCCAGATAGCTTTTTCCTCCCACCACATACCAGTTTCCGCCATGCATTTCGCCACTCAATACTTTAGGACGGGATGATGCCGTGGCCACCAAACTCTTGAGTTCGTCATAACGCTTTTCGATTTTATCGAATTGACGGTTTGCCTGCTCTTCGATGCCCAAAAGCATGGCCGTAAATTTTATCCATTCCGCCTGTCCCAATGGGGAACTTTCTTTGTATCCGAGAAAGGTGACCAACGGGAAGCCCAGGTTCCTGATGGCATCATATCCCCCTTTTTTGAATGGCGATACAAGAATAATATCCGGATTGATGGCAAGAATTACCTCGTTATCGAAGTTTCCCTCGATGCCGATACGGCTTGCCTTGTTCTCTTTGAGTTGCTGTTTGATCTTTTCATTAAACAGGAAACGCATGCTATTGATCCCGACAATTTTATCAGTCTGTTCCAACTTAATGAAGTTCGACATTTGCAGTGCCGTTATACATATCACACGTTCCACAGGCGTTTCAATAACAGTGTAATGATCGGGAATCCCTTCGGGTTTGGTACCCCGGGGCACCAATGCATAATGATAGGTCAAAATGCTTTCATCCAACGGATCCCGCACATCGACAAGGCGGTATGACCCGAAATCTTTTACGGAAAAACCCCTGGCATATTTGATATGTATGTCGGCAGCACCGGAAGTATCTATACTTTTTGAGCTGTTATTTTCTTTCTGTGCATTGCCTTTACATCCGGTAAGGATTAAAAGACAACCAATTAGGATAGAAGTTATTTGTTTCATATTATTATTGTTTTCAATCTTCCTCAATCTTTCTCAATCTTTCTCAATCTTCCTCAATCTCCCCGGTCTCCCTATCAATCTTTCTTCACAATAAGTAGGGAAAAATAAGGAAATAAACGTTGTATGATTTCATTCCGATTGTTTGTATAAAACTCTTTTTGGGCAATTCCCACGTTTTCAAAATAATGAAATTGTGCTTCGGAAAGGATCTCCACGGCTTTTTTTATGGTATCTTTCTGTTGTGAAAGTTTCATCAATACGACAGACTTTCCGGCTTCCACTTCCATCATGATCTCTTCAGCCGATGTGCCGGAAGGAAAAACCGACAACCGTTCATCCTGCTTTACTACATGAATACCTGCCAATGCACCGCATGCAATGAAGGCGGGAACGCCGGCAATATGCTGTACGGCAATATCCATCTCTTCCAGTTTGTCGGAAATATAATGAACGGAAGAGTAGAAGCCTGAATCGCCTTCTGCCACAAATGCCACTGACCGTCCTGTTTGATAACATTCGGCAATTTCAGAGGCAATGTCACTGTATACTTTCTCCGCAAGCGTCCGGTCTTTGCTCATCGGCACTAAAAAGATCCTTATTTTTTGTGTATCGATACCGATCTCATCCAGTATATCTTTTGCCCGTGACAGGGTCTTCCCGTCCGATTGCGTGGCCGGACAATAAATTATTTCGACTTTCTGCAATGTCCTTAGTGCTTTCAACGTAACCAATTCCGGATCACCGGGGCCCAAAGAAACACAAACAGGCAAATATTTTTCTACTTTTTCAGGCATCTAAATAAAACAGTTTCTACATTCTTAAACGACTATTCAAAACCTTCTCCACACCTTCCCACCTTCCCACTAACTCCTGAACAGATGCTTAAAGTCATCGGCGTATAACCGTGAAAGTCCGTGGCGGTTATCGATAGCTTCACCTACCACAATCATTGTCGTTAACGTGAGGTCGTTATCACGGATAATCTTTGCCAGGTCTTTTAATTCTCCGCGATAGATTCGCTCATCTTTCCAGGTGAGTTTGTAACAGGCTGCTACAGGGGTGGTAGGAGGATAATATTCCAGTAACTCTCGTTGTACATCTTCGGCTATGGCAGCGCTCAGAAAAATACACATCGTACTTTGCGAACGGGCAAGCAGGTGCAACTTCTCCTTTTCGGGCATGGGTGTGCGCCCTTCTCCGCGTGTAAGGATGATGGTTTGTACTTTCTCGGGAATGGTGAATTGCGATTGCAACGCCGCTGCTGCTGCCTGGAACGATGAAATACCGGGAGTGATGTGATACGACATGCCGTGTGCATCAAACAAGGCCATCTGTTCCTGAATAGCGCCGTAAATGCAGGGATCACCCGTATGCAAACGCACAATAAGTTTACCCTGATCGTAAAATTCTTTCATTATAGCGAATTGCTCTTCGAGGCTCATCGGAGCCGAACTGCGAACTGTCGCTCCTTTCTTTGCATAGTGCGTGAGTTCCACGGGAACAAGGCTTCCGGCATAGAGGATCAGGTCAGCATCTTCCAGGAAATATTTCCCTTTCAACGAAATCAATTCGGGATCCCCCGGCCCGGCTCCCACAATTTCAATATGCCCATGGCGCAATACGCTCCGGTTGATGGCCAGTGAAAACGTAAAGTCGTTGCCTTCGCTTAATACACCTTTCTGTTTCTCCAGGATCAACAGTCCCATTTCCGAAGCCTTCAATGCCGATGCTTCTGATACGCTCGGCACGGATGTTACACTCACCACTTTGTCTGATGGATTGGGTACATCGATACCCTCTAACTCCGATACGGTGTAGATATGCAAAGGGGCATTATAACGTCGGGAAAGGTCCTGCAGTAGTGGTTCATCCTTCTTTAGTTCGATAGAGGAAATACCTGCAATCGCCTCTTTCGCCACATGTTTCTCCGACAGAAAACGATCAATATATTCACCTATCCCGGCAGGACTGCATAACTTGCGGCAACCGATCCCCAGCTGCAATACTCTCGGGTGAAAATAAATCACGGGAACAGGAGAATCGGGATATAAGAATGGGGTGACGGCGATCAATAATTCATATTTTTCCCAGCCAATATTTTCAATGGAATAGAAAATATCAGTATGCTCAGGTTTGGTGCGCTCTAAATAATCGCTACCGGCATCTTTTATATCGAGCAGCAATGCTGTCGGTTTCCTGTTGACGAAAGTGGTGAGCGGATGGTTGAAGTTGCCGGCAGTCGTACGTGTTATCCATCCGAAACGCTGGTCCAACGTATCCAACGCCCACAATCCGGTGTTGTCGCTTTGCGTGGTGATGATCTCTTCTCCGCCTATAATGCGCGCCAAACGTTCGCTAAAGGTATTGGCGCCGCCTACATGCCCTGATAAAACGGAAATAACGTATTTTCCGCTACTGTCGATATTGATGACTGCCGGATCGGTATGTTTATTCTTTATACAGGGTGCAATGCTACGCACACAAATGCCCATTGCCCCGATAAAGACGAGTACATCGACAGTCGGGAACAGTTGTTTTACTCCTTTTGAAAAGGATGATATCTGTACGCACCCTTCTATAGGGGACTTTGTGTAGATAACCGTTTCGGGAAACTCCCGCCGGATCAGGCGGGCGATCTCGATAGCGGTTTCGGAAACCAGTATAACGGCAAGTGTTGCCTGTTCAGGTTTGTCTGTTTCTGATTGTATGCTGGAGTTATTCATCTTTCCATTATGTTTCAGGAGTCTTATGGTTTTGAATATTAGCGCTTTCATCTATTTGGTTGCTTTCATCACATCAATCGGGTTGAAGTCATCCGTTTGGATACGGATCGTTTGCCTCAATTGCAAGTTGTATCTGTCAATAGCCTTCAGAAATAGCTGGCGGCTCTCTTCCGATACGGAGTTGAAAACAATCACACCGTCATCTGCCAACAGATCGCTGGTCTTTTCTATGATTTCATCCATCTTCCCTCCGTGTCCGCCAATGAAAACTGCGTCGGGACTGGGGTAGGGGGTAATATCGATTTGTGCGAAATCGCCGATGACCGTCTCGATACCCGGGGTGCCGAATTTTCTTGCGTTATCATGTATCAACTGTTCTCCTTCGGGACGTTGTTCAAATGCTATGATACGCAGGTGTGGAAATTGCAGTTTCGCTTCTACCGATACCGACCCGGTACAGAAACCGATGTCCCAGAAAACGTGGCGATCATGCAAATCGAGCATACTGAGCGATAGTAACCGGATAGGCATTTTGGTAATCATCCTGGCTCTTCCGTCAAGCAGGTGAAAATCAGATTCCGGAATACCAAACGGCCGTGGACGTATATTGATACGACGCAAAATGAGATTATTGGGAAATGCGAATGTTTTACCAACTACTTCTTCCAATCTCCAATCCGACACTTTTTCCTTTTCTCCGTTTCCAAGCAGTTCACCTACTGACATCGTATAATTGTCATACCCATATTCCAGCATTCGTGCAGCGATGGCAGACGGTGTGTGCTCCTTATTATCAGTCAATACCCCGATCTTTTCGTAACCCCGTATCAGCGCCTCATCGAATTTGTTCCATGCACGTCCTGTAAGTGACACAACGTGCATATTATGATAAGGCATCAGCAGTCGGTGTGCCAACAATTGCAAAGAGTTGAAGAACGGGAAAACCTTTACTTCTGCTTCCGGTATCTCACGCAACACCGTGTTGGCAAAGCCATAGAATAAAGGATCACCCGATGCGAAGACCACCACCGACTCGTGAGAGCGGTATTGTTCGAACACATCGGAGAGAGGTACCGTAATGGGTATCCAACTATGCTCCAAAGGCAAATAGGGCTTGACAATCTCATAATGTCGTGTCCCACCCGAAAAGAGAGTATGTGATTGTATCACCTGCTGTACTTCGGGTGTAAAGTACTGTTCCCTGTTGTCATCTATGCCTATAATAAAGAAGTTCATTTACATACGTCTTACATGTCTTTTCCCGGCTTGAGCTGCGCTGCATCATCGAGCGTGAGAATGGAATTTACAAGCGTAGCAGCGAGATTGCTTCCACCTTTACGCCCCTCCACGATCAGTTTGGGGATATGCCTGAACGGCTTGGTCATATGTTTCGACTCGCGTACATTGACAAAGCCGACCGGTGCGGCAATAATACCTGCGGGTTGGGCTTTGTCTTTGCGGATCAATTCGCATAGTTCGATAAGCGCAGTCGGTGCATTACCGAAGACGAACAATGCATCGGGATGTTCCGCTACAGCCAGCCGGATTCCGGCTTGCGTACGGGTGACTCCCTTCTCTTCCGCCAGTGCTGCCACGCGTGGGTCGTACAGGTAACATTTGGCTTCTATCCCGAGTCGCTCTAAGGCTCCTTTACGAATTCCGGAAACAACCATGGTTACATCGGAGATTATATACTTGATCTGCCCGTTCCTGCATTGTTTATGCAGTTTTTCCACGGCGCTCTCATCGGTATAGAGAATATTCTCCATGTCGAAATCGGCAGTGGTATGGATCGCATGCAGCAACGCCCATTTCTTATCCAACGCAATATCGCGGTCTTTTAATTCACCGTCGATTGTCCGGAAACTGCGGATCATAATATCCTGTCCTATATTCCTGGCGCCGTTGTCGATATCTTCACGATAGTAACCCCGAGGAGTGATAAACGTGTTGTCTGCAGAAAAGTAGGATTGTGAGTTGCCGATGATTACCACAGTGAACATATCCACCTCTTCGGGATCAAATTTCTCCAGCGTGGTGACTTTGATCTCCTGTTCATCACGTCCCGCCTGGCGGACATAACCGACCGGCGTTTCGGGTGAACAGTGCTGTGAAAATATCTCCTGCAGACGGTACAATTGCCAATAGCGCCCCTTGCTTTTAGGGTTGTAAACCGCCGTAACGAAATCGGCTGTCGCAGCCGCTTCTATCCGTTTTTCTATCTTGTCCCAGGGCGTCATCAGGTCGGAAAGCGAGATCACACAGAAATCATGCCCTACCGGACACCCCAACAAGGCGGCTGCTTTCTGAAATGCACTGATGCCGGGCAGGACTTCCACTTCCACATCGCTGTTGCGCTCGGTTTTCATCTCATAAACAAGTGGCGCCATGCCGTAGATCCCTGCATCGCCGGAACTGATTACACAAACCGTCTTGTCCTGCTCCGCATATTCAAAAGCCTGTAAAGCCCGTTCGCGTTCTTTTTTCATGCCCGTATCTATACAGGGCGTTCCAGGCTTGATGATATTCTCAACAAACCGGAAATAGTATTTATATCCCACAATGACATCCGACACGGCAATCGCATCAAGCACTGCAGGTGTAATATCTTCTTTGCCTCCGGGACCTATACCGGCAACAATGATCTTTCCTTTCGACATGATTTTACTTATAATGATTGTCAAATTACTTTTTTAGTCCTCTTTTTCTCCCGTTTGACGGTACTTCGCTTTCTTTTCCATGATGTCCAGTTTGCGGTGGCGGGTTTTGAATTTAAGATGGTTAATAAAAATATCCTGTATCTCAACATTCTCCCCGAGCCCCTGCATCTTTACTTCGACGGTATAACCCGCCTTTTCGAGTTCTTCTTTCCAGTCGCCCTCAATGTCGTTTTTGGCATGTTCACCTGCGACAAACATAAACGGCACTAAAACGACCTTTTTCAATCCTGACTGTTGCAATTGAGCCAGCATATCGTCATATTCGGGATATCCTTCGATTGTTCCCACGATGAAGTTCTGATGTCCTTTTGCCTTCAGCATATAGTCGAGCATCGCATATTGCGCCGTGGTTGAATCGTATGTGCCGTGTCCTACCAGAACGTAAGCGAGATTTTTATCTGCTCCTTTGGTGATTGCCGCAATGACTGCTTCATAATCATCCGGATCGTAAAGCAGTGGGGTTCCGACACGTACCTCCTTAAATTGATCTTTTACTTCAGCCGCATTTCTCTCAAGAGATTCCATCTCTTTCCCGTCGATAATGGTGGAAGACTGGATGAGGATATGGGTATATCCCTCCGATTTGAGCTGTTGAAGCACTTCGAGTGGGTCTGCCTTTATGATGCTTCTGTCACCCAAACGCTTTATCACAATCCGGGAAGTATAGGCTTCACGGACTTCCAGATCCGGGAACTGTTGTTTTACGCGGTCGTTTAGTACATCAATTGTCAATGTGCGTGTATCGTCGTGTGTGGTACCGAAATGCACCATCAGAATAGCAGCTTTGTCACCGGTCTGCATTGAGCCGAAGAAATCGGAATGTTCATAATTCCCGCCGCCCTGGGCTAATAAACCGAACGTAGTCAGTAGCATAAAGAAAGAAGTGAAAATCGTTTTCATATTATCATTGATTTATTTTGAAAAGTTGATTGCAAGACTCATATATACCGTTCGTCCCGGAGAGAGGATTGCACAATTCACACCATAGGCGCTATCCTGTGCCACAACAGCATTCGAAGCCAGCATACCCAATACAAGCAGCATAACTGACGTACGCTTTACATACTTCATTTATGATAAAATAATAAATTGGTGAATTATTCTTGCGATAGGAAGAATTCATTCATCCGGTTCTGTATCCAAAAACCCGGGACACTTTCACTTGTGTTGTTCTTGCGTTTCTGGCAGGTCTTCTGACTTACTCCCGTGTCTGAACGCCTTCCCATCCCTGATCGGGACAGTGGCATTGGGTTATTTGTTCAGCACGTAGGCGGAGCTTACAGCAGCGGGTCTGTTCAGGACTTTCACCTGATTCCCTTTTCATTCCGATCGCGAGACCTCGTGATCGGAACACCAAAAATCGGATGCAAAGATAGCTCTTTTTGTATAATAAGAATAATAAAAATGATAGGATATAGTTTTTATCTATAAGGTTGATTTTTAATTGCAAATATTTGATAAATGACTTAAGTTTCACATATAACTTTGAAGTGTATGCAACTTATGAAACTTGAATAAATCATAGTTTTATTCTAATGGAAGAGCCTCATCAAATCATCCATTTCTGCCCAGTATATATGTGTATATCCGGCAATTGCATTCTTATAGCGTAATAGTTTCGTATCAACCGGAATACCTTTGGCATTGTATTGAGTGATGAAACTTTCTTCATTTCCGGAAACGGACGAGTAATGAAATTCATGTCCCTTCACACAGATACCATTCGATGTGAATTGCCGGTACCCCAGTGTGAGTTTCATTGCTTCCATACTGGCTTTTTGTTTAAAAATATTAACCATGGGATACTCTTTTCCGGTTTTATCGGCAATGCAGGATGAAAGGTACATCATCCCTCCGCACTCAGCCAGCAGTCGTCCTCCCTGCTCTACATAACGGCGGATGCTCTCCAGCATAGATGTGTTCTCACTTAATTTGTCGGGATATAATTCCGGATATCCACCCGGAAGGTATATAAAATCGGCATCAGGTAGTTCCTGATCGAGCATCGGACTGAAAAAAGTGACCGTTCCTCTCTTTTTCAGATACTCGATATTTTCATGGTAGTAAAAAGCAAAAGCTTCGTCAGTGGCGACAGCGGATTTTAACACTTTGCGGTGTGATACCGCGTTTTCCTTTGAGAGAACAGGCGGAGTTGAGCTTTTCCGGGTCATCTCCAGTATTTCATCAATAGGGAGATGTTGCTCCACAAAATGGCCCGCTTTCTCAGCAAATTCATCCAAAAGCAGGTTGCCGTCGATACTCAATCCGAGGTGACGCGACGGAATCTCCAGATCGTTGTTTTTCGGGATTCGTCCTAATGCAGGTATGCCCACGTCGTTACAGGCATCCTGTAAGAACCGGTAATGACTGTCGGAATTGACCATATTAAAAATAACACCTGCAATGGATATGTTTTTGTGAAAGTTCTTGAAGCCGTACAGGATGGGTGCAACGGAGTAAGCCATCGATTTGGGAGTCAGCACCAATATAATAGGGATATCGAGCACCTCTGCAATATGTGCACCGCTGCCCTGCCACTTGTCAAATCCGTCGAAAAGGCCCATAACCCCTTCGGTCAGGGCAATATCACAGCCGGACGTATAGGTCGAGTACAATTGCTTTACATGTTCTTGTGAGGAAAGGAAAAGATCCAGGTTGATAGAGGGTTTACCCGCCGCCAGTTCGTGGAATTTCGTGTCGATATAGTCGGGACCACACTTAAACGGTTGTACCTGTAACCCCCGGTTTTTGAATGCCCGCAACAACCCGATGGTCAGCATAGTCTTTCCGCTTCCCGATGATGATGCGCCTATTAAGAACTGAGATCTTGCCATGGTTGCAAAGGTAAGGTTTTTGAATAAAATTTTACCTGTTAAATCACTGCAAACCGACAATTATCCGGATACTATTCATTTCACAGTCATTCCGGATAATTTTCGGATAATAAAAATTGTATTTTTTATGCATTATATATCAGTGATTTATACTTGAATTATGCACAAATAGTACAAATATATCCTATTGTTAATGCACGATTTGTACAAATTTTCGCATGTATAATCCTACCATTTTAACCCCGCATCCAAGTATGTTTGCCATCGTCCTCAATCGCTAAAAGACAATAAAAAATGAATGCGCAATCGTCAAATAAATCCAGCTCTCAATTTCTCAAAACAGATGGAGGAAAAACCGAATCCAATGCGATAGAAGTACCATCCATTTCATTACCCAAAGGTGGTGGTGCAATAAAAGGAATTGATGAAAAATTTTCTGTGAATGCTGTAAATGGAACTGCTTCATTTTCCATTCCACTTCCATTCTCTCCGGCGAGGGGTGATTCTCCTACTTTAGATTTATTTTATAACTCAGGGTCGGGCAATAGTATTTTTGGTTTGGGTTGGAACTTGAGTGTAGGCTCAATCAAGCGTAAAACAGATAAAGAATTGCCTCAGTATCTTGACTCCATAGATTCCGATACATTCTTGTTTTCAGAGGCAGAGGACCTGGTGCCGGAATTTAAAAAGAGTCCTGATGGAACTTTTACTGTGGATGCTGATAACGAATACATCCTGAACGAAAGAAATTCGACAGATGGATTGTTTACTATCAGAAACTACAGACCACGTATAGAAGGTCTGTTTGCCCGTATAGAACGGTGGACGGAAAAATCAAATGGCAGGATCAGATGGCGCGTAATCACCCGGGAAAACAGAACCACTCTTTTCGGATGGACGGACAATTCCATTTTATCTGATCCGGTTGATTCTTTGAAAATATATGAATGGCTACCTGAATTTGAGTTTGACGATAAAGGAAATTGTACGCATTATCTCTATAAAAAAGAAGATGAAATTGGTTTTGATGAATCATTGTTACACAATCGTAACCGGCTGAAAGATGGTACCATTTCCTATACCAATCTGTATATAGATAAGGTATTGTATGGCAATAAAACACCTTACAGGCAATTTGGAGATGCCTTTCCTGATGAGACAGATTATTTATTTGAAACACTGTTTGATTACGGGACAACCGATTATACTACGCAACACATAGATCAATTAAATCCATGGGATTTCAGACAGGATGCTTTCTCTGATTACAAAGCCGGATTTGAAATCCGTACAACCCGGCTTTGCAAAAGGGTTTTATTGTTTCACCATTTCAAAGGAGCTAATGAATACGACGGACTTGTCCGGTCATTAAATTTTGAATACGACATTTCTTCCGGGCAGGATTTTACCTTTCTGAAATCCATTTCCTCATACGGATATATAAAAAAAACGGATGGTTCCTATTCCTATAAAAAATTTCCTCCCATGGAGTTTGAATACCAGAAGCATGAATGGAACAGTGAAATAAAAACTGTTTCACAGGAAGCGTTGATGCATGCTCCTACAGGTATAGAACATGCTCCTTATCAATTTGTAGATTTATACAATGAGGGACTTGCCGGTATTCTTTCAGAACAGGCAAATGGTTGGTATTACAAACATAATCTTGGTATCTGTAACAATGATGGTGAAGCAGAACTCATGTTCGAACAGGCGAAATTAGTTTCTCCCAAACCATCTTTCATGGGATTGGGCGGCCAGCTCCAATTGAACGATCTGGATGCGGATGGAGGTAAGCAATTGGTCAGTTTTGAGGAAGAACCACGAGGCTATTTTGAACTGGACGATGACAATGAATGGCAAGGATTACGTTTGTTTAAAGGGTTACCCAATATTGATTTTGGTGATCCCAATACCCGGATGCTCGACCTGGATGGAGATGGGAAGCCCGAAATAGTAATTTCAGAAGATACTGTTTTTACTTGGTATGTATCCGAAGGCAGAGATGGTTTTGCTACTGCACGGAAAACATCCAAACCTTTTGACGAAGAAGAAGGTCCGCATATTGTTTTTGCTGACGCTAAACAAACCATTTACCTCGCCGATATGTCGGGTGATGGAATGACCGATATTCTGAGGATCCGGAATGGTGAAGTCTGCTACTGGCCGAATATAGGATATGGAAAATTCGGAACCAAAGTAACAATGGACCAGGCTCCTGTTTTTGATCATCCTGATACTTTCAATCCAGACTATGTAAGACTGGCAGATATTGATGGGTCAGGCACTTCGGATATTATTTACTTAGGAAAAAATAAATTCACCTGCTGGAAAAATTTAAGTGGAAACCAGTTTGACATTACTCCGTTTGAAATCAATCCCTTTCCGGAAATTCATCCGCAGTCCGCAATAACCGTGACTGATTTGTTAGGGAATGGAGTGGCATGCATTGTATGGTCAAGTCCTTTATCAAAAGATGCCGATGCTCCGTTAAGATACATCGATCTGATGAATAGTAAGAAACCGCATATCATGGTTTCTTATAAAAATAATTTGGGCAAAGAAGTATCATTGGAATATACACCCTCCACAAAATTTTATATGGATGATAAGCTTGCCGGAAAACCATGGGTAACCAAACTGCATTTTCCGGTGCACTGTATTTCGAAAACCATTATCGAGGATAAAATTTCGGGTTACCGCCTTGAAAGTTCTTACAAATATCATCATGGGTATTATGACCATGGAGAACGGGAATTCCGCGGATTTGGCATGGTGGAACAAACCGATGCCGAGACCTTTGCACACTGGGTAAAACAAGATGCGACCAACATTACCGAACAAGCGTTACATCAGGAACCTGTCGTTGTTAAAAACTGGTATCATACCGGAGCATTTTTGAGAAATGACAGAATCCTCAATCAATATGAAAAAGATTACTGGTACAATGAATATGAAAAGGAATTCGGAATTGTAACCCACCCTGAGATTGCCTTGCCCGATGCGCATCTTACGGTGCCCGAAGGGATGGATGTCTCATTAATTGACCAACTGACTGCGGATGAGTGGCGGGAAGCCCTGCGTGCATGTAAAGGTATGGATTTGCGTGTTGAAACCTTTGCTAAAGATGCCGTTCAATTTGGAAATACCATGGAAGCCCGTAAAAAAGAGTTGATTCCATTTTCGGCAGCTACCCATAATTGTGTGATAGAACTATTGCAGCCACGAGGCAAAAACAAACATGCCGTTTTTGTTGTAAAGGAAAGCGAAGCTATTACGTATAGCTATGAACGCAATCCCGACGATCCGAGGATCGAGCATGATCTGAATATCCGGTTAGACGAATACGGTAATATATTGGAAGCTGCATCAGTAGTTTATCCCCGGTTAAACCCCGATTCTTCGCTTCCAGTCGAAACGCAGCAGGAACAAAGTAAAACGGTTGTCATATATAGCCATAACCAATTTACCAATGATGTTCCGGGTGAAAACACACATCGTTTGAGGATGTCATCTGAAGTAAAAACGTATGAATTGAAAGGCGTAGTAAAATCGGGAGTCTATTATAAGCCGACAGACTTTACAGACATTCTTTCGGATGTAAATTCAGACACTGCTTTTTATCATGAGTTCGATAAACCGTTAACCTCAGGAAAAGCACAAAAAAGATTGATTGAACATGTCCGCACTATTTATTATCGAAATAATTTAACCGGAACTTTGCCATTGCATCATCTGGAATCATTGGCACTTCCTTATGAAAGTTATCAATTGTCCTACACTCCTGAGTTGATAACAGATATTTTTGGCACAAAGGTGGAGGCAGGAATTCTTGCTGAAGGTAAATTTACCCATAGTGAAGGAGATGATAATTGGTGGATCCGATCCGGTACAATTCAATTTAAAGCCTCGTCTGAAAATCAGACGGATGCACAGGATCGTTTCTATTGTCCGGTCTCTTATACAGATCCATACGGAGCTGTAACCAAAGTAAAGTACTATGGTTCCTATTTCCTTTTTATAGAAGAAACCGAAGATGTATTGGGTAATAAAGCCAGGGTTGATGTATTTAACTTCCGTACGCTTTCTCCCCGAAGGATGAAAGATATCAACGACAATTTATCTGAGGCTGTTGTGGATGAACTGGGCCTGGTGAAGGCGGTGGCACTGATGGGAAAAGGTAATGAAGCAGATGACCTCTCCGGTTTTTCTGAAATTACAGAGTCTGAAGAATTAACAGCTATTTTCAATTTTCTCCAATCTCCCGACTCTACACAACTCAGCAGTTTAGGAAAGAATTTGTTGAATCATGCTTCTTCGAGATTTGTATATGACTTTGAATCCTATATTAATCACGGTAAACCTGCTGTAGTGGCAGCTATTATACGAGAGCAACATTTTCAGCAGCTTCCTGATTCTCCCGTTCAGATGGTTTTCGAATATTCCAATGGTACGGGCGAAGTGATCATGAAAAAAATGCAGGCGGCTCCCGGAAAAGCAAAACAGGTTACTGTAAATCCAGATGATTCAATTTCAGTGTCTGAAATAGATACTGCTTCCCTCAATCCCAAACAACTTCGTTGGATAGGCGATGGCAGAACCATCAAAAACAACAAAGACAATGCTGTCAAACAATATGAACCCTATTTTTCAGTAGATTGGGAATACGAAGACTATAAAGAATTGGTAGAAACAGGTGTAACACCGGTAATGTACTACGATGCAGCAGGCAGGCTGATTAAGACCGAAATACCCGATGGCACCTTCTCCAAAGTGGAATTTGATTCATGGAAACAAATTATTTATGATGCCAACGATACGATTCTGGAATCATCATGGTACAACAACCGTACAAACCGCCTTATCGATGCTGCACTCATAACGGAAGGCAAAGATCCGGGCCGGGAAAAAATGGCTGCCGATAAAGCTGCAAAACATGCAAACACACCCAGTATACTGCATTTCGATACCCTGGGCAGGCCGGTCCTCTCTGTTGAGCACAATAAAAATATAGCGACGGACGCTGATGAGTTTTACCTCACCCGGGTTTATCTGGACACGGAAGGTAATCTGCGCTCCGTTACTGATGCCCGGGGGAATATTGTCATGCAATACAAGTATGATATGCTCGGCAACTTAGTATATCAAAGCAGTATGGATGCCGGACAGAGGTGGCTGCTCACAAATATTCTGGGCAATCCGCTTCGGACCTGGGATGAAAGAAACCACGAGTTTCAATATTTTTATGATGTAGCGCAACGTCCCACATATAGCAAGGTAATAGGGGGTGATGGATCTACTCCGCTTGATCACATTTTCGACAGGATAGTATATGGAGAAAGTCTTTTGACAACAGACCGAAGTAACGAAATGACCCTGCAATCCAGAAATACTTTAGGTCAGGTTATCCAACACTATGATACCGGAGGATTGGTTGATACTCCTGACTTCAACTTTAAAGGGCAACCTTTAGCCACGACGCGTAAATTATTCAGAAAATACAAGGAGATAGCCAACTGGATTGATGCTAATTTGGGGAATGAACTGGAACCCGAAGAATTCAAATTCATCACACAAACCGATGCTTTGGGAAGAATTACCCGACAAACGGCACCGGATGGCAGTATCATTACCCCTTCTTACAATGAAGCCGGTTTGCTGAATGGAGAAAGGGTGCTGCATCCCACTTATGCAATCCCATCTGTTTATATCAAAGATATAGACTACAATGAGAAAGGACAACGGAATAAAATCATCTACGGTAATGATGTAAGCACAAAATTTTATTACGATAAAGAGACTTTCCGACTCAAACGGCTGGAGAGCAAGAGACTAAGTGGAGACCCCCTACAGGATTGGTATTATACGTATGATCCTGTGGGGAACATTACGCACGTGGAGGATAAAAATATTCCGGTATTATTTTTTAATAATCAAAAAATTACAGGAGTTTCTATTTATACTTATGATGCTTTATACCGGTTAACTGAAGCCACCGGCAGGGAAAATAATGTCGCATTAAATTTTGGTGATTGCGACAACTGGAACGACAATCCCTTTATGCACAGTATGAACCCGGGTGATCCGATGGCGGTACGGAACTATGCACAGAGCTATCAATATGATGAAGTGGGTAATATCACGCAGATGAAACACCTCGCAGCAGGTGGTAACTGGACAAGAAGATATGAATACGAACCTACCAATAACCGGCTCAAAAGCACACATATAGGAGACAATGCCAATCCTGCCGATTATACAAAATACCGCCACCATGCAAAGCATGGGTATATGGAGGAACTGCCCCATCTTGAACAAATTGAATGGAATTTTAAAGAAGAAGTGGTACGCACTACCAGGCAACATTGCACGGATGATACTATTCCTGTAATGACCTACTATCAATACAATGACGGCGGCCAGCGTATCCGTAAGATTACCGAAAACCAGGCCGCACCGGGAAATATGCCTACCAAAAAAGAGGAACGCATTTATATAGAGGGTTACGAACACTATAAAAAGTATACAGGTACACATGCGGGATTGGAAAGGGTCAGTCTGGGACTGATGGATGAGGATCACCGCTTTGTCATGATTGAAACCCGAAATGATGTGGATGATGGAACGGAAAAGCACTTGATTCGTTATCAGCTACACAATCTCTTAGGTTCTGCCGCCTTGGAGTTGGATGATAAAGCACAGGTTATCAGCTACGAAGAGTACCATCCTTATGGCACTACGGCATATCAGGCTAAAAATGCGACTATAAAATCTGCTGCCAAGCGCTACCGCTACACCGGTATGGAACGCGATGAAGAAACCGGCCTGGAATACCATAGTGCCAGGTATTATCTGCCGTGGCTGGGCAGGTGGTTGAGTCCAGACCCGATCGGGATTGGGGATGGGGTGAACGTATATGGGTATGTGAAAAATAATCCGATAAATAACTTTGATGTAGACGGAAAACAATCCCAAAGGGTAATTGTAACAGAATCTCAATTACAGACATTTTCACCACAAGTTGTGCAACAATTAATTGTTGCAGGAGGAGGTACCCCTGGTCCATGTTATGCGAATCCAACATACGAACAACGGCAAGCAGATATCAATATCTTGAGGAATATTTTGAGAACTGGTAATATGTACGATCCGACTTTTGCTCCTCCTATGCCTACAGCCGCGGAAGTAGAGCGACGCAATAATGAACAAATTTGCGTAGCAGATTCCAGAGGTATGGGCTATTGTGGTCCCAGGTATATTGTTGAAGGCCAAAGACGAAGAGCAGATTTTGGTTATAAGTTGGAAGTCGGAGAAAATATCAGAGGAGGAATATTTGGTGCCATCGGCTATGGTTTAGGAGGAGATAGAGGTTCTTATGTGGGCGCCGCTGTTGACGGATTAGCTTCGGCTGCTGCCGGAACTGCCCGTGGTAGGAGCGACATGAGAAGTGTCAGGCCATCCACCCCCTCCAGACCGGTTCCTGCCGAAGTCAGACCCTCCAGACCTGCTACTCCTGTAAGGCCTGCTGCTCCTACAGGGGCAGGCACACCAGGCACACCAAGAGATACCAGACCTTATTCATCACAACGAATGAGACAACAGCTTGAAGAGCGTTATGGCAGAGAAAACGTTACTTCCACCACAGTTCCACCATCAACCCATCGATCAGTAAGAAGAGCCCCCGTTGATGTGGGTGGAGGAAGAAGTGTGGGATTTGATGAAAGAGGACTTCCCGATTTTAGTCCATTTGCCGTAACGAGCGCAAGAGTTTCAAGAGGGAGCTATAGAGGCGAAATGAGAGCCGCAACCAGACAGCTTAGGGAAGCTCTGGCAAGAGGTGAAAGTGTGGGCGTAACTTTTACACCTGCGCAATTACGTGCAATTAGAGCCGGAAAATCAACAATACCAGGATATCGCTGGCATCATGTTTCCGGAGGAGAACTTCAACTTATTCCTGCTCGTATTCATGATGCTGTACCACATATTGGTAGCGGGGCAATGAGACATGGGCGCTAATAACTGATAATGACAACAAATCAATGATTAAATAACGGATTAAAAAATTTAAATTATGCCAGGACCAGCATTACATCACATGATTGCAGACAGATTAAAAGCATTGATCTCTCTGAACGAAGGCCTGGGGTCAAAAATGACACCGGCTCAGTACACTGCGTTGCAGAATTTGTTGGCAGACGACAAGAACCTGCCTTACCTCTTTTTTGGGTGCCAGGGACCCGATTACCTTTTCTTTAACACCAAAGATTGGAATGGTACATTGGGTGACCTTGCTCAATTCTATTTTGAAGTGACGGATAAAATAGAAGAATTCAAAAAAACATTGCTTTCCGTCGTTCCCAAACCGGTATTGGATGCGCTGGAAGCATTTAGCGAGGCGGTGGACGAGGTCATCGAAGATTCGGCTTTGCTGAGCGAACTTAAACAAACGTTTGAAGACATCAACCGCTTGCTGGACGGATTTTCCGCCACCTTGATGGAGATGGTGAAGAAATTTATCACTGATTTCAACCTGTTTGAACTATTTGACCATCCTTATCGTGACGGGGTTCCCAATAAAAGCAGGCCACCATTATTGCAAAGCGATAAATGGTGGTGGTTCGACGCCCTGCACTACCGCAAAACGGGCAAATTTGCCAAAGCGTTGCTGGATGCCGTTGGCGACGATTTTTCCGATCCCAAGGTTTTGTACGCATTGGGCTACCTCACCCATTACTGCGCCGACACCGTGGGGCATCCCTACGTGAACCTGATTTCGGGAGGCCCTTACCGTTCACACGCCCAACGCCATAAAACCGGCGAAAACTATCAGGATGTTTTCAATCTGCTGAATGCGACGGGAACTGATTGGAACCGCTCAAAAATTCATGCGTTTTATAATTTTAATTTTGATGGAACCATTGATACCGAGAACGACAAACCGGATCCGTTTACTGTATTACCTGATGACCTGGCTGAAATGATCGCTGAAGCCATCAATAAAGTATACCAGGAAGATGGCGATCCGGAAACTGAGTATGGTAATACCATATCCGCCAGTGATGTAAACAATGCCTATCGTATTTATTATAAATGGCTCAGGAGTTCTACCGACACAGGTACCATTCCCGAACCGGTACCCTATTCATTTTCAAAGGAGATAAGGGAAGTCTGGGAAAAGACAGTGGATAATCTGGGCGATGCCGGTGATTTTCTGGAAGATGCCATTGACAATGCCGGAAGTTTTGGCATCCTGAGCATTTTCATCATCCTGGCCGCATTGGTGATTGCTGCGGTAATGGCCGCGGCTGCAATTGCTGACGGCATTGCAGGCGCCATCACAACCATTGGCACTTCCACCATACGCGCCGCCGCCTGCCTGATTTACGAACAGGTATACAATGCCTATCAGAATTTCAGGCTTGGTGTGGCACTGAATGGATTGGCTTTCCCGATGAAAGAACATCTGAATGACCCCAGGCTTACCCAGTTTGCCAATCCGTCAAACACCGATCCTTCAGGTGTCAACGCCTTGCCGTTTGTGCCTCATCTGCCTTTGCTGAAATTTATACCTGCCACTTTTGAAGATACCTTGTTCAATATGGAACGTCACCTAATTTATCCTGTTACTCAAAATGAAAAAGGCGCTGTAATGGGTACACTCAACAGCTACCTGACTGAATCGTCGTTGCATTACGCTTTTGGCAGAATACCTTTTCAACCAAAAGACATTCTTGACCGCCTGCAAGGGTTGACTCCCGATGTGAATCCCATACATAACGACGACGGCACCCGTCTGAAAAATTTACTGATGGAAAAAGCCAGTTTAGGGAATGCAATGGATCTGATTGAAAAAATATTTGAACGTTTTGCCGATAAAGAAGATTTGATCGATTTTAATCTGGACGGGGACAGAGGCTATTCTTATCTATGCTGGACGCAAAAGCAAACGAGTTCTACTGATGCTCCTGATTATCCCGAAAAATTAAAAGTAAATGTACCCGGTGGAGATCCTTCGGATGATAATATCAATGTGGATTTAAGATTTATAAAATAATAAAACATTCATCGCTATGAGTTTAGAAAATATACATAAGGCCAATGAGGTCATCAAAAAGCTTCAGGGCCAACGCAGGGAAAAGAGTGTCAAATTCAGGGAAACATGGTATAAGACAATCGAAGCCTCTCCGGTTAAAAAGAGACGCATGCCCGAGGATTTCAAAGATAGCTCCTATCTCTACATCCGTTCCTATGAAGGCGATAACGGTTACAGGCCGGGGGCGAATGTAGCATACTGGAGATCGCCCGATGTAATGGTTTCGCCTGTCTCTTCATTGAACTCTTATACTACGGAATTGAATGCCGGCACATTGTACAATATCAAATGCCTGGTACACAATAAAGGTGATTTAAACGTACCTTCTGCCAAAGTCGAATTTTATTTAGTGACGCCAAGTCTGGGTTTTGATACTCGTTTTGGAAAAAAACTGGGTATTGCTTCTACCTGGGTAAATTGCTACAGCTCGTCTGAAGTAAACATCCGGTATCTGGTGGAACCGTCTGATGCAGGTCATAAATGTCTGTTTGCAAGGGTGTTCTCTTTTTCCCCGCTCGATATCCCGCTTCATGATACCTTGCTCGACCCTGTGCAGGACAGGCGTATCGGACAGAAAAACCTGAATATTGCAGGCCAGGCAACGCAGATGAACCTGAATATCCTACACATGCCTCAGGCCCAATTGACAGTAAAATTCGTTCCGTTGACCAGGGAGGCAGTTTTAGCAATACGTCATCCTGTTGCTGCGGATTTTAGGATTATCGATAAACCAAGGGAAAAGGCTGAGTTCAGATTGAATTTTGCAAAGAAAGCGGAGCCGGATATAATTGACGTAAAGTTACCCAAGCGTCTGACGAGTTTGAGTAATCGGTTGGGAGAAATCAAAAGAGGAATTGATCTGAAAATAATTCAACCGGGTAAAATTGAATACAAAGACGCTGCTTTTCATTTTGAGTTCAATCAGGAAGGCAAATATAATCTGAAAGAGCAAAAAAGGATTGAGGATGAGATGAAGAGAATTCATAAAATGATTCAATCGGGTGAAAGAAAAGCATCAGATTTCAAAAAAGAGATTGATGAATATCGTCAAATGAACCTTGAAAGACGAATGACACTGTTATCGATGGATATTCCCAACATAGGATTGCAAAAAGGTGAATTGGCCGGGTATGATGTTGTTGCCATCAACAATGTGAATGGGGAAATCTTTGGTGGTATCACACTGCTGGTACATGGTTGATAATGATATATTCAAGTTTTGCAAGTCGTATATGTGCAACTGAATCCTCCGACTGACGATGTTTTATGACCCATTCCAAATTTACATGCGAAAGTTAAGTGATACATCAACAAACTGAAAATTAAAAAACAAAAATATGAAACCGATAATTCCACCCATTGTTCCTCAATCAAAAGGAGAACAAGTAGCTAATTTGCAGGAATGCTTGTCGTTCCTTATAAAAAAAGGGGTAATCGATATATCCAGTGAGCCTAATAAGCTTAATAGACCTATTGAGAGAGAGCTGTTGGCATTAAGCAAACTTCTTTTGAAAGAAGTGGATGAGTCAACCTATGGAAAAGCGACAACAGAATTGGTACACATTTTCCAGATTCAGCAAAAATTGGGAGATCAACTTAAAGGCGTTGTAGAAGCCACTACTGCTGCGAAACTCAATCAGATATTGAAAGATCTGAAGGCATTCGCTGATGAACCTGGAAATGATGACGAAAAACCGGGGAATGATAATTCGCATATCGTAAGAGGAACAATAACCGACAACAGAGGAGTGCCTCTTTCAGGTTATGCTGCGGAACTATTTATTCTCACTATCGTGAACGGCGCTTCCGCGGGTAAAACGATTTCAGGAAAGAACGGTGAGTATACTATTTCTTACAAAGTTGACGATAATCCGGATATCGAGGTGCGGGTTTACGAAAAAAACGAGCGAAAAGAGATTGGGAGATCTGCCATTAAATTCAATGCGTCAAGTGATGAGACGCTGGACATCATTGTATCTGGCGGTGAAATTAAAAAAGAAACTGAGTTTAGTTTGGTTTTAAATGAAACCAAACCCTATTTGGGTCAATTGAATTTAACCGAATTAAAAGAAGATAATAAAAACCAGCATATTACCTATTTGTCAAACAAAACAGGGTGGGATGCAAGAATAACGGCAATGCTTGTCAGTTCAGCTAAATTGAGTGATAATTTAAAAATTGATTCCTCTCATATATATGCCTTATTACGGGCAGGTGTACCGGGAACTGAAGAGGCAATTAAATCCGTTTCTTCCAAAGATGCGGAAGCTGCGATAAAAAATGCCGTTGAAAAAAATATAATTCCGGCAACAGGTAATATCCGGGAAACCATAAGTACATTGGAAGCATTATCAGTTAATCAGATCCTTACTAACAAACTGCCATCATCCGTTTCTTCAATGAATGAAATGTTGGATATAAGAAAACTGAACACCCAACAAAAAACGATTTTTGCTCAAATACAAAAACAAGCAGGTAATGACAGTGGGAAATTATGGAGTTCCCTTTCTGAACAAGGATTTGATGCCAATACGATTGCATCTTTACAATTAGACGGCAAACTGGGCTATCTCACAGGACAGAACGTGCCGCTTATCAGGAAAGTATACGATAAATTCAATATTAAAAAAGATGTTGATCTGGTAACCAGCGGATTATACAAAGCTGATGAATGGAAAAATTTGATTGATAATAACTTGCCCCAGGGAATCACAGCGGATGAATATGCCCGGTATCTTGCCTTTCAGGTGAAAATCGGGTATCCTACGGCAGTAGCAGGTGAAATGATAAAAAGAAAAGAAATTGACCTGGGTGCCAATGCACCCACAGATGAACTTTATCAGTTTTTCAGCAGCAATCAGACCAAAAACCTTATTGGAAGCCAACCTGTGAAGAATTGGGACGGATTCGATCAGTTAACTACTCCGGCAAAAGCTTCTGCTAAAATCATGGAAAGGATGTATCAGATGAGTCCTTCGGATGAATCAATGGTCGCTTTGAGTAAGTCAGGGCTATATTCGGCATACCAGATAGCCGGTTATACAAAAAATGAATTCTTACAAGCCTATGGTGAAAATTTCCCTAATACCGTGGAAGCCGAAATGACGTATAACAAAGCTGTCGAAATAAACAATGCTTCCATTGGTATTGCTACCGGCTATATTACGGCTCGTACCATGCCCAACGTTTATTCCATTACCGGCAAGTTAGAGAAAGTGCAAAACGAAACTATTGCTTATCCCACTCTTGAAGATCTGCTGGGCAATATGGATTATTGTGCCTGCGATCATTGCAATTCAGTGCTCAGCCCTGCAGCTTATTTGGTTGAACTGCTCCATTTTATCGATCTGGAAAAAATCCCGCATGAAAAAGAAAATCCCATTGATGAATTGTTGAAGCGAAGACCCGATATACAACACATCCAGCTTTCATGTGAAAACACCAATATGTCTCTTCCCTATATTGATCTGGTGAACGAAATATTGGAACATTATATTCTTCATGGCGATCTGAAGGATTTGACAGGACATGATATAACAGAAGATATAACTCAATCGGAATTGCTCGCCGAACCTCAGTTTGTTGAAAAAACTGTGTATGATGAGCTGAAATCGAAAGTATTTCCTTATAATCTTCCTTTTCATCAACCGCTTGAAACCCTGCGGAGAATATATAAAATCTGGGATACAAGCCTGGAGGAGATGTTGTCAGTTTTTTCAGCACCATTGTCTTCAAGGAAGGAGGCGCTTAGCTTTAGTGAAGATGAATATAAAACCATTACGGATATTAACTTTAAAAAATTACCGGAATATTTCGGTGAACCTGAGGGTAACACAATTGCTCAATTAAACGCAGCCATTGCCAATGGAAAAGCCTTCTGTCACAGAACCGGTATCAGTTATGATGACCTGGCGACCTTGTTAAAAACCAATTTTATAAATCCGGGATTAACAATCGTTCCATTGTTTCAAAAATTGCAGATCAACCTTACCGACCTGAATGAATTTTATAACGGCACATTGTCAGATGCAACATTGGATGCAATGATCCCGCCTGAAATAACGCCGGATGATTATGAAGGTGATATAAAACAGTGGCTTAACAAGCATAGGGATTTGATTATGGGGCTGATTACACTTACAGATACAGTAACCGAATCAGTGGAGTGTGATTTTGCTAAAGTAGAATTGAGATACGCTCTTCCGGATAATACAGGTAACCAGTTGACCGAACTTTCGTACCATAAGTTCCACCGGTTTATAAGACTGCTGCATAAAACAGGATGGAGTATCATTACTTTGGACAGTGTTATATCCACTTTGAGTCCTGTCCCTTCAGGACAAATTGTTATTGACAATATTGATCCGGTTTTTGTGACGTTGTTCAACAGGATTGCGAATTTTAAAAAAATTGCAGACCATCTTTCCTATTCCGAAAAAAAATTCGCAGAGTTGTTGCTCATTCTGAACAGTGCCAACCTGCGGGAATTACGTATCCAACAGTGTGCAAAAATCACAAAGTTGAGTCTGCCCGAATTGACAGAATTAAGTGTAATAACCGGAATAGATCCGCTCGCCGATGATATGGAAAGTGACGAACCATCACTCCTGAAATTTATTCTGACTGCCCAGCAGTTAAAAGCCAATTCCTTGAAAGTGGCAGATCTTTCTTATATCCTGCACCATGTGGATTTGACCGGTAAGCTTACAATCTCAGAGGAAACAGCGCTTAAGAATGTGAAAATTTTACGTGAAACACTGAACAGTGTTGAAAAGGAGTACAGCATTGCTCCTGATAATGCAGATCCCGATTTTGCAAGAGGTAAGATGTCTTTGGTATATGATGCAGGCATCACTGGTTATTTCTTTGGATTGCTTCTGGGGACAAACACCTATAGTGAATCCTTCGTGACAATCGAAGAAGTTTTGCCGAAAAAGATAACTGATGCCGACAGCCGGATAGGATTTGATCCATTTAAAAAAGAACTTACATACACAGGGATCTTGTCCGATGCTGCCAAAACGTTACTTGAAAACATGGCAAACTCATTCGGATTGACAGATATGGAAATTATTGCCACACAGCCGGATCTGGACACGTTTATTTCAGATTTCAAAGCTGCTGTTGATTTGCTGTCCGTGGTCAGCAATGCAGCACTGACCGACTTCGCCGCAAATTATCCGGAACTGAAAGATATTTACGATCAGGTTGTTGCCGAATCTATACCTGCGTTACAAACAAAGAAGCTGACAGAACTGATTTTGCCGGAATTGAAGTCGAAACTGAAAAGCAATGGTTTAAAGCAGGCTTTGATAGCTGTTTTAAAATCTGATGCGGATACAGTGAATATACTGACCGCCCGGAAAGAAACCATTCAGTCGGTATCTGATGCCTCCGAATCGGTGATAAATGACTTTTTACAATTGGAAAATACGCCGGTATTCAATCAAAACATAACTTACAATTTTTATATAGACGTGCCCGCAACGGATGAATATCTTTTTTACGTTTCTGCTGCGCAAAATACAGTCATTTCACTGACGATAAATGAACAGCCGGTAATCAGCAATATTACTGTCGGAGCTTCAGGAGAAGTAAAAAACGCATTGCCTGTATCATTGAAAACAGGAATATTGCACAAAGTTACAATGACAATTGCGTCGTTGCCCGCGACTGAAACTGTGAATTTATTATGGCGCACCAAGGCTATGGAGAAATCTGCCATACCGGCAATGGCAGTATATACAAAGGAAAATGTTGATTTTGCCAGGGAATCGCTTATCCGGTTATCCAAGGCCTCCCAACTGCAAAAACTTTTTGGGTTTACTCCTGCCGAATTGAATTATTTTGCTTCGGTAAATGAAGAAACAAAAAATTTCCTGAATGAATTGGACACGGATGGCAGCATCAACAATGCAGATCTAAAAACCTTATGGGAAAAAATAAATCTGCTTGTCAATTTCAAACAGATGAAAGATGAAAATGAACCTGAAGACAATACATGGCTGCAGGTATTACAGGATCCAGATGTAAAGAACAGCCGGAATAAATTGTTGCTGGAATATTTCAATTTGTGGAATGAAGCAGACCTTACAGGGGTGCTGCAACACTTTGGGTTGGTTCGTAGCGACCTTTCAAAATTGAGTCAGCTGAAAAAAGTGGTTGATGCCATGGCTTTGTTGAGCAACATCTATTATCCCGCTTCAGATCTGCTTTCATGGATTACAAATAATCCCTCTTATGATCTGGTCGCCGGCATAAAAGCCACAATAAAGCAAAAAGTGACTGAAGCAGTCTGGCTGGAAACCATGCAGACTGTCAGTGACCCCGTTAGAAATTTATTGAGGGATGCTTTGGTGAGTTATGTCTTACAATACAAAAAACCATCGCCTGAAATTGTTACTCCCGATAAACTGTACGAATATTTTCTGATTGATGTGGAGATGGATGCCTGTATGAAAACTTCCCGGATAAGGATGGCGCTTTCAACCTTGCAATTATTCATTCAGCGTTGTATGATGAATCTCGAACCCGATGTGTCTCCCGATTCCATACGGGCTGAACAATGGGCATGGATGAAACGCTACCGGTTGTGGGAAGCCAACAGGAAAGTATTCCTCTATCCGGAGAATTGGCTTGAACCCGAATTGAGGGACAACAAATCATCCTTATTTAAAGAGCTGGAAGGGGAATTATTACAGGCAGAAGTTACTGATGAATCAGCAGAGCTGGCATTCCTGAATTATCTGAAAAAATTGGATGATATTGCCAAACTGGAAATCGTCGGTATGTATCTGGATGAGAATGAAAAAGGGAATCAGTTCGATGATGTGCTTCACGTGATAGGACGAACCAACGGCAACACAAGACAATACTATTATCGAAGTTATGAGTATGGTTATTGGACACCCTGGGAAAAGATAAACCTCAATATAGAAGGCGATCATATTTTCCCGATTGTGTGGAAAAGGAGACTGTTCCTCTTCTGGTTGAATATCCTTGAAAAACCTGTTGAACGGAACACCGGTTCTTCTCCAAAAGCAATCTCTGAAAAGCCATGGACAGACCAAAAAAGGATAAATGTGGAGATTAATATGTGTTGGGGTGAATACTTTAAAGGTAAGTGGACATCACCAAAATCGACCGAGCTCAAACGACCGATTGTAATACCAAATATCCAGTCATTCGACAGCCGCACAATATCGCTCTACGGAAGAAAAGACAGGGTTGAAAATCCGACAGGGAAGTTCAGGGAACGCCTGGATTTCTATCTGATATATTATGGTACAGGGAGTATGCACAGGGTAATATATACATCAAAGAATGCTCCTCCTTATATAGAGAAACTAAATACTTTGGTAAATATTAACCAACTGGTAGAAAGTGAATACACAACATTCCTTGAATCATATATGACGCTGGATACACAGAATTATTTTACGCAGATGCTTATTCCATCCAGTATGTTTAAGACAAAAGTGAAACAACCCGCCGGCGCCACAACCAATTACGTGACTGAAAACATTTTTTCCAAAAAGGATGTTTTGAAGACCGGCCTTTCAATTACTCCCTTGCGGCATCCGGTAGAAAATCAGTTTGAAGCGCCATTTTCTTATGCGGATGAACATAGTACTTTTTTTGTACAGCCGGATGAGAAAGTATACAGGAGACTTCCCGAAATTGATATTTACTTCCCATGGGTTGAATTGCCACTTTTAGAGGTAAATATTCCCGAATTGGTTGACAAACCAATACCCGGATGGCCTCCGGTAATGGAAGATGTGATCAGGTTTGACGAAATAGTGAATCCTTCCGATCCATGGAATCAGGCAATAGGGCAGGGAGATTTCAATACGAATTACAATAAGATTCTTGTAACAAACGAGCCCTATCTCTTCGAGGGTAAGGTGATTAACACAAGAGGAACTGTAAATAAATTGATAAACAAATAGTTTTCTAAGCATTTAAAAGTTGAATGTTATGGCATTAAATAATAATTTTCATTATCAATCAGAAATAATACTAAGTAATAATCTGATGATTGACAAAGAATTGTTGTGGGCATATTATAATAATGCACGAAAAGTGAACTATACACTTTCCCCGCATTATCACCCTTATACCGATGAACTGATTGAAACCCTCAACAGGGAAGGTTTGCCGGCATTATTGGATGCAAAATATCATAAGAGCCTCGAACGACCGTTGACTGACTGGTATATTCCGGGAGCTTATGCCATGTCGCCGTTTCCGAAGGAGAATATTGATGTGAGCGATGACGGACCGTATGCCGTTTATAATTGGGAGCTTTTCTTTCATGCTCCCCTTACGGTTGCTGTCCATCTGAGCAAAAATCAACGTTTTGCAGAGGCACAAAAATGGTTTCACTTCATTTTTGATCCGACATGTACCGACAGCAGTGTCGAAGCACCACAACGGTTTTGGAAATTCCTCCGTTTCAGGGAAGAAACAAAAGCTGAGTTTATTCAGGAGATGCTGACAGAGCTTGCGAAAAATGAAGACAATGAGTTGAAGCAGCGCATGGAGAAAAGCATCCAGACCTGGCGGGACAAACCATTTCAACCGCATGTCATTGCCCGTACCCGCTACCTTGCCTATCAGCTGAATGTGGTGATGAAATACCTGGATAACCTCATAGCCTGGGGTGACAACCTGTTCAGGCAGGATACCATTGAGACACTCAATGAAGCTACGCAGGTATATGTGCTTGCAGCAGCCGTTTTGGGTCCGAAACCACAAAAAATCCCGCCTCGCGGAAAAAGAATACCAAAAACATATAAACAATTGAAAGATGTGGGTATTGATGCATTTGGCAATGCATTGATAGAAATAGAAAACGATTTTCCGTTTAATACAAATCCCACTTCCACCACCAAGGTGACTGAGGGAGGAACTTCCGCACTGTTTGGTATTGGCAGATCTTTATACTTCTGCATTCCGCAAAATGATCAATTGCTTGCGTATTGGGATACTGTGGCTGACCGTCTGTTCAAAATCAGGCATTGCATGAATATTGAAGGTGTTGTCCGTCAATTGCCATTATTTGACCCGCCCATTGATCCCGGCATGCTGGTGAAGGCTGTCGCTGCCGGCATTGATATAGGGAGCATTGTCAATAATATCAATCAGTCTGTCTCCACAGTACGCGGACCGTTGCTGCTGCAGAAAGCGATGGAAATATGTGCTGAAGTGAAATCGCTGGGGAATGCCTTGCTTTCCGCACTTGAGAAAAAGGATGCGGAACATATTGCCCTGATGCGGCAGCAGCACGAATTAAACATTTCAAAACTGGTGCAGGATATAAAATTCCTTCAGTGGAAAGAATCGGAAGCCGCCACTGAATCGTTGCTGAAAAGCAGGGCCGTCGCTTTTGAAAGATACCGGCATTACAAGAAAATATTGGGAGTCAGTGATTCGGATATCGATAAATTAAAGACCATCGATCTTGCAAGAAATGAGCTGAATGAGGAAAACTTTGACGAAGTATATGCGCAGTTCATTGGGGAATATGCGGGAGAACTGAGCCAGGAGGATTACAGGAAAGAAACATCTGTCGGCGGCCTAATGGAATTTGCAGGAAATATGGTTACCGGAATTTTGGGAGGTGAATTGGGTAAAACATTACCATTGAATAAAAATGAGAATGCAGAGTTGAATATCTTTCTGCCCAGCTATGATACTTTCAGTACTCTCTCTTCTGTATTGAAGTTGATTTCACCGATTGTAGGACTTATACCTCAGTTTGACGTGCACGGGACCCCATTAGGTGTCGGAGGGGCAGCCGAGTTTGGCGGGAAACAGCTAAAAGCCGCAGCTGACGGAGGTTCAGAAATTGCACAAAAAATTGCGACCGCATTTCTTACCAGTGCTGAAAGAGCTTCCAAAATGGCAGGTTATTACCGCAGGGCAGAGGATTACGTATTTCAGGCAAACAGTGCAACAGCAGAGCTTGTGCAGTATGGTCGACAAATCATTTCATCCCTGATCCGTGAACAGATTACCAGAAAGGAATATGAAAATCATATCAGGCAAATTGAGCAGTCGGAAGAGATGAACGCCTTTCTGCAGGATAAATTTACCAATGAGGAATTGTACAGTTGGATGCAAGGAGAAATTTCAAGGATTTATTTCTCATGTTACCAATTTGCTTATGATATCGCAAAGAAAAGCGAACAGACAATGAAGTATGAATTGATGCGTCCTGAATTCACTGACACCGATTTCATTCAATTCGGCTATTGGGACAGTGCAAGAAAAGGGTTGCTGTCGGGTGAATCGTTGTATCTGGATCTGAAACGGTTGGAAATGGCGTATCACGAAAACAACAAAAGGGAATATGAAATCACAAAACATATATCCATACAACGTCTGGATCCCATGGCTCTGCTGAAATTAAAAGCTACCGGCACATGTGAGATTGCAATTCCCGAATGGATATATGATCTGGACAGCCCCGGACAGTTTATGCGGCGCATCAAGACGGTGGCTGTTTCCATCCCCTGCATTACCGGACCTTATACTACCGTCCATGCAAAATTGACATTATTGCAGAGCAGTATCAGGATTTCATCATTGAAAGGGGACGACTACCAGCGGTCAGGCCCGGAAGACAATCGTTTCCGGGATTACAATGGCGCCATTCAATCCATTGTTACCAGTTCGGCACAAAACGACAGCGGTTTATTCGAAACCAATTTACGCGATGAGCGTTATTTGCCGTTTGAAGGTGCCGGAGCAATCAGCAGATGGAAGATTGAACTCCCCGGTGATATTCCTCAATTTGATTTTGAAACCATCGCCGATGTTGTGCTGCATCTGCGCTATACATGCAGGGAAGCAGGTCATTTGGCAAAGGATGCGACAACCTACATTAAAGAGGAAATTTTATCTGATCCGGAAAAAGGGTTGCTTCAGTTATTCAGCATCAACAGCGAATTTGCAGGAGAATGGAATCTGTTCAAAACAGCCACCAGTAATACTGAAAGAAGATTAGTCCTGAACATCAGTAAAAATCACTTTCCTTACTGGACTAAAGCATTAGGTGTGGATGATCAGATAACCGCTACATTCTGCAGTATGGATTTAAAGAAGAAAAAGCTTACAGTTGCGGCAGAAAATGTGGATTTAGTCGGTGATGCCGATGATGGATGGAATCTGACAATTGATAATACACATGCAGTGCCGTTTAATTTCCTGAACAAAATGCGCACTGAGAACAAAACTGTGTACATGTTGCTGAGTTATAATGCAGATTTATGAGGATATAACTTTTCCCCCATTGGTATGCTAAATCCCACTTGTACATTAAGGGCCTTGCTTTTGGTCGGGAAAAAATGGGAATTCACGTGTGGGAATATATAATCGCTTGCAAGGAAAAAACGTATTCCCTTTGGGGGAGCAAGGTGAGCAGCAAATCCCAGGGTGTTGAAAGCGCTATGCATCACGGAATAGCTTCCGGTCAGTCCCAGCCAACCGGCATGGACGAAATTTGCTGAAACCGTAAGTTCCGGAGAATTGAAATAGGTTCCGAAATAGTTCGAGAACAGGACTCCGAATGACAGCCTTTCATTCATCCTGTATTCAGTCCCGATATTCAGGGAAGATCGCAACGGGACGGTTCGTTTAACCGGCTCTGTTTCCTGCAGGTCCACCGCGGATTGAAGATCTTCCACGACATCTTCAAAAACGTCGTTTAACGACGACGATCCATCGGTATGCAATGTATAATCGTTAGGATTGATGCGCACCGTTGTTTCGGGAGACTCCAGGAATACGGTATTTTTCCTTCCAAATCTTATAAAACCGATATCCGTTAAAGCCGCGGAAACGGTTAATCCGTTCAGCCTGGGAAATATTTCCGACAGGTCGTACTGCGCCCCGATATCGAATCCGGCGCCCCATCCGGTCGCGCCTATTCTTTTCCCTTTCGACAACTCGAATCCGTCGAATTTACCCTCTTCGTCGTACTTCACCTTTATTCCCGGCATGGATGCTTTCAGCAGCACGGATGATTGGGCTTCCCAGTATTCTGTTCCTGCATCGACGGTTAACCGGGAAGCATTTAAATTGAAATCGGCTATTCCTATCAATCCTTTCATACGTCCGCCGACTATCAGATTATCGTTTATCAATGGGCGTGAATAGCCTACTCCCAGCTCCAGATTACCGTTACCCGTGGCACGGATATTTTCTATTTCATATTTTGTCTGCTCCTGACGTCCAAATCCTTTTTTTACGAGTTCGAAAACCGATTTTGGAATATTGGCATCCATGTGTGTCTTGATATCCAGATCGATGCTCCAGAAATCGTCGTTCCTGTAAAAGCCCAGTCCGAACAGTTTGTAAGAAACCGTGCCGATGACATAATTATTATTTTTCATCCTGTGTAAAAAATCATCGGTATCTACCGATTGGTGGAGAAAGGTTACCCGTTCTTCTCCTGTTTTCCTTGTAAGATGGTCAAGGTTAAGTGTATTTGTTCTCACCTCGCCGTAAAAGCTCGGCAATACCGGTAAAACCATATATCCCTGATTGGGCCGCAATGCCGGGTTTAAGGAGCCTCGTTCGAATGACGATTGCATAAAATATTCAGTTTTACTCTGGCCCTTTGCCGTGCGGGAAACAAAATAAAATGCGATAAAAATAATAAGAATAGGGATCGGGAAACGTTTCATTTTTATTATTTTTTTTGATTTTCAAAAAGATAAATGAGCGATATGCGCTATATATGAAAAGAGGATTGTTTATAAAGTAATGGACATACCGCCGGTATTGAGTACAAGCTTGTCGAGCAGAAGGTAGCTGTCTTTACCCAGGGAAGAAGGAAGGGTGTCGATAACTATTGAGATACACAATGACCGAGCCGGTTTCATGTATTTCATATATTCTTTTCCGAAAATGATTGCTGCTTTTTGTCTCGATGTGCGCTCGACATATATGTTCGGAATTTTAATCTCCTCAATAACTTTCCCGTTTGCATCCAGAATACTGAACCCGATATTCATCAAAAACGGATCCTTATTTCCCAAATAAAGTTCTAAGTCCGAATTCAATACCACGTCGTCTGCCCCATCATAAAAAAAGCGTTCGATAACCTCATCGTTAAAGATCCCCTCCACAACCGTTTCCAACATATATTGAGTAGCGGTAATTTCCAGTCTCAGTTCTTCGGGAATATCAATCGTGTAGCCCGAAGTATTCAGGAAGATAGTATCTAATTGGCCGAGAGGCACAGCAGGAATGTTGAAATGGGCCGTTTTGTTTATAGAGTCAAAATCATAATCGTGGTCGATGCACGATTGAAATATCAGGCATAGCCCGATACTGAGTTGAAAAAAAGCTGATTTTAAATTCATATTTTGTGCTGTGACGTTTGTTAGTGTAGAATCAATTATACATAATTCACACTTTTATTCTACGCGATATCTGTGACAAATATATGCATTTTCTTCGTATGACACACTTCTTCGCAAAAAACAGATCATTCCTGCCAGGTATCATAACCTATTGGGCAGGCGGGTTATGTATATCATAAAAACGAGGTGGTAAGTAATATGCTAATATTTTTGTTTACCCATTTTATCCATAAAAAAAACAGCTACAGGTTTTACGCCGTAACTGTTTGCTATTCTGTGCGTAGCGAGAGGGGGGCATGATCCCCCGACCTCATGATTATGAATCATGCGCTCTAACCAACTGAGCTATCTCGCCAACAATAAATATGAATTTCTCTCTGGAATTCGAGGTGCAAAAGTAGTACAACTTTTTGAATCCTGCAACATCAAAACAGAAAAACATACAGGGAAATTAAAAAAACAGCAAAAGTGATCCCGTAGAAAATAGCAGTCATTTACTACCAAAAAATATAGTTAGTTACATTCATATAGAGTGGTAAAGTCGGTTTAAAATTGTAATTTTGCAGCCTCAAAGGTATTTTACACTGACAGATAATGATCTATCCCGATAATTTCGAACAGAAAATAGAATTCCAGAAAGTACGCCAACTTCTTTTGGAACGGTGTCTGAGTCCTCTTGGAAAAGAAAAGGTGGAGAAGATGCATTTCTCTGCTTCTTATAATGAAATAGAGCCTCTTCTTTTCCAGACCGAAGAGTTTGTCCGTATCAGGGAGGAGGAGGATTCATTTCCTGCCGATCACTTTTATGATATGCGTCCCGTGCTGAGGCGCATCCGGGTGGAAGGGGCGTGGATCGACCAGAATGCCTTGTTTGAACTGCGCCGCTCACTACAGACCATCAACGGGATCGTGGCATTTCTGCGGCGTGATGAAGAGAAAATACCCAAATATCCATATTTGCTTGCATTAGCGGGTGAGGTTCTGACCTTTCCGGAAATTACCAGGAGGATAGATTCTATATTGGATGGTTTCGGACAGGTAAAAGACCATGCGTCGCCACGCCTGTCGGAAATCCGGCGCGAACTTACCTCTACCATGAACGGTATCTCTAAAAGCCTGAATGCCATCCTACGAAGGGCCCAGGCCGAAGGGTATGTGGATAAGGATGTGTCGCCGAGTATGCGCGATGGACGGTTGGTGATTCCGGTGAACCCTTCCCACAAGCGAAAGATCAAAGGAATAGTGCACGATGAGTCGGCTTCGGGTAAAACGGTCTTTATCGAACCGTCGGAAGTAGTGGAAGCCAACAACCGGATCCGTGAGTTGGAAGCGGATGAACGGCGGGAGATCATCAAAATACTGACCGATTTCACTAATTACCTAAGGCCTTTTCTGTCCGATCTGCTGGAATCATACGAATTTCTGGCAAAAATCGATTTTATCCAGGCAAAAGCAGCTTTCGCAACGCTGATAAGAGGCATCAAGCCTTCTATCGACAACACTCCGCAAATCGATTGGGTGGAAGCAGTGCATCCGTTGCTTTACCTGGCTCTAAAGAAGCAGAACCGGAAGATCGTCCCCCTCGATATTATCCTGGAGGGGGATAACAGGCTCCTGGTGATCTCCGGTCCCAATGCCGGTGGTAAATCTGTTTGCCTGAAAACGGTGGGGCTGTTACAATATATGGTGCAATGCGGATTATTGATCCCGTTGAAAGAGAACTCCAGGGTAGGAGTGTTCAATGATATCTTTATTGATATCGGTGACGAACAATCCATTGAGAACGATCTGTCGACCTACAGCTCTCATTTGTTAAACATGAAGTTTTTCGAGAAACACTGCAATGATAAATCGCTTTTACTGATCGATGAATTCGGGAGCGGTACTGAGCCCCGGATAGGGGCAGCCATTGCCGAAGCGCTGTTAGACAGGTTCAACCGTCGGCAGTCGTTCGGCGTGATCACCACCCATTATCAGAACCTGAAACATTTCGCCAACGAGAATAAAGGGGTAGTGAACGGAGCCATGCTTTACGACCGTCATGAGATGCAACCGCTCTTTCGTCTCGCCATCGGTAATCCGGGAAGTTCATTTGCCGTGGAGATCGCCCGCAAGACAGGTATTCCGGAAGATGTAATTACCCATGCATCAGAGATCGTAGGGAAGGATTATATCGATATGGATAAATACCTGCAGGATATATCCCGCGACAAGCGATACTGGGAACGGAAACGGGATGAGATACGCCGCGAACGGAAACGACTGGAAGAGATCACTTCAAAATATGAGGCTGATCTGGAAATGATCAACAAGCAGAAAAAGGAGATACTGGCGCAGGCCCGTGAACAGGCGGAACGGTTGTTGGCTGAAAGCAACGCCCGTATTGAAAATACAATCCGTGAGATCCGAGAGGCAGGAGCCGATAAGGAAAAAACCAAACAAATACGGCAATCGCTCCGGGAATTCAAAGAGAAGATAGAACCGGTCGACATGCCGGAAATAAAAAAGCGAAAAAAACAGAAACAAAAGCATAAGTCCGGCGATGATAACGGTTTGAAACAAATCCAACCACTTGCGGCCGGCGATACGGTACGGCTGATAGGCCAAAATTCACCGGGTGAGATCATGGAGATCTCGGGAAAGAAAGCAGTCGTCGCCTTCGGGATGATCAAATCCACCGTAGATATCAGTAAATTGGAACGAGTGAGTGCCAATCAGATAAAAAAAGAGAAGAAAGCCTCCAATACACGAGACTTGTTGCATGAACGAAAACTCAATTTCAAGCAGGACATCGATGTGCGGGGTATGCGCGGCGATGAAGCGCTACAGGCAGTGATGTACTTCGTGGATGATGCCATTCAGTTGGGAGTACCCCGGGTACGAATTCTTCACGGTACAGGTACAGGGGCGCTGCGGCAGGTTATCAGGGAATATCTGGACGGCGTGAACGGAATAGCCCGTTTTCAGGACGAACACGTACAGTTCGGTGGCACCGGCATCACGGTGGTCGATCTGGAGTAAAAACAAGCTTGATAGTCCCTTCAATATTCAAATTTTTTTTTATCTTTGTCGACGATATTAAATTTATTCTGATTTTTTAACAAAAAAACAATCTCTGATGGTTAAATTCTCCAAGCCCTTCTGGGTTGCCAATTTTGTAGAACTTCTCGAGCGTCTGGCATATTATGCCGTTTTTATTGTCATTACACTTTATTTGTCTAATGTATGGGGCTTTTCCGATATTGAGGCGGGAGTCATCGCCGGTTTGTTTTCGGCCATGCTTTATTTGCTGCCAGTGTTTGCCGGTGCTGTTTCTGATAAGATCGGCTTCCGTTCGGCCATCATTCTGGCTTTTGCACTGCTGACCGTAGGGTATGCCGGGCTGGGAATCCTGCCTACGATGCTTGAAAGTGCAGGCCTGGTGAGCTATGGGATGACTACCACTTACACAGGATTGAATGAGAGCTATCTGAGATGGTCTATCATTGCCCCGCTGATACTGGTCGTTATCGGAGGATCATTCATCAAATCGGTGATATCGGGTACGGTAGCCCGCGAAACCACACCGGAAAACCGTGCCCGCGGCTATTCTATATTTTATATGATGGTGAATATCGGCGCCTTCACGGGAAAGACGGTGGTCGATCCGCTGCGAAGGAGTATGGGCGACCAGGGGTTGGTTTACCTGAATTACTTTTCGGCAGCCATGACACTCCTTGCCCTGATTGCCGTTTACCTCTTCTATAAATCGGCAAAGACCGAAGGAAAAGGGAAGAGTTTTGCAGAGCTGGGGCGGTCGTTGGGAAAAGTGATGCTGAACGGCCGTTTGATGTTACTTATACTCATCGTGAGCGGTTTCTGGGTCATACAGAGCCAGATGTATGCCACCATGCCCAAATATGTGATCCGGTTAATCGGAGAGGGAGCATCCCCCGGATGGTATGCCAACGTAAATCCCTTAGTGGTTTTCGTATGTGTGAATTTCGTCACTTCAATTATGAAAAAACGGAACGCCATCACCTCTATGATGATAGGAATGTTTATTATCCCGCTGTCCGCATTGGTGATGTCCTTTGGTACGCAAGTGGGAGCAGCCGATATCCTGGGCATGCACCCCGTAGCATTCATGATGATTGTGGGGATCGCCATGCAGGCGTTGGCAGAATGTTTTATTTCTCCCCGTTACTTGGAGTATTTCTCCCTTCAGGCACCCAAGGGTGAGGAAGGACTCTACCTGGGATTCAGCCACCTCCATTCATTCTTCTCCTTCTTGCTGGCTTTCGGGTTGTCGGGATTCCTGCTGGACAAATACTGTCCTGATCCACGGCTGTTCACCAATGAAGCCGGCGTCCTCGATGCAGTGGCTTACGCTGCAGCTACGCAAAACGCCCACTATATCTGGTATGTGTTTGTGGGGATCGGAGCCATTTCAGCCATAGCCCTTGTATTTTACGGACATATTACACGTAAATTGGATAAGAAGAGGGAACAACCGGCTACTGGGATCTGAAAAAACAGGAAATGAAATCCTGAAACAGAAAACTTGTCCCTTTGCCGGGTGTTATAACATAAATAAGTATATAGTTATCTTTTTTTAAATCGTATAGAGATATGAGATTAGATTTGAGTTCACACATTACTTTTGAGAGGGTTCCCAAAAAGTATTACAGGCCGGAAAATGATTTCGAGGAATATAACCTGTCGCGTTTCGAGAAACTGCCGGTAGCCATTTTTGAAGAATCGGGAAGAGCGGCAAAAAAAATTGCGAAGGATATCGTCACTGAGATGAAAGCAAAACAGCAAGAGGGTAAACCTTTTGTGTTAGGGATCAGCGGAGGAAATTCCCCTATGCCGGTTTATGAGGAGTTGGTAAGATACCATAAGGAGGAAGGTGTCAGTTTCAGTAACGTGATCGCTTTTAACACATATGAATTTTATCCGGTACTCGATTTTACCTATAGCAACCTGCAGATGTTAAAGGAGATCTTCCTCGACCAGGTGGATATTGCACCGGAGAATATTTTTTCTCCGAATGCCACCGTTGAGAAAGATCTGATCGCCGAAAATTGCGAGGCGTTCGAGCAAAACCTGAAGAAAATGGGTGGACTTGATTATTTGCTGTTGGGATTAGGCAGTAAAGGGAATGTAGGATTCAACATGCCTGGTAGCAGCCTTCATTCGGAAACCCGCTTGGTGATGCTCGACGGTGACTCCAGAAAAGACATTGCCCGCAACTTCGGATCGCTCGACAAAGTACCGGTAAGCGCTATCACTATGGGACTGTCCGATATGATGGATGCAAAAAAGATTTCGCTGGTAGCCTGGAGTGAGCAAAAGGCACAGAGTATCAAGGATATTGTAGAAGGAGCGGTAACCGACCTGGTGCCCGGGTCTCTGTTGCAAACACACCCTGAATCCAAAGTCTTTGTAGACCTGGCAGCCGCTTCTGAGTTGACGCGTATCAGCCGCCCCTGGTTAGTGACCAATTGCGAATGGACCAGCAAATTGATCCGCCGGGCTATTGTCTGGCTTTGCGGGGTAGTAAACAAACCTATCCTTAAACTGACAAATAAAGATTACAGCGATAACGGATTGAGTGAACTGATTACACTCTACGGATCGGCATACAACGTGAATATCAAAATATTCAATGACCTGCAGCATACTATTACCGGTTGGCCGGGAGGAAAACCCGATGCCGATGATACCTATCGTCCCGAAAGGGCAAAACCCTATCCCAAAAGGGTGATCATCTTCAGTCCGCATCCCGACGACGATGTGATCTCAATGGGAGGTACATTCCAGAGGCTCGTCAATCAGGGACATGAGGTGCATGTGGCTTACCAGACCTCCGGAAATATTGCCGTGGGCGACGAAGAGGTGATCCGTTATATCTCTGTGCTGAACAGCATGCGCAAGAAATTCAATCCCGAAAACACAGGATTGCTGGAAAAATATGAAAGTATTCGTCATTACCTTTTACATGAAAAATCGAAAGATGACATCGATACCCCTGATATCCTTTTCATTAAAGGCAGGATCCGCCGTGAAGAGGCCCGTTCAGCCGACAGATATGTAGGCCTTCCGGAAGAGAACGTGCATTTCCTCGACCTGCCTTTCTATGAAACCGGTAAAATCAAGAAGAATCCCATATCGGAGAAGGATGTCAGTATAGTAAAAGATTTTATCGAGACCATTAAACCGCACCAGATATATGTGGCGGGCGATCTGGCCGATCCGCACGGAACACACAAGGTATGTCTCGATGCGATCCTGGCAGCAATAGACCTGATGAAAGAAGACGACTGGTATAAAGATTGCCGGGTTTGGATGTACCGGGGTGCATGGATGGAGTGGGAGATAGACCATATAGAAATGGCAGTACCCCTCTCTCCTGAAGAACTTCGACAGAAAAGGAACGCTATCCTCAGGCATCAGTCGCAAATGGAGAGTGCCCCCTTCCTGGGAGATGATGAGAGATTGTTCTGGCAACGTTCGGAAGAGCGCAACAGGGCAACGGCTGACATGTACTGGAAGTTGGGATTGGCCTCCTACGAAGCCATAGAGGCATTCGTCGAGTATATTCCCGTGCAATAACTTTCGACCTGATAAAGAACTCCTGGTGTCCCGGACAGATAACACTGTTCCAGGATGCCGGGGGTTTTATTTTTAAGCTATTTCCGGCTTCATATTCAACGCTATGCAATTCAATATAAAATTAACCGTCCAATAATAGGTGTAAATCCCTAAAAAAATTGTATATTGTGAGCCTGTTTTGAATAAATAGATGTCAAAAGAGAAATTTCATATCGAGTTCCTTATGGGAAATGCCACTCAGAGTAGTTTGTGGCGTATGATCAGTCAGATCGACGGTCTTTCGGAATGGTTTGCTGATGAGGTGACGATGGATGAAACTGAAACCATCTACAAGTTCATATGGGGAAAAACCGATAATGAAGCACGGATTATTAATAAAAAACCACAATCAAGTATACGTTATAAGTGGCTGGACGAGGAAGATGAAGATTTCTATTTCGAGTTCCTGTTACGTAAACTTGATCTTTCGGGTGCTATGACTCTTGAAATAACTGATTTTGCCGAGCCCGACGAAAAAGGAGATGCCATAGCGTTATGGGAATTCCAAATCGATGAAATGAAAAGGAGATTGGGAATCTGATTCACCCATACTCTCTGCCATGACAAAATCCCGACAAGTTTGGGGTCGTTCATCTGGCTTTAACGGAATAGTTCTATTCAAAAAACCACAATTCGTTTGATTTTATTATCTTTGGATAAAAATAGGATGCGCCTCGGAAATCTTTTGAGAGTAAACTCTCACGATTTCTCTCAGCTTTCATTATCTTTGTCATAAAATTGAACTTATTTTTTTTGTCCATTTTTTAATGAGAAGATTTTTCCACATAAAGCGGCTATACAGCTATATTCTCACTACCTATATCCCGCTTCTTCTGATGACTTTTGTGATATGCCTTTTTTTGGTATTGATGCAATTTTTGTGGAAATATGTGGAGGATATGGTTGGCAAAGGGCTCGAAATAAGTGTGCTCGGAGAGATGTTTTTCTATGCCGCCCTTACTTTCGTCCCTATGGCGTTACCATTGGCGATACTGCTGGCCTCACTGATGATGTTCGGGAATATGGGTGAGAGTCTCGAATTATTGGCAGTGAAAGCGGCCGGTGTACCATTGCTGACAGCTATGAAACCACTCACCATCCTTATTGTGAGTATTTCAATCGGAGCCTTCTTCTATCAGAATAATGTACTCCCCAAAATAGCAGCTAAAAATTACTCCCTTCTCATCTCTATCCGGCAGGCTTCACCGGAACTCGAAATTCCTGAAGGTGTCTTTTATAAAGATATTCCCAATTATAATCTTTATGTGGGAAAGAAAGACCAGAAAACAGGCATGTTATACAATGTATTGATCTATGACATAGCGAATGGATTCAACAATATGGCTGTGATTGTCTGTGACTCTGCCAAGATGGGTATGACTGACGACAAGAAGATGCTTCTCTTTACGATGTATAACGGGCAGCAGTTTCAGAATTTTGAATCAGGAGCCACTTCTCCTTCGCGTTATAACAACGATTTCGTTCCCTACGCCCGGGAGAGTTTCGAGACAAAGACCATGATGATTGATTATGATGCCAATTTCAACCGTATAGGAGAGGATGTGATCGAAGGGAGTTCTTCCAGCAATTATGTATCCAAAAACTTGACTGAATTGGGTGCCTCCATCGACTCCATGTCCCTGATCATGGATAGTGTGAACCGGGTGGACAGGAAAACAATGAAGAACCATTCTTATCTTTCTTTCCGGAACGGATACCCATCCGGAACAAAAGACTCCCTGATCGCTGCGGCACGGCATACTCCCGTCCATGTGCCTGCTCCGGACACCCTGCTGCAATCGAAAACTCTACACGAACAATCCGCTATTTTACAAAGCGCCTATATGAAAGCGGATAATAACAGTAATGAGTTTATATTCAGGTCTCTCAACAAGACTACCACGCAGCGTATCATCAACCGGCATTGGATAGAGTGGCACCGGAAATTTACCATTCCGTTCACCTGCCTGATATTCTTTTTTATCGGGGCTCCGTTAGGTTCTATTGTGAGGAAAGGAGGATTGGGTACACCTATCGTTATTTCGGTCATCATGTTTATCATCTACTATATCGTGGATAATGTAGGATATAAGATGACCCGTGATGGTGTCTGGGCACACTGGTTCGGTATGTGGTTCAGCTCGCTCATTCTGCTGCCCATAGGAGTATTCCTCACCTATAAGGCGATCAACGACTCTGTGATCATGAATGCCGATACCTACGTCAATTTCTTAAAAAGGCTCTTTTTTATCCGTGATAAAAGAAAATATCCGGTGAAAAGTGTGATCATTGAAATACCGGATTATGAAGAATTATCGAAATCCCTGGCCGACTTATCGCAGAGGATCGATCCTTTCCTGGAAAAATATGGTCGCCTCTCTTATAAGGATTACTGGACCGACACCAATTACAATAAGGAGTTGCGGTCTCTCAGAAGTTCATTGGAGATAATACTCAACAGCCTGTCCAACTCCCGCAGACTGGAGGTGTTGGCAAAAGCGGAAGAATACCCTATATTATTCAATATTATGAGGATTTTTAATACCGGTTCAATTCCGGCTAAGATATGTATGTACCTCTTCCCGGTAGGGATTATCATCAGGCTCCTTTCCGTTCCCTTTGAATGGACAATCAGGAGAGACCTCAGGAATATCCAAAAATTGAACGGAGAGATGATACATATTTTACACGGCATTCATGAGCTGGAGACTTTTGCTTTAGCATAAAAAACAATTTATATACAAATGCAAGAAGAAATTCAATTAAATAGCATTGAAGAAGCCATTGAAGAGATTCGAAAAGGCAACTTCATCATAGTGGTAGACGATGAAGACCGTGAAAATGAGGGAGATCTCATTATTGCGGCAGAACATATCACACCCGAAAAGATTAATTTTCTGGAAACCCATGCGCGGGGACTCATTTGTGCTCCTATTACAAAAGAGCGTGCCGAAGAACTGGACTTGCCGATGATGGTTTCACACAACACATCCATACATTCCACTCCCTTCACTGTTTCTATCGATCTGCTTACACACGGCTGTACGACTGGTATTTCGGCTTACGACAGGGCACAGACTATCCTGGCGCTGACCCGTAAGGAAACGGCACCGGAAGATTTTGGACGTCCGGGGCATATCTTCCCGTTGCGTGCACAAACCAAAGGGGTACTGCGCCGTGCAGGACATACCGAAGCTACGATCGACTTTGCCCGACTGGCAGGACTTTATCCGGCCGGCGCCCTGGCCGAGATAAAAAATGAAGATGGCTCCATGGCCCGCCTCCCGGAACTGATGGAGATGTCCCGAAAATTCAATCTGAAGATCGTTTCCGTAGCCGACCTGATAAAATACAGACTCCGGACGGAATCGCTGATCGAAAGGGGTGAATCGGTACAACTCCCTACCGAATATGGTGTGTTTACCATGGTACCGTTCCTGCAGAAAGCGACCGGCCAGGAGCATGTAGCCCTTATCAAAGGAGAGTGGCACGACGAAGAACCGATACTGGTACGCGTACACTCTTCATGCATGACAGGGGATATTTTCGGCTCAATGCGCTGTGAATGTGGTGAACAACTCCATAAAGCACTGCAACTCATCGAAAAGGAGGGAAAAGGAGTGCTGGTCTATCTCAATCAGGAAGGCCGTGGAATCGGCCTGATGGCAAAAGCGGCGGCTTATAAACTGCAGGAGCAGGGACTCGATACCGTAGATGCCAACCTTCACCTCGGTTACCAGGCAGATGAACGGGATTACGGCGTAGGTGCGCAGATATTGCGCAGCCTGGAAGTGAAAAAGATGCGATTGATGACTAATAACCCCACCAAACGTGTAGGCCTTGAATCCTACGGACTGGAAGTAGTGGAGAATGTGCCTCTCGAAATCTCCCCCAACCAGTATAACCATTTTTATATGGAGACCAAGAAAAAAAGGATGGGGCACCTTTTGAAGAGCATTAAATAATTAATTTGATAATATGCCGATGTACCAATGGACTAATTTGTTGATTTCATGATTTCATAATTTTGGAATCTTGAAATTCTTGAATTTGAAATCTGGAATCGACATAGTCAAATTGTGAAATTAATAAATGTATGGATATCTTGTACCTTGTTATCGGTTTTTTTGTGGGGGGAGCCCTGGGATGGATCATCGCCTCATTGTTGAACAGGTCGAAATCGGTTCCGGAAATTGAATTTGATGCACTGACCGACAGGTACAATGCATTGCATACCGAATTGGCTCTGTCCAGAGAGAAAATCACCGGCATGGAGGAAGATGAACTGTCATTTAAAAACGATATAAAAGGACAGGAAGAGACAATCAACCGGTTACAGAGGGAGCTATTGGAGGCAGAGCGGGGCAGTGCGACCCTGTCGGCCAATCTGAATGCTGCACAGGAGACTATCAGGAATTATCAGGAAGAGATAGGGCAAGCCAGACAGGAACTGAAAGCAAAAGTAGAAGAGTGGAATGAGATAAACAGGTCACTGGCCCTTTTCACTGCCGAAAACAAGTCGTTACTCGAAAAACTGGAAAATCAGAAAACGGAGATCGTCGAATTGCGCAAACAGTTCAACCTTGAATTCGAGAATATTGCCTCTAAAATATTGGACGAGAAATCCGAGAAATTCACCCATCTCAACAGGGACAATCTGGATGCTATCCTGAAACCGTTTGGAGAGAATATCGAGTCGTTCCGCAAGAAAGTGGAAGAGGTTTATATCAATGAGTCGAAAGAACGCTTCTCACTCGGACAGGAGGTGAAAAACCTGCGTGAGCTGAACGACCGGCTCAGCACAGAAGCCAACAACCTGACCAAGGCTTTGAAGGGTAGTTCAAAGACGCAGGGCGACTGGGGAGAAATGATCCTGGAGAACATCCTTGAGAGATCGGGGTTAGTGAAAGGCCGTGAGTACTTTGTACAGGAATCGCTAAAAGATACAGACGGTAATACCCTCACCGGGGAGGATGGTGCGAGGATGAGGCCTGACGTGATCATCGCCTATCCCGATAACCGGAAAGTGATTATCGACTCGAAAGTATCACTTACCGCATATGCCAATTATGTGGGTGCAGACGATCCCGTCGAACAGAAAAGATATATCGATGAACACCTTCGCTCCGTACGTAAGCATATCGACGAACTGAGCCGGAAAAGTTATCAGGATTATGCCGATACACTCGATTTCGTGATGTTGTTTATCCCTAATGAACCGGCATATAGCCTGGCATTACAATATGATGAAAACCTGTGGCAGTACGCCTACGAAAAAAAAATACTGTTCATCAGCCCGACCAACCTTATCGCTGCTTTAAAGTTGATAGTGGATCTATGGAAAAGGGAATACCAGAATCGGAATGCGATGGACATTGCCGAGCGCGGAGCTGCACTATACGACAAATTTGTCAATTTTGTGGATTCACTCACCGATATAGAAACCCATTTGAACAGGGCCAAACGAAGCTATGAGAGTGCTTACAGCCAGTTGAAATCGGGTAGGGGAAACCTGGTCGGCCAGGCCGAAAAGCTGCGTGAACTGGGGGTGAAAACTAAGAAATCACTACCCCAGTCATTGCTCGACGAGGTTACCGATGAAGAGTAATCTGACTCAATTAAAAAAGAAAAAGATATGTACGGAAAAATGCAACAACACCTGCAAGACGAATTGAAGTCGATTGAAGAGGCAGGCCTTTACAAAAAGGAACGGATCATTGTTTCGCCGCAAAAGGCTGAAATAAAAGTACAAACGGGACAGCAAGTACTCAACTTCTGTGCCAATAACTACCTGGGGCTCTCCGATCATCCAAGGCTGATCGATGCGGCAAAACGGGCACTCGATGAAAGGGGCTACGGCATGTCGTCCGTACGTTTCATCTGTGGTACCCAGGATTATCATAAAGAACTGGAGGCGACCATCAGCCGCTTCTTCAAAACCGAAGATACGATCCTTTATGCCGCCTGTTTCGATGCCAACGGAGGCCTGTTCGAGCCGCTTTTTACCAATGAGGATGCCATCATCTCCGATGCGTTGAACCATGCATCCATTATCGACGGGGTGCGCCTTTGTAAAGCGCAACGTTACCGTTATGCCAACGCCGATATGGCTGATCTGGAAGAAAAACTGAAAGAGGCACAGGCACAACGCTTCCGCATTATTGTTACCGACGGTGTCTTTTCAATGGATGGCAACGTGGCGCCACTCGACAAGATTATGGAACTGGCAGAGAAATATGATGCGCTGGTAATGGTGGACGAAAGCCACTCGGCCGGTGTGGTAGGTCAAACAGGGAAAGGTGTGACCGAGTTGTATAATGTGATGGGCAATGTGGATATAATCACCGGCACATTAGGCAAAGCCTTCGGAGGCGCCATCGGCGGATTTACTACCGGCCGCAGGGAGATCATCGATATGCTGCGCCAACGGTCACGACCCTACCTCTTTTCCAACTCCATTCCCCCTATGGTGGCGGCATCAGGCGTAGAAGCATTCAATATGTTGCAGGAATCCAATCACCTGCAGGACAAGCTGCATGAGAATGTAGACTACTTTGTGGCTAAGATGAAGGAAGCCAATTTCGATATCAAACCCACTCAGTCGGCTATCTGTGCCGTCATGCTCTACGATGCGAAACTGTCGCAGGATTTTGCGGCAGAGTTGCTCGACGAAGGTATCTATGTGACCGGATTCTACTATCCCGTCGTGCCGAAAGGCGAGGCGCGCATCCGTGTACAACTCTCTGCCGGCCATGAACGTGCACACCTCGACAAGGCGATCACAGCATTCATCAAAGTCGGAAAAAAGCTGAATGTAATTTCTTGATAATTTGCTGATCCCGACAAGTCGGGACGAGTAGTGATGATGTAACGATTTGTTGATTAATTCCGCTAATCAGTAGATCATTTTTCATTTTTAGTTTTTCACTTTTAGTTTAAAAAAATATGAAAGCATTGGTAAAGTTGCGTCCTGAAAAAGGTATTTGGATGGAAGAAGTACCCGTTCCGTCGATCGGTGTGAACGATGTACTCATCAAAATTAAAAAGACATCCATATGTGGTACCGACCTCCACATTTATAAATGGGACGACTGGTCCCAAAAAACAATCAAAACACCCATGACCATTGGCCACGAGTATGTCGGTGAGATCGTGGATATGGGTAGCGGTGTGCAAAACCTGAAGGTGGGCGACCGTGTTACCGGCGAAGGGCATATTGCCTGCGGACATTGCCGCAATTGTCGCCGTGGCAAGCTCCATGTCTGTGAGAACACTATCGGTGTGGGGGTAAACCGTGACGGCGCTTTTGCCGAATACCTCTCCCTTCCGGCTGCCAACGTGGTGAAACTCGATCCCCGGATACCTGATGAGATTGCCTCTATCATGGATCCGTTCGGTAACGCCACTCATACCGCTCTCTCTTTTCCGCTGATCGCCGAAGATGTGCTGATCACCGGTGCGGGACTGATAGGCAGCATGGCTACCGCAATCTGCCGTTTTGCCGGCGCCCGCTATATCGTGGTGAGCGATCTGAGCGAATACAGATTGGACATAGCCAGGAAAATGGGAGCTACGCTTACAGTGAATGTCTCAAAAGGAGAAACAATAGCACAGGCAGTAGAGAAACTGGGAATGCGCGGTTTTGATGTGGGACTGGAGATGTCCGGTTCGCCTGCCGGATTCCGGGAGATGATAGCCAATATGTACAACGGTTCCAAGATATCACTGCTGGGTATTTTGCCCAATAATACGATGGTGGATTGGAACGAGATCATCTTCAAGGCACTTACCTTGAAAGGGATCTACGGCCGTGAAATGTGGGAAACATGGTACCAGATGGAACAGATGATCATCTCGGGATTGGATCTGGGCCCCATCATCACTCACCGTTTCAGTATCGATGACTTCCAGAAGGGATTCGATGTGATGGAGGAAGGCCAGTGTGGTAAAGTGATCCTGAACTGGGAATAACCATCAGGATTTAAAAAACCTGACAGCCCTATCGAGCTGATTGGCGGCCTTGTCGAATAAATTTATTTGCTTTAATAGAGGGAGCTCTTTTCCGGAGCTCTCTTCTTTTTCTTCTTCCGGCTCAGGAAGTACCTTGTAATCATCAATCAGTTCGATATTCTTTATAGCCCATTGGTTGGCTGCCGTCACCTCCTCAAGCAGCAACTTCATCTGATCGGCGGCAATCTTCATCAATCCGCTTTGCAATGCGGCTTTTCTCACCTGTTCTTTCGCCAGGGTCTGGATCTGTTGCAGGTCTTTTCTTCCGATCACATTGAACAGATCATCCTCAAAATAATAATAGTTGAAATCACAGTCAACAGAAAGGATTTCCGGTTTGGGAAAATCCTGTAGCCGGATCTCTTTGTGTTCTTCATCGACCTCCCATACGCATTTATTTATATCATAACCAATCAACACCTGCGCACGCACAATGACCAATGCTTTTTTCGTGGAAGGAATGAACTTCAGCAGTTTTTTTGTGTTTTCATAATTATATATCTCGTTGAGTTGTCCTTCGGCTACTACGATCTTGAAAACCCGTTTTATGCCCTCGACAACGGTATGAGAGGCGGTGACGGTACCCGATTGGGTTTTCCGTATATTCCAAAGTTGAAACAGGAGCCAGGCAATTACAATGCCAATGAGCAGTCCAAAGACCAGGATACCCAGTATGTTCCCGTTCCCCGGATAGACCGGGCGGAAGAATGTCCGGTAAAGGAATCCGGCGATCAATAACAAAAGAATAGCTGCAGTTATTATGCCGACTCTCTTTACGATCCTTTTCGTCATAGTCAAAATATTTGTGATAGAACACAAAAATAAGAATAAAGGTTTGATAAATGTGGATAATAGTGTAGAGAATGTGGACGAAATGCACAAAAATATAATATCTCGAAAATTATAATTACTTTTGTGCCTTAAAAAAAATGTTACAGCGCTATTTATAAGCCAAAACTATATGAAGCAACTTGTTATCTTACGTCATGGCAAAGCCGAACAGGATACAATGGCCAAAGATGATTACGATCGTGTCCTAACCGACCGTGGTATTAAAAACGCCTCTGACATGGGAGGATTTATTTTGAAAAAATGGGGCGTCCCCGACCTGATCCTCTCCTCGTCCGCAAGACGTGCGCATGATACTGCCATCCTGGCCGCACAAAGCCTTGGTTATCCGCAGGAAGAGATCAGGACCGACCAGAATCTCTATTTCGCTCCTTCCCGCTGGATACTGAATGTAATTTCAAAATTGCCTGACGAGGTGAATCGTTGCCTTTACGTGGGGCACAATCCCGGAGTGACGGAACTGGTCAATGACCTGGGTGTACGCCTCGATAATCTCCCTACCGCATCGGCGATATGCTTCGAATTCCATATCGACTCCTGGGCAGATATCTCGACCGAGAGAGCGGCTTTTCACTGGTTGAAACTGGCGAAAGAATTATAATCAGTAATTACTGAACAGTAACCAGGCAACTAGCAGGGTCAGTATGATATTAAAACCTTGTGCCGTGAGGAACGACCAGATATATTTGGCGTTTTCTTTCCTGAAGATATAACGGAAATCGGTCTCTAATCCGATACATACGAAAGCCAAAGAGAAAAGGAGTCCACGTGCACCCTTGTTTGCCACCCGCGACAACTCTTTACCGGTTTCGGCATCGAAGGCAAAGCTAAAGATCAACGAAGCGATCAAAAAGCCAAGAACAAATTTCGGAAACCGTTCCCAGAGCACACTGCCTGAGGGACGGATCTCGCTGTTGGTACCCTTGTACGACCAATAGATGGAAATGGCAAACGCAGCGACCCCTAATAACACGTTCTGTGCCGATTTAATGATGACGCTGTATTGTTCGGCTGTCTCACCTATGAATTTTCCGGAAGCAACCACGGCGGCTGTCGTATCGATGGTTCCGCCCAACCAGGCGCCGGCAACTTCCTCGCTCAATCCCATCCATTTTGCCAGATAGGGCAGGAGATACATCATGGGAATAGCTACAATAAGTACAAGTGATATCACAAATGAAAGCTTCTTGGGATCACCTTTAATCGCACCACTCGTGGCGATGGCTGCCGAAACCCCGCAGATAGATACCGAACTCGATAACAGCATCGACATCTCCTTATCTATCCTGAATGCCCTGGTGGATATCCAAAAGCTGAAATACCAGACGGAGAACACTACAATGATGCCCTGTACCATACCCAGTGCACCGGCACGCATAATCTCGTTGAAAAGGATGGAACTACCCAGGATTACTAACCCTGCCTTGATATAATATTCACTCTTGACAGCCGGTGCCAGCCATTTCGGCAGGCCGACCGTATTGCGAATAAATAACCCGATAAGTACGGCAAAAAATACCGATTCCAGACCGATCGTCTTGATAGGGCTGAGAGCAGCTATATATTCTGCCAACCAGGCAAGCGCGTAGACAATCACAAACGAGAGTATAAAACCTCCTTTATCTTTGTTCCCCATAAACAGATAGCCCAGATAAGCCAATGCACCTATCAGCAGCGACATATACATATGATTCTTCATCACAGATGGTAAGAGGATTACCAACACAAGGATAACCCCACCGATAAATGTGGAGACCCAATCTTCACTTTTTAATGTTTTCAGCATGATCAAATGGAATAATTGTACTTATATTATCTGCGTAAATTTCTTATGTAACAACTGATTTACCGGCAAAATTATAAATAATTTACAAATAATAAAGACAAATGACTGTTTTCTTTTTTGCCGCTATACGGCTTAATCGCCTTAAAGCCTTTGTTGGTCGATAAAA
>WPCJ01076388.1_pt1 | contig 62644 bp, 51 predicted proteins | sample 5399831 | NCBI WGS metagenome assembly WPCJ01 (sample SAMN12869470, study PRJNA574797) | sludge metagenome | isolation source: wastewater treatment of pH10 | place: China:Beijing | collected 2019-05-20
TTGAAACAAAAAAAACTCACAACCAATAAATGATTGTGAGTTCTGTGAGCGCGAAAGGATTCGAACCTTTGACCGTCTGCTTAGAAGGCAGATGCTCTATCCAGCTGAGCTACGCACCCTTAAGTTTTGTAAATTAAAAAATTCCCGAAGGAATTCTTTAATTAATGTCGGGGCGGCAGGATTCGAACCTGCGACCTCCTGGTCCCAAACCAGGCGCGATGACCGGACTACGCTACGCCCCGAAGATTTTCTAATGCGGAGGGTAAGGGATTCGAACCCTTGCGACCCTTTCGGGTCGACAGTTTAGCAAACTGCTCCATTAACCACTCTGGCAACCCTCCTTTTAGAAATATTTTGATGATCGTTATCTGCTCAATTGCGAGTGCAAATATAGAACAGTTTTCGTTATCTCCCAAATTTTTTTCTTCATTTTTTTTCATATTTTTGAATCAAAATAAACTGCAAACACCCATCAATATGCGTAATTCACTATATCTCACAGTCTTAGGAATGATAATTATATCCTGCGGTTCTCAGCAAAAAACCGTAAAAAATAAAATTACAACAATACCAAACGCTCCAAAACCTGTGGTGACTGAAAAAAAACCACAGATAAAGGAAGATGAAGGAGAATATTACAAAGTCAACATTGCGGACATTACGAAGAATGATAATACCATAAGTTACGGTTCCATTGTAAGTGCAAACCCGGCCGGATACAAAGTCACTAAAACTTATTTCCCTGCCATCGGTCAAAACTTTCGTCAACGGTATGTGATTTTGCATTACACGGTTCTTAATGATGAAAAATCTATCTCTACGCTGACTCAGCAATCCGTAAGTGCACATTATCTGGTCAGCACACTTACTGATAAAGAAATCTATCAGATCGTGGACGAAAATAAAAGAGCTTACCATGCCGGAATAAGCTTCTGGAGAAAAGATCAGCAACTGAATGACACTTCAATTGGAATCGAAATTGTTAATCTTGGTTACACCACAGATTCGCTAAATAACCGTGTTTTCTATCCTTATCCGGAAGAGCAGTTCAGAAAAGTAGCTGCCCTGGTAAAAGACATTGTGACGAGATACAATATCCCGGCAACTAATATCTTAGCTCATTCGGATATTGCGCCGACAAGAAAACAAGATCCCGGCCCGCTTTTCCCATGGAAAAGACTCTATGATGAATATCAAATCGGAATGTGGTATGATGAAACGGCAAAACAGAATTTTTTAACTCAAATTGCTTCCACAACTGACCTCACAACACAGTACAACAATCCTGAATTCGTTTCTAAAATCCAGCAGCAACTGGTTCAGTTTGGTTACGCACTATCAGTGAATGGTGTCTGGGATAAACCCACGAAACAAACGATTGAGGCTTTCCAATTTCATTTCCGACCTTCTAACTACAGCGGAATTATGGATGCGGAAACCTGGGCAATTTTGCAGGCTTTGATTCAGAAATATCCGCAAAAATAAAAATAGTAAAGCCTCGAAAAATAATTTTCGAGGCTTTACTTTATATTATAAAATCTTACTTACTCAACAACAGAGAAACCCACTCTTCCCTTTGTAATTTCTTCTCTAGTTTCAGATTTTGCTCTGTGCAAACTTCCAAAATATCATCCACATCAAAGAAACAAAGTCCGGACAATAACAATTTTCCGCCATCTTCCAAAACGGAAACATAAGTCGGAATATCGGAAATCAGAATATTTCTGTTGATGTTCGCCAGAATAATATCAAATTTTTCCTTACCAAGATTATCAGCAGTTCCCAATTCGATATCCAATTCCACATTGTTGCGTTCTGCATTTTCTTTGGAATTTTCTACAGACCATTCGTCGATATCAATGGCAACAGTTCTTCCCGCACCTTTTTGTTTCGCAAAAATGGCTAAAACCGAAGTTCCGCAACCCATATCAAGCACTTTCTTATTCCCCAAATCCATATCCAGCATCTGTTGAATCATCAAATGCGTCGTTGGATGATGGCCAGTCCCAAAAGACATTTTTGGCTGGATCACAATCTCATGCATATTCGGATTCGGCTCATGAAATTCTGCCCGGATGAGGACTTTGTCTTCCACATTAATGGGCGAAAAATTCTTTTCCCATTCCTCGTTCCAGTTGATATTCGGCATTTCCTCGTAAGAATAAGTGATGGTCACATCTTCATTCTGTAACAGCGGAATAGACTTTAAATCATCTTCATTAAAAATATCTTTCTGAATATATCCCAGAACGCCGTCATACTCTTCCGTGAAGCTATCAAAACCGATTTCGATCAGTTCCGCCATCAATATTTCGTTCCACGGTTGTAGAGGTTTTATTTTGAAATTGAATTCTAAGTACGCTGCCATTATATAATTTTTTGCAAATTTAGGTTAAAACCACAAAGGCACAAAGTTTTCACAAGCACACATAAAACTTTGTGAACCTTGTGTAGCGCTTAGTGTCTTTGTGGTTAATATTCTAGTTCATTTTAATCTGATAAGTCACTCCAACGTGGAACCAACGTCCAGGCATCGGAACCAGATTGGTCTCTATGTATTTTGTATTCGTCAAATTGTTGATGAGCACATAAAAATTAAAATCTTTGTATCGGAAATTGAGCTGTTCATCCAGCGTATTGTAACTTCCGAGATTCACTCGCTCCGTGTATCTGTAAATCAACTGGTTGCTAAAAAATTTCAAAAACTTCACATTGATTTCGCCAACCAATTGATGTCTTAGATTCTGCAACGCATACCGGGACAGTTCTTTATTTTTATATTGATTGTCAAGATAAGTATAATTCAATCTATAATTTAAAAAGTCAAATAATTGATGTCTGAATTCCGTTTCAAAACCTTTCAGATTGATTTTCCCAACATTTTCCGCAGTCCAGATACTTTCAGGAGTTGGTTTCAGCCAGTCGATTCCATTATGTGTGTTTCTGATAAAACCACTGACTTTCGCTAATATTTTCTGATTCTGGAATCGGTAACCTAATTCTGAGGATAGTGCACTTTCAGGAATCAGATTTGGATTTCCTTTTTCAGTCGGGCTCACATAATACAAATCCGTGAAAGTCGGGATTCTGAAACCTTTTGAAACTGCACCGAAAATCTTATGATTTGGACTAAAAATATAACCAACATCCACCCCTGGATAAAAGAAATTATCGCCCGAATAATTGGCCCAACTTGCTCCAGGATTAATTTCTAACTTCTGATTAAAAAATTTGAATTGATGATCAAAAAACACCTGCGTTATATCTCTTTTTCTCTTCCCAAGGTTACTGCTGGTCAAAAATTCTTTTCTGTAATCAACACCAAAATTCGTAATCCCAAGTGAAGATTCGTAAGACAAATTGACGGTTCCACCAGCATTGTTGCCAATGTGCATATTCCTGTAAAATGCAGGATTATCACGCTTCAGCAGATACATATCCTGACCTCTGCGCCAGTAAAGACTGGAGTTGAGTGACAGTTTACCAAATTTCTGCTGATACTGCAGACTCACCACAGACGCCTGAGTTTCCTCATATTGGTTGGTATAAGTTGGCGACGCATAGAAACCGTTGGCGCCAAATTTCTTCTCAGAAAAACCAGCCTGCAAGCTCAAACTTCCCTCGTTCAGTTTTAATTTGTTCTGATAAAAAACATTCTTGATTTGATAATCTGTATTATACCGATAACCATCCGAAGCGCCATTGCTCACCGTCAGAAGATTGGTAAATTTCTCCGAACCAAACGTTGCAGAAGCTGATAAATCATAAGTCTTGAAATCGCCACCTTGGGCTTTGATCGTCACTTTTTCTTCAGCAGAAGATTTCGTAACAATATTGATGACACCTGCGAAAACATTCTGACCGTAGAGTTTTGCCGATGAACCTTTCATAATTTCAATCCTTTCAACCGCCGAAATATCAAACGGAATATTGAATGTGTTATGACCCGTCTGAGAATCATTCATTCTGATGCCGTTTATCAAAATTAAAACCTGCTCAAAAGAACTTCCCCGAATCGAAATATCGCTCTGGACACCATTAGAACCTCGTCTTCTGATATCCAATCCAGAATGGAATTGCAGCAATTCATCAATACTCGTTGCTGGACTGTTCTCGATTTGTTGCCTGGTAATGACCGTCACATTCTCATTCACATCATTATACGGAATCGATAAAAACCGACCTTGTAAATTCACTTCATCTATAGCTTTTTCCTGATTTTGTCCAAATCCGTTAACCGACAAAACAATGACAGATAAAGCCATTACAGTTTTTTTCATAGTTTAAAATTTCCTTTCAGATAATCGGGCGCAAATATAGAGATTAGCCAAATTCCCCACCTATAATTCTACTGAAAATTGAATTATAACCAACCTCAACTAGTTCTGACGTACCTGTAACAGGTTCAACAAATATCATTTTGTGGTTCTCTAAGTGCCTCCGACCAGCTACTTAAGTACCCAGGGATACTTATACCAATCGCTAAAGCCGGTTCTGAAATGGTTTCAACCACTTACCTAAGTGGTCATAGCCACTCGCACAACCACCTACAACCATTTCGGAACCGGTTACAACCACTTGAGCAACCACCTTTTGCCATTTCGGAACCGCCCTTTACCTGGATGACAACCGGCTATAACCACTTAAGAACCGGTCTCAACCATTTATATAACCACCCACAACCATTTCGGAACCGGCTATACCCTGGTTAGGAACCACCCTTCCCCCCCTTCCGAACCACCCTTCCGAACATATAAACAACACAATATCAAATCATTAAAAACAAATCAAATCCCATAAGGGATGACCTGTTAGTAGACAACACATACGCACTAATCAGAGCTCCGTAGGAGCGACCTATTGGATACATTTAACAGGTTGCTCCGATGACGCTTGTCTGTGAAAATCCTATTGCTTCTATTAACAGAACGTTCCTATTGAACTATAAAAACAGTTCCGATTTTTGTGATTTTATTGTGATTATTTTAATCCAAAAACTTACCCGAAAACGATTAAATTTTGCGTAATTTTGTGGGTCTTATTTTTACTATGGCTACAACAACCGACATCGATATCAAGAAATTTCTTTTCGTTAAAAACGCACACCTTAACAATCTGAAAAACATCGACGTTCTGATTCCAAAGAACAAACTGATTGTCATCACGGGAGTATCTGGAAGTGGAAAATCATCTCTGGCTTTCGACACGATCTATGCGGAAGGGCAAAGGCGTTATGTGGAAAGTTTGAGCTCCTACGCACGTCAGTTTTTAGGTAAATTGGAGAAACCAAAGATTGATGATATCAAAGGTTTGGCGCCATCAATTGCAATTCAGCAAAAGGTGATTTCGTCCAATCCGCGTTCTACGGTGGGGACTTCTACGGAGATTTACGATTATATGAAATTGCTGTACGCCAGAGTCGGAAGAACTTATTCACCTGTTTCCGGAGAGGAAGTAAAGAAAGACAGCGTAACGGATGTGATTGATTTCATCAAGGCTTCCAAAAAAGATTCCACCTTTTTATTGTTGACGCCATTGACATTTGAAGTGAAAGATTTTGCTGAATTGCTAAAAACTCTTAAAGTTTCGGGATTCACAAGGTTGGAAGTGAACGGCAATATTGCAGGGATTGAGGATTTGGAAAGTTTCGGTTTCAAGCCGGAAAAGGATATGACTATTAATCTTGTGATTGACAGATTTAGCTATGAGGAAGATGAGAATTTCTTACAAAGATTAGCAGATTCTATCCAAATGGCTTTTTACGAAGGGCACGGCTATTGTTCACTTAAAAATACAGACACCGGAAAAATCCGTGAATTTTCCAATAAATTTGAACTGGACGGAATCGTTTTCAACGAACCAAATGTTCATTATTTCAGCTTCAACAATCCTTACGGTGCTTGCCCGGCTTGCGAAGGTTATGGAAAAGTGATTGGGATTGATGAAGATTTAGTCATTCCGAATAAAAATCTTTCGGTTTATGAAGATGCAGTCGCTTCCTGGAAAGGTGAAAGTATGAGCGAATGGAAAAAGGATTTCATCAAAAAAGCTAAAGATTTCCCGATACATAAGCCTTATTATCAATTAACCAAAGAACAGAAACAATACCTGTGGAGAGGTGACAAAACGAGAAATTTCCCTAGCATTGATAATTTCTTCAAAATGCTGGAGGAAAATCTATATAAAATCCAGTATAGAGTAATGCTTTCGCGCTATCGTGGAAAAACCATTTGTCCAACCTGTGAAGGATTACGGTTGAGGGAAGAAACGAGTTGGGTAAAAATCGACGGACATAATATTCAGTCTTTGATTGAGTTGCCTTTGGACGAATTGCTACCTTTAATAAAAAGCTTAAAACTCAACGACCACGACAGGGAAATCGCTAAACGATTGACTTACGAAATCGAAACAAGACTGGAATTTTTGACTAAAGTTTGTTTGGGTTATCTGACCTTAAACCGGACATCGAACACGCTTTCCGGAGGAGAAAGTCAGAGAATTAATCTGGCGACAAGTTTAGGAAGTTCTTTGGTTGGTTCGATTTATATTTTGGATGAGCCAAGCATCGGTCTGCACTCTCGAGATACGGAAAACCTGATCGGTGTTTTGAAACAATTGCGAGATTTAGGAAATACCGTGATCGTTGTTGAACACGATGAAGATGTGATGCGAGAAGCGGATTACATTATTGATATTGGTCCGGAAGCGGGTTATCTCGGTGGAGATTTGGTTTTCAGTGGTGATTATAAAGAAATGCTAAAAGCAGATACTTTGACCGCAAAATATCTGAATGGGGATTTGGAAATCGAAGTTCCTGCAAAACGAAGAAAAACAAAAGAATACATCGCAATAAAAGGTGCTCGTCAAAATAACCTGAAGAATGTTGACGTCAATGTTCCATTGGAATGTCTGACGGTGATTACAGGTGTTTCCGGAAGCGGAAAATCGACTTTGATGAAAGAAGTGATGACGAATGCGATTCAGATTCAGTTGGGAATGGGTGGAAAAAAAGCAGATTACGATTCGGTGGAATTTCCTTCAAAATTGATTCAGAATATCGAATTAATTGATCAAAACCCGATTGGAAAATCGTCACGTTCCAATCCTGTAACGTATCTGAAAGCCTATGATGACATCCGTGACCTTTTTGCAAAACAGAAATCTGCAAAAGTTCAAGGTCTGAAACCGAAGCATTTTTCTTTCAACGTAGATGGCGGAAGGTGTGACGAATGTAAAGGCGATGGTGTAATCACAGTATCAATGCAGTTTATGGCCGACATCGAGCTGGAATGTGAACATTGCCACGGCACACGTTTCAAAAAAGAAATCCTCGAAATCAAATACGACGAGAAAAATATTTCCGACATCCTTCATATGACAGTTGACGAAGCGTTGGAGTTCTTCAAGGAAAATCACGAAGAAAAAATTGCAACCAAGCTAAAACCGCTTCAGGATGTTGGCTTGGGTTATCTGCAATTAGGTCAGTCCTCTTCTACTCTTTCCGGAGGTGAAGCTCAGAGAGTGAAGCTGGCATCGTTCCTTGTGAAAGGTGTAACGACAGAAAAAACCTTGTTTGTTTTTGACGAACCTTCAACCGGTTTGCATTTCCACGATATTAAAAAGTTACTAAAATCGCTTCAGGCATTGATAGAATTAGGACATTCAGTGGTGGTGATTGAACATCAGCCAGACATCATCAAATCTGCTGACTACATCATTGACGTTGGTCCAAATGCCGGAAAATACGGCGGCGAGATTGTTTTCACAGGAACACCGGAAGATTTGATTAAAGAAAAAAAGTCTTTTACGGCGAAGTACATCAAAGAAAAACTCAATTAATAGAGTTATCCACAAAAAAATGTGGATAAGTATGAAATTTTAACATTTAGTTTACAAATGGTATGGTTTTTATTTCTAAATTTACAATAGAGATTTAGGAAATGATTACAAAATTTGCTTTTGACCCAATCGGAATTACTCAAATTAAATTTGATATAAAAATTTAAAGGATAGCATTGTCGGCTGTCCTTTTTTGTTGTTGTCTAACTAAAAAAATGAGATGTTTTATCTACTGAACCGGCTTCTAAAGAGTCGGTTCTTTCATTTCGTAAAGGCTTCGACTCTGCTCAGCCTGACAATTCTTATTATACATTTAATACTAAAAGTGTCACACTGAGCGGAGTCGAAGTGTTTTGAATTACAAAAAAAGACTGCCTCTTTCGAAACAGTCCTTCTTTTCATTTTTTACGATTTATTTATTTAGCAGCATTCACATTGATCCCAATTTCGATGTCTTTGCTGATCATCCATTCAGCCGGATCCGTTTCATCCGTCCCGAATTTGATTCCCCAATCTGCTCTGTTGACTGTAAATTTAGCTTCAATAGCCGCTTTACCTTCGGCAACAGTCACTTTTGCAGGGAAAGAAACATTAAGCGTTTTTCCTAACAATGTCAAGTTTCCGCTTACCGTTTTGTTAGCACCCGCGACTGCATCTTTTGGAAGTTCTCCAGTCAAATCCGCAACAGAAGTGATTTTGAAATCAGAAGTTGGTTTTTTTGTAACGTTGAAGAAATCTTCATTTTTCAAGTGCGCTTCCAGGTCAGCCGGCTTTTTGTCAGCCTCCGTTACAGATGCAGGGTCAACTTTCAATGTGGTCATATCAATAACGAAATCACCTGAAGTTACCGCATCATTCTCAACTGTAATTTCTCCGGATTTCAAATTAAGTGTTCCCCATCTCGGTGCAAATCCACCTTTGTGAAACGCTTTCCAGTTCACGTTGGATGTAGCCAAATCTACTTTGTAAGCTTCACCGGTTTTTGCTGCAACTTCCTGTGCATCTTTTACAGTTTCTTTTTTGTCGTTACAAGCTGTGAACATCAAAGCAGCGCCTGCCAATGCCAATACTGTTAATTTTTTCATAGATAATATTTTAAATTAATATTGATTTTTCTTGCAGCAAAAATAAGACCTTAAATATTGACACAACATTGATGTACATCAATAAAATCTATAGTTGTAATTATTTTGACTTAGCCGAATTTTTAGATTTGGGCAGCTTTATCCGCCTTCCACTTCCGCTATTTTTTGCCAAAGCTAAATTCCAGCCACAAAAAAAATGAGCTCCGTTCAAACCTAACGGAGTGGTTCATCGATTCAAATAAAAATAAATAAGAATTTTGAGATAAGTCGGGCTGCATAAGATTCTATGCATTAAGATCAATTTAATATTTAACATAATATTCCAAAATAATAAAAACCAAAAAAAACAATCATAATAAACTGATTATCAATAATAAAATATTTTAACGAAAATTAAAAAATATCAAGATTGGGCATTAAATTTGATTCTAAATTTTAACTTAATTAACATTTTTTAACAATTTAAAATCTTTTATTTCCAATGAAAAAAACTTTTGCTGAAAAATCAAATCATTTGGTTTTTCTTGGGACTGCTGCTTTAATCGTTAACGCAGTATTTTTTTGAATTCCTGCAACAAAAAATCAGAACAGGTAACAAGTTCAAAAACAAATTCAGAAAAAGTTGTCCCCCAAACAGCGAAAGTGATTTCCACAAAACCGGAGATTCCCGACGACCCGAATAAACGTTATATCTATCTGACCTTTGATGATGGTCCGAATAAAGGAACGGAAAACCTTCTGAAAATCATCAACAAATACCAAATTCCTGTAACATCTTTCATCGTAGGAAAACACGCTTATGATAGCAAAACGCAGACAAAAAACCTGAAAGAATTAGACAATCACGAGTTGGTAGAATTAGCCAATCACAGCTATTCTCACGCAGAAAACAAATACTCTGAATTTTATAAAAATCCGGAAAAAGTAGTCCACGATTTTGACCGAGCCAAAGACAGCTTAAAATTCAAGAACAAATATGCAAGAACGCCCGGACGAAATATCTGGAGAACTTCTAACATCAATAATACCGATATCAAAAGTTCTAAAACTGCCGCAGACGAATTACAAAGAGCAGGTTATGTTTTGGTTGGCTGGGATCTTGAGTGGAAACCTGACAATACAATGAAGCTGAAAGGTTCTCATCAACAGATGGCAAAGCGCGTGGACAGCATATTTTTCAATGATTTGGAAAAGACCTCCCGACATTTGGTTTTTCTCACGCACGACCAATATCTTCAGGATGATGATTCGGTTAAGGAATTGGATTTGTTCATTTCCGGTTTGCAGAACAGCAATCGTTTTGAATTCAGAAAAATTTCTGATTATCCTAAGATTAATGATATTTTGAAATAATTTTTTTAAACCACAAAGGCACAAAGTTTTTTCACAAGGTTCACAAGTTAAATAGTTGTGTTCTTAGTGAGACCTTTGTTTCTTTGTGTTTAAATTATTCAAATTCTTTTGAAACACCCAATCCAAACAACGCAAAATCGTAGACTGCAGGGTCATCGGCATTATATTTTCTGAGTATCAAATCCAATTCTTCAACTGCTTTCCAATCGTTTTGTTTTCTGGTTAATATTCCTAATTTTCTGGAAATATTTGCCGTGTGAACATCCAACGGAACGGAGAGAAACCTTGGGTCAATTTTTTCCCAAATTCCAAAATCAACGCCTTTTTTATCTTTCCGAACCATCCATCGCAAAAACATTATTAACCTTTTGGAAGCCGAATTTTTGTAAGGCGAACTGACGTGTTTTTGCCCGCGGTGTTTTTCGGAAATAAAATGATTTCGGAAACGTTCGATAGAATGAGAGAAATTGCTTTCGTTTTCATTGATTAGAAACACATCTTCCAGACTTTCAAATTGGTTATAAATTCTTTTAAAATTCTTCAGGAAGAAAATAAAATCTTCGTGATTGAAAGTTCTGTGAATTGCTTTTTGTGGAATCTTTTTTAAATCAGAATCAGTAAAATTCATCACAAAATCGTATGGTGAATTCCCCATCAATTCCATCATTTTATTGGCATCATTGATAATCGATTTTCGGTTTCCCCAGGCAATACTTGCAGATAGGAACCCCGAAATTTCGATATCCTGCTTCAAAGAAAAACGATGCGGGATCTGAATGGGATCATTGGTAATAAAATCCGGTGAATTGTAGAGTTCTGCTTTTTCATTCAGCAAATCGAAGATGTCTTTTTCTTTCAAATTCATTATTCAAAAATACGAAATTGTTATATCGCAAAGTCGCAGGAAATTATTGTTATTATGCAAAAAAGTCGCAAAGTTCTTATTGAAAACATTTGCGACTTAATAAATTAATGATTTAAAATCTAATATCTAGACTCTAATATCTAACTTCTCTTTGTCTATCTTCCAATCACTTCAGTAATTGGTTTTCCAACGGCGCCACTTGGGAATTCGATGTGAAGTAATGCGGAGATTGTTGGCGCAATATCTGTCATATAATAATCACCATTGCTCTCGCCATGTTTGATTCCCCAACCCATAAAAATCAATGGAATATGTGAATCGTAGGAATTCCAAACGCTGTGTGTTGTTCCTTTTTTAGCATAAGTCGGCAACATCCCATCGTGAGAAATGATTTGTATATCACCGCTTCTCTGCCAGTTATAACCATTAATCGTTCGGGATTTTATCGGTTCCGGAATCGCTGACGAACCAATCTTCTTCAAATCCACAGCGTACAAAACTCTTGGATCTTTGTTAAGATTGTCTATAATTGTAGCCTTGATAGCTTCTTCATCCAGATTTTTTTCTTTGATGAGATTCTGGTTCAGATAAATTTGATAATTATCGATTCCGAGAATCAATTTAGAATTGGCATATTTCTTTTCCAATTCTGCTCCCAGATTTTTTTCCATTCCTTCATCAAAGAAACCGCCTAGAATTTTGTTGGCTCTCAGGAAACCTTCCGCATTTGCTCCACCATGATCAGCAGACAGAAAAATCAAATAATTGTTCTTACCAACTTTCTCATCCAACATTTTGAAAAACACCGCCAAATCTCTGTCCAATCTGATGTAAGTATCTTCCACCTCGATGGAATTTGGTCCATAAGAATGTCCTACATAATCCGTTGAAGCCAGGTTAATAGCCAGAAAATCTGTTTCAGTTCCTTTTCCTAAGGCATAATTATCCAAAGCCGCTTCAGCAAATTTTAGTGTCAAAGTATTTCCAAAAGGTGTCGTTCTGATAACGCCTTTTTTAGTCGCATAATCTGATAAAAGATTTTTATAAGGAAAAACCGGTTCTTTTGCCGTTCCTACAGGAAATTCCCACTCGACATTATCAACCGTACTTTCAGTATATTGATTAATTGGCAAAGCTGTTTCCCAACCGTTAGCCAATAATTTTTCCGGAACTTTCTGGTCGTTGAAGTCTTTTACCCATTTTGGCAACTCATTCATATAATAAGAACTTGTGATGAAGTTTCCGGCAGAATCGTCAAACCAAAAAGCACCAGTCGGATTGTGACCTGCCGGCAAAATCGAAGCGCGGTCTTTCAAAGAAACGCCAACGACTTTTGACCTGAAATTACTTGCGATTCTTAGCTGGTCTGTAACTGTAGTTGACCAAAGATTTTTCGGAGAATGACTTCCATTTCTTCTATTATCCGTTCCAACGGGATTGACACTGTCATCGGTTGTACAATAAACGTTTTTCCCTGTCGCTTTATCCGTCCAGTCGTTACCGGCAATCCCATGAATGGAAGGCACAGAACCTGTATAAATGGAAGTATGACCGATAGCTGTAACAGTTGGAATATAAGGAATATGAACATTATTGAATGAATAACCTTCTCCCAACAATCTCTTGAAACCGCCTTCTCCAAATTTCTTTTCAAAACGGTAGAGATAATCCCAACGCATCTGGTCGACGACTAATCCTACAACTAATTTTGGTCTTTCTCCCGAATTTAATTTTGATTTCTGAGCATTTATATTTCCAATTGTGGCCACCGCCAAAACGAAAATCTGAATTTTCCTGAACATTGATTTACTTTTAATTGAGTCCCAAATTTACATCTTTCAAAAGTTTTGGGATGTGAAATTTTATTAAAATTTATTTTGCCAGAATTTTAAACGCAAAGAGCGCAAATATTTTTTTGAACTTATTGAAAATATTTTTAAGGTTCGCAAAGGTGTTTTACTCATCAAAGATTTTCGATTTATCTTTAACAAAAAGAGCGAGCAAAAGCCCGTTCTCTCAATATAAAATATAACAAAAATTTATTTGCCTCCTCCTGCGTTCTTCTCGACATCGGTTTTAGTATTTTCTTTTACTTTTTGGTTTCCGAAACGTTTCACAAAGGTGAGCGAGAATCCGTACCAATCCCATTTGTTGTAATTTCGAATCATCCCTGTTGAACTGTAAGTCGTATTGTCTACACTTGGCCTTTTAAAAATGTTCATCAACTGCAAGCTGGTTTCGATTTGAGAATTCGGGAAAATCTTGGTTACAGAGATGTTATGAAAGAAATTGTATTTATTCGCAACAGAGTTTCCGTAATTCTGATTATCAACACTGAACCAACCACTGATATTGATGTTCTTATTGAATAGATTAGTATAAGAAAGATTGGTAGAACCACCGATATAACTGATATAGTTGTTTTCCTGATTCAGTCCATTTTTTCTATTGAAATCGCTGTTATCAATATAATACCAACCGATTCCGAAATTGACATTCAGTTTATTTTTGAATAGGTTCTGATTCGTATTGGCAAAAAGATAAAACTTCTCAACCTTTCCTTTGAAATTTTCCGAGACTGAAATTGTTTTTCCGTCTTCTTCTACAAATTTGTTCCAATAATCCTGGTCTGTAAACATATATCTTGCTGATAAGAAATACTTTTTGAATAAACCGAACTTCAGTACTACTCTATCACTTGGATTAGGAAGCAAGTCCATATTTCCGCGATAGTACATCCCATTATTTCCGGGCAAAACAAACGGGTTGAATTCCGAATACCAGGGTCTCCAAAGACTATGATTGTATGTCAGACTCAAATCGTAATTCGGTGAAAAAGCATACTTCAGCAAGAGATTAGGCATAAAAGTTCCATAAGAATCTTTTCTTTTATTAGCATTTTCACTGATTTTGTAATCAATATGCTCATATCGCAGACCTACCCGTGTCTCAAGCTTTTCAAAAAAGGTTTTACTATAAGTGAAATAAAGTGAATTGATATTGTCTTTATATTGGAAATCACTGATTGCATTATTAGTATTATTCAAAAAATCAAAATAATTATTTGGAATTACATTATTATTAAAATCAATTTTCCCACCAACTTCCAGGGTTCCGCCATTTTTCCCCAAAGGCGTTGTATAATCTACCTTTACGTAATAATTCCTAGTCTGATTATAAGAATCGATTCTATAAAAATTTGGAATCAAAGCTGTTTCATTGAAAATAGTATTTCCGTTATCAGAATCATAATTGATTCCTAAGTTGACATCCAGAATTTTATTTTTCTCCTTGTCGTAATATTTGTAGAAGAGATTGGTACCAAGCGTTTTCGCAACTGAAGATTTTGTTAAATCCTGAACAAAAGTATCTTGTAAAACATTATCTACATAAGTTGTACCTCCGGAATTGGAAGTAGAGTTTCTTTTTCCCTGATAATATTCCAGCACAAGCCCTACATTATTTTTATCATTGAGCTCAAACTCTGAAGTTGATGATACCGAAGGATTTTTATTTTTAAAGATACTTTCTGCATCAATATTTTTTACTGTTTTGGTATCATAAATAGTATTGACTGAAGAATTTTGTGTGATAAAAATATTGTCTCCATAACTTCCTCCAAACGTCTGAGTGAAATTCTTTTTATGGTAATTAAGATTCAAACTTCCGTATTGGTTGTTTTTCGTATTCTGAGTATTGGTCAAGGAAATACTTCCCTTCATACCTTCATCATCGCGTTTTTTCAGAACGATGTTGATCACTGCGCCAGTTGCTTCATAACGGGAAGAAGGACTGGTGATGACTTCAATTTTCATCAGGTTATCTGCAGGAATCGTTTTGAGATATTCCTTCAGTTCCTTACCTGTAAAAACTGACTTTCTGTCGTTGATGTAAACCGTCACAGATTCTCCTTCCGCTCTCACATTATCATTGTTATCGATGCTTACCAAAGGTGTCATTCTTACAATATCCCAAGTGGTATTTCCTGCTAGAATAGAACTGTTTTCCACATTAAACACGGTTCTGTCGGCTTTACTTTGGACAGTAGGTTTTTTGGCGATAACGGTGACAGCTTCTATTTCTTTGGATTTGAGAGTATCTTTGTTTTGTGCGAAAGAAATTGTAATCGATAATAATCCTAATAAGGATAAGGCTGACTTCATTGTTATTTTGTTTTACTTATAAGACAACTACTTTAGCACATTTGTTACATCAAGAATCAATTAAATTAGTATTAATTCGAATTTTAATTAAATTTGGAAAAACATATTCTTAACATGAATTCAAAAGTTGACGAACACATCAATCAGTCCAAACAATGGAAAGACGAGATGAAGGCATTGAGAACCATTATCCTGGATTGCCAATTGACAGAGGATTTCAAATGGGGAAAACCCTGTTATTCTTTTCAAGGTAAGAATATTGTAATTATACAAGGCTTCAAAGATTACTTTGCACTTTTGTTCTTCAAAGGCGGATTGATGAAAGATTCCGGACATCTTCTTGTGAAAATGGGAGAAAATACGCAAGCTGGAAGACAAATGCGGTTTCAAAATGTTCAGGATATTTTGGATAAAAAGTCAATTATTAAAGATTATATTTTTGAAGCTGTTGAAATTGAAGAACGTGGCGAAAAAGTGGAAATCAAAAGAGATGCAACACCAGTTCCCGAAGAATTTCAAATCAAACTAAATGATAGCCCCGAGCTGAAATCTGCGTTCGAATCTTTGACACCCGGAAGACAACGAGCTTATCTTTTTCATTTTTCCGCACCAAAACAATCCAAAACAAGAGAATCCAGAATAGAAAAATTAATCCCAAAAATATTGAAAGGTAAAGGGATGAATGATTGACAATATTTTAAGTCTCGCTGATTTTTCAAATTTTGCAGATTTACAAAAAACTAAAGTTTTGCTTAATTCATTAAATCTGCGAGAGAAATATTTTTATCTAACACAATTAATCAATATGAAAAATAAACCTCAGCTTTCAGCAGAACAACAGGAAGAATTAATCAAAATTCTGAAAACCCGTTTCGAGAAAAACCCTAAACGTCACGAAAACATCCAATGGAAAGATGTTCAGAAAAAATTAGAATCTAATCCTGAAAAATTGTGGTCACTTAACGAAATGGAAAGAACCGATGGCGAACCAGATGTTGTGGGTTACGATAAAAAAACAGACGAATATCATTTCGCCGATTGTTCTGCAGAAAGTCCAAAAGGCAGACGAAGTCTTTGCTATGACCGAGATGCGCTGAATTCCAGAAAAGAACACAAACCTGTGAATAGTGCAATAGATCTGGCCAATGAAATCGGAATCGAGATTTTAAATGAAGAACAATACCGAGAATTACAAACGCTTGGAAATTTTGATTTGAAAACATCGAGCTGGGTAAAAACACCTGAAGAAATACGAAAATTAGGTGGTGCTATTTTCTGCGACAGACGTTACAATAATGTTTTCCTTTATCACAACGGCGCAGAATCTTATTATGCTGCGAGGGGTTTCCGTGGGGTTTTGAAAGTTTGAAACCAACATAAATTATGAAGCCGTTTAATTATAATTATTCTGATTTTGATCTTGTAAAAACTATTGCACTCACTTTTCCCGGCACCGAAGAAAGTATTTCTCACGAAGCAACACCTTCGGTAAAAATGAGAGGAAAATTAATGTGCCGGCTTCATGACAGCGGTCAATTTATTCCTATCCGTATCGGCTTTGATGCAAGAAATCATTATCTGGAAAGATTTCCTGAAATTTTTCATTTGCCTGATCATTTTAAAAATTACCCATATATATGTATGTGGAAAGATTGTCACGATAAGAAACTTATCGCAGAAGTTTTGGAAATCTCATGGCGATCTTTGGCTACAAAAAAGCAGGTTAAGGATTTTGACACAAGCAAAAATTCGTTTGGTTAAATCATTAAGCACAATCCTTACAAACTCCTGTCAAAATACAGTTAACACTTTCCACAGAATAACCATTCTCCAAAGAAAATTGAACTTCAATCGGAAGACATTCTATTGTTTCACAGTTTGTACATCTGAAATGAAAATGATGATCTGCCAGCTTTTTTTCATCACATTTGATGCAAACTGCGAAATACTGTTTTCCATCTTCAGCGACAATTCGGTGGAGAATTCCGTCCTCACAAAATCTATTCAAGACACGATAAACCGTTGCTCTGTCGATATCAATATCGACTTTTTTCATAATTGCTTCCTGACTCATTGCTTTTTTCGAATCTGCTAGAACATTTAGAACGGCATCTTTTGTTGGTGTACTTCTTCTTATCATTTTATTAATGCGATTTAGTTGCAATAATAAAAATTAATCCTAACTTTGACAAGAAATAAGCATTTAAATTTTCATCCCGAAAAATATTTGCCCTAAAAATCAAAATATGAAACAGGAAAATTCATTCGATGTCATTATAGTTGGCGGAAGTTATGCAGGTCTTTCTGCAGCAATGTCTTTGGGAAGGTCATTAAGAAAAGTTTTGATCATCGATAGTGGAAAACCTTGTAATATACAGACACCATATTCTCACAATTTTCTGACACAGGATGGAAAAACGCCAAAAGAAATTTCAACCATCGCAAAAGAACAAGTAAAAAAATATGATACTGTTGAGTTTTATGAAGGACTCGCAACAGAAGGCAAGAAGACAGAAAATGGATTTGAAATCAGAACAAAACGAGGTGAAGTGTTCGAAGCTAAGAAACTCATTTTTGCAACAGGAATTGTAGATGATGTTCCTAATATTAAAGGATTTTGGGATTGCTGGGGAATTTCTTTGATCCATTGTCCCTACTGTCACGGTTACGAATTCAGAACTAAGAAAACCGGAATTATTGCTAACGGCGACCGTGGTTTTCATATTGCATCATTAGTTAATAATCTGACCAATGATTTGACAATTTTAACAAGAGGAAAAGCCGAATTCTCGGAAGAGCAAACTCAAAAACTGAAACAAAATAACATCAATATCATCGAAACAGAAATAGATGAAATAAAGCATCAGAACGGATATATAGAAAATTTGATTTTATCAGATGGCGAAAAACTGAATTTCGATGCAGTTTATGGTGCATTTCATTTTAAACAACATTCTGATATTCCCGGTGCTTTGGGTTGTGAATTTACTGAACACGGACATATTAAAATTGATAACTTGCAAAAAACAACTATTCCCGGAATTTTTGCCTGTGGTGATAACTCCTGTCCGATGCGTTCCGTTGCCAATGCTGTTTACACAGGCAATCTCACAGGTGCGATGGTTAATATGGAATTGACAAATGAAGGTTTTTAGTTTGGGACATTTGTGTAAATTTGGATTCAAACAATATTGAATGAAAAATACATTTTTAATTGGCGCAGTTTTTATAGCTTTCACATTTTCTTGCAGTAAGGACAATAAAGAAACAATTGAAAATCCAGTGACCAATTCTGACAACAAAACAGAATTAAAAGCTGCAGAAAAAACAAATTCAAAAGAAGAACCAACGATCAACTTATCAGAATACAGCAAGCTTACACCGATTGAAATCAAAGATTCTAAACAGAAAGATGTCTTCAAAAAATACGGAATAGAGTTCGGTGGCGTTTGTTATTCTTGCGACCTTGCTATTTTTAAAATTAATAAGAAGAGTTTTGATATTGTGGAACTTTGTAATGAGAAGAATGTCCACAGTTATAAGGATTTCAGTTATGAAAAGAAAGGAAATAGTTTAAAAATCAAAACACCGGAATTTACTTTTATTTTTACACAAGTTGAAAACGAACCTATTTATCGACTAAAAATTGAAGGTCAAAAACCTGAATTCAAAAATATGAGAATTTCAGAATTTTACACTCAGGAAAGCTTGTTAGAAAAATTTGAAGAACACGATTGTGGCGATTTTCAAGGATAATTGAAATTAATTAAAAACAAAAACCATCTCAAATTGAGATGGTTTTAATTTATCTGGAATCTTAAGATTAGAACTTAAGATCTCCGTTAACTTCTCTTACAGCTTGTGCTGCTTCAGCGAATTTCAATTGCTCATCTACAGTCAAAGTGATGTTTACGATTTTCTCTACACCATTTTTCCCAATGATCGCTGGAACCCCAAGACAGATATCATTCTGTCCATATTCTCCCTCAAGCATCAATGAGCAAGGAATCATTTTCTTTTTGTCACAAAGAATAGACTGAACCATTACAGAAACAGCCGCACCCGGTGCATACCAAGCAGAGGTTCCTAACAATTTTGTCAATGTAGCGCCGCCAACTTTAGTTTCTTCGATCACAGAAGCTCTTTGCTCATCAGTCAAAAATTCGGAAACCGGAACACCGTTTCTTGTTGCTTTGCTGAATAATGGCAACATTCCTGTATCAGAATGCGCAGCGATTACCATTCCGTCAACATCAGAAATTGGACTTTCCAGCGCTTCTGCTAATCTGTATTTGAATCTCGCTGAGTCTAAAGCACCTCCCATTCCGATGATTCTTTCCTTTGGAAGACCTGATGTTTTGTGAACCAAATACGCCATTGTATCCATTGGGTTAGAAACCACGATAATGATTACATTGGGCGAGTGTTTTACTAAGTTTTCTGTTACTTCTTTTACAATTCCAGCATTGATTCCGATCAATTCTTCTCTTGTCATCCCTGGTTTTCTAGGAATCCCGGAAGTGATCACCGCTACTTTTGAACCTGCAGTCTTGGAATAATCTCCGGTAGTCCCTGTGATTTTGGTATCGAAACCATTAAGGGAAGCTGTCTGCATCAGATCCATTGCTTTTCCTTCTGCAAATCCTTCTTTGATATCCACCAAAACAACTTCTGAAGCGAAGTCTTTCATTGCGATATATTCTGCACAGCTTGCTCCTACTGCACCAGCTCCAACTACGGTAACTTTCATAATGATAATGTATTTTTTATTAGTTTAAAATTCTGTTTTGTATTGCTCGTAAATATAATAAACTTAATTATTTCCTTAATCATATTCAGTTTGATTTTTGTCATATTACCGTATTATTAATTCTGTTATCCTATGATATATTTATCCATCAACACCATTATGAGTGTTAAAATATGGTTGATTTTTCGTAAATTTGCTTAGAAAAAAATTAAAAATATGTCAGAAAACAACATAAAATCTATTGCGGTTTTGACCTCAGGAGGAGATGCTCCGGGGATGAATGCCGCTCTTAGAGCAGTTGTAAGAACAGCAAATCATTTTAACATAGACTGTTACGGAATTCGTGAAGGTTATAATGGATTAATTGCAGGTGATGTTACGAAAATGGGACCTCGTTCCGTAAAAAATATAATCAATCAAGGAGGAACAATTCTGAAATCTGCAAGATCAAAAGAATTTATGACAGCGGAAGGAAGAAAAAAAGCTTATGAACAATGTCAGAAACTCGGTATTGACGCTTTAGTTTGCATTGGTGGAGACGGAAGTTTTACCGGTGCCAAGATTTTCAATGAAGAATTCGGGATCAAAGTAATCGGCATTCCGGGAACTATTGACAATGATATTTTTGGAACTGATAACACAATCGGTTACGATACAGCTCTTAATACAGCTATGGACGCTATTGACAAAATCCGTGATACAGCCACTTCCCATAACCGAGTGTTTTTTGTGGAAGTAATGGGCAGAGATGCTGGATTTATAGCGCTTAACAGTGGAATCGCGACAGGAGCTCTTGACATTCTGATCCCTGAAAGAAAAGATAGTATGGAAGACCTTTTCAGCACTTTCCGAATGGCGGAAAAAGTGGGTAAATCATCCAGCATAGTCGTTGTTGCTGAAGGCGAAGAATTAGGAAGTATCTATGATCTTGCCAAAGCAACAAAAGAAGAATTCCCATCTTATGACATCCGTGTGACTATTTTGGGACATATCCAAAGAGGCGGTTCTCCAAGCTGCGCAGACCGAGTTCTTGCCAGCAATCTTGGTTACGGAGCAGTTATAGGACTAATGGAAGGCCGAAACAAAGTAATGGTTGGGATGCAGTCAAACAAAATCACCTATACCCCAATAGAAGAAGCTATTAAAAAGCATAACGAAATCGACAAAAACTTACTTCAGATCGCTGAGATTTTGGCGATGTAATTTTTAATCAAAACAATAATAAAACAAAACCTTAATTTTTTAAATCATATGTCAACAATTAAAGTAGGAATCAACGGATTCGGTAGAATCGGACGTTTAGTTTTCAGAGCAATGGCTGAAAGAAGCAACATCGAAGTTGTAGGTATCAATGACCTTATCGATGCTGAATATATGGCTTATATGCTAAAATACGATTCGGTTCACGGAGCGTTCAAAGGAGAAGTATCAGTACAAGGAAACAACCTTGTGGTTAACGGAAAAACAATCCGTGTAACAGCTGAGAAAGATCCTAATAACCTAAAATGGAACGAAGTTGGTGCAGAATATATCGTAGAATCTACAGGATTATTCCTTTCAAAAGATTCGGCTCAGGCTCACATCAACGCTGGTGCTAAGAAAGTGATCCTTTCTGCTCCTTCAAAAGATGATACGCCAATGTTCGTAATGGGTGTAAACCACAAAGAACTGACTGACGATATCAAAATCTTCTCAAACGCATCTTGTACGACTAACTGTCTTGCACCTTTGGCAAAAGTAATCCACGATAACTTTGGTATCGCTGAAGGTCTTATGACAACTGTACACGCAACGACCGCAACTCAAAAAACGGTAGACGGACCGTCTGCAAAAGACTGGAGAGGTGGTAGATCTGCTCTTAATAACATCATCCCTTCTTCTACAGGTGCTGCAAAAGCGGTAGGAAAAGTAATCCCTTCTCTTAACGGGAAATTGACCGGTATGTCTTTCAGAGTTCCAACTGCTGACGTTTCTGTAGTCGACCTTACTGTAAAGTTGGACAAACCGACTTCTTACGAAGAAATCTGTGCTGCTATCAAAGCGGCATCTGAAGGTGAACTGAAAGGAATTCTTGGTTACACAGAGGATGCTGTAGTTTCTCAGGATTTCGTAAGCGATGCAAGAACTTCTATCTTCGACAAAGAAGCTGGAATTATGTTGAATCCAACTTTCGTTAAACTAGTATCTTGGTACGATAACGAGTGGGGTTATTCTAACAAATTAGCAGATATGCTTGTTCATTCAGCTTCTTTGTAATCTGAAACTGAATCAAAATAAAAACCTCTGAATTTCTTCAGAGGTTTTTTATTACTCAATTATGAATTTAACAGTTTGAACTTTTTGATTCTTGTCAATTAATTTCAAAATGTAAATTCCTTTTTTAAGATGACTGACATCTGCAACTTTGCTTTGATTATCAAAAGATTTATCCAACAATTTTTGTCCTGTAAAATCATAAATTTCATATTTGATTAAATCTAATGAAGATGAAATAAACAATTTATCTGATGTTGGATTCGGATAGATTTTGATTTTGGAATCAATAAGGTTATTAGTTGTCAGATGTTCTTCTTCTCCTCCAAAAATTCTTGTAATCCTGTTTCTGCCGACATCATTATAAGAAGTAAAATCTCCAACTGCAATGAATTTCTCATTCTGATTAATAATTTTATACACTGCTTTATTGGCTCCGGCCGCTGTCTTATTGAATGTATCATCCAAAGTTCCGTCAGCTTTAAGTCTGGCAATATAATTTCTATTGATATTATTGAATTTGGTAAAACTGCCTCCGATTAGAATTTTACCATTGGCTTCAAGCGCCAAAGTTTCTATAGAAGCATTGGCTCCAGCGCCGCTTGTAAAAGTTGTATCTCTGCTACCATTGGCATTAAGTCTGGCAATTCGATTTGAAGATACACCCGCAAAAGTTGTAAAATTGCCACCAATGATGATTTTCCCATCTTCCTGAATCAATACACTGCTTATTGTATTATTAGCTCCGGTTCCGATTGTAAAAGTTGTGTCCAGAGTTCCATTAGAATTTAATCTGGCAATCCTGTTTCTTGCAACGCCATCATAAGTTGTGAAAGTTCCAGCTATTACAATCTTATTATCAGGTTGTAACCTCATAGAATATATTGCATTATTAGCACCGCTTATGGGAGAAAAACTGCTATCGATAGTACCATCAGGATTCAATCTAATAATTCGATTAGCCGTTTTCGTATTAAAAACAGTAAAATCCCCGCAAATCAAAATCTTACCGTCTGGCTGAACCAAAATTTCCCTTACAGGATCTGTTGGCCCAAAACCGATTGCAAAAGTATTATCCAGACTTCCAGTAGAAGTCAATCTTACCAAGTATGATTTCTGAAGATTATTAAACGTTGAAAAATCTCCCCCTACAAGAATTTTTTCATCAGGTTGCAATGCAACGGTCCGAACTAACTGATCCGGGCCAATCCCAACCTGCAAAGTTATATCTACATTACCATCTGCATCAATCCTGGCAATTCTATTATTGAGATTATCATTAAAACTATTGAAGTTACCTACAATAACCATCTTTTTATCCGGCTGGACTGTAATAGATCTAACTGTTCCGTCGGCAGCATTTCCGGGATTGAAGCTTAAGTCCAGATTTCCATCAGAATTAATCCTTGACACATATCGCTTAACATTATTATTAAAAACAGCATAGCTTCCGCCGATAATCAATTTTCCGTCCGTTTGTTGCTGAAAACTTGTTGTGCTTCCTCCAAAACCTTTCCCAGGATTAAAGCTGGTATCAATTGTCCCATTCTCATTAATTCTGGCAATGTAATTCCTAGCTACATTATTATAAGAGATAAAATCTCCAGCAAGTAAAAGTTTATTATCATTGAGAATTAAAATATTTCTCACAATATTATTAGCACCAGTACCAATTGTAAAGCTATTATCTATTGTACCGTCATCATTCAGTTTTACAATTGAGTTTTTAGTAACGTTATTATATTTAGTGAATTTACCTCCCAAAAATATCTTTGCGTTATTTGCAATTAATATTTTGTAAATGATATTATTAGCGCCTGTTGAAGCAAAAGATTCATCAATACTCGCATCAGAATTCAGCCTGATAAGATAACTTTTTGCAACGGAATTATATGTGGTAAAATTACCTCCAGCCAATATTTTTCCATCAGCCTGAACAGCCAATGAGTAAACATGAGAATTGAAGCCTGAACTTGTATCAAAATCCATATCCAAAGATCCGTCCGGATTAAGCCTTGCCAGATATTTCCTGTCAACACCGTTATATTTTGTAAACTGTCCACCGATAAGGATTTTACCATCATTTTGTAAAGTAACACATTCGATAATTCCATCTGCGCCGGTTCCAATCACAAAGCTGTTATCCGTACTTCCATCAGCATTCAATCTTACAATTCGATTCTTTGAAATTCCATTGAATGTTGTAAAATTTCCGCATACAATTATTTTTCCGTCCGGCTGAAACATTAGAGAAGAAACGTAATTATTGGCGCCCGAACCTATAAGAAAAGTATTATCGAAACTTCCATCCGCATTAATTCTTGCAAGTGATTTTGCATTATTACTATTATATGTTGTAAAATCACCGCCAATAATGATCTTACCGTCCTGCTGAATCAAAACATCTTTTACATAGTCATTAGCGCCGTCGCCCCACCCGAATCCGAGGTCTGAAGTATTAAAAGTTGTATCTACACTCCCAGGCTGCTGAGCATAAAGAACAAATACAAAAAAAGAAAATATAATTGATAAACTTTTTTTCATCCTTAAAAAATATCTACAAATTTAGTTGATAATTTGGAGATTAGAGCATTTTATTATTTGTAAGACATTAAGAAAATTTTAAACTTTATCTCTTTATTTTAATTTTTATAAGAGAAAAAAATTAGGCTTTCATATTTAAAATGATTATTTTTGAGAATAATTTTTTTCAAACAATGAGTAGTACAGACGATAAGAAAAAAGCACTGCAGCTGGTGCTTGAAAAACTAGATAAAACCTACGGAAAAGGAACCGTAATGACCTTGGGAGAAGACTCTGTGGACACGACTATCGAAGTAATCCCTTCAGGATCTTTGGGAATTGATTTGGCTCTAGGAGTTGGTGGATATCCAAGAGGGAGAATCATAGAAATCTATGGTCCCGAATCTTCCGGTAAAACAACACTTACGCTTCATGCTATTGCGGAAGCTCAGAAAGCTGGCGGTATTGCTGCATTTATTGACGCAGAGCATGCGTTTGACAGAAGCTATGCAGCAAAGCTTGGAATTGACCTGGAGAATTTGATTATTTCTCAACCTGACAACGGTGAACAGGCTTTAGAAATTGCAGACAACCTGATTCGTTCAGGAGCGATCGATATTGTTGTAATTGACTCCGTGGCAGCCCTGACTCCAAAAGCAGAAATAGAAGGGGAAATGGGTGATTCCAAAATGGGTCTTCATGCAAGATTGATGTCACAAGCTCTTAGAAAACTAACTGCTACAATATCAAGAACGAAATGTACTGTGATTTTCATCAACCAACTTCGTGAAAAGATTGGCGTAATGTTTGGAAATCCTGAAACTACAACAGGAGGTAATGCTCTTAAGTTTTACGCTTCCGTAAGAATCGACATAAGAAAAGCCAGTGCTCCAATCAAAAACGGAGACGAAGCTATCGGTAGCCGGGTGAAGGTAAAAGTCGTGAAAAATAAAGTAGCGCCGCCTTTCAAACAAGCAGAATTTGATATTATGTACGGAGAAGGTGTTTCCAAAGTTGGGGAGATCCTTGATACTGCCGTGGATCTAGGTGTTGTTAAAAAAAGCGGATCTTGGTTCAGCTATGATGAAACAAAACTGGGACAAGGCCGTGATGCTGTAAAAGATGTTTTGAGAGATAATCCTGAATTATCCGAAGAAATCGAAAATAAGATCAAGGAACTGATCAAACAAAAATAAAAAAAGGCTGTGAAAATTTCACAGCCTTTTTTTATTTAAAGAAATAAGTTAAACCTAAACTTAATACCTGTTCCGATTTTTTCTTTGCAGTCCCGGCATAACCAATTTCGGACGGACTGTTTTTAAGATTCGGATATGTATTTGATAATCCAATATCATATTTCAAAGCAAGTTCCAATTGCCTTTTGTAGCTGTAACCGACACCTGCTCCTACTCCAAAATTAAATGAATTAGCTTTTCCATAGCTATCCTTTTCATATTCCGGTTTATTGGTATTCTTAACCGTTTGATTAATCAGAAAATTAAATCTGGGACCTATTACTCCAAAAAACTCAGATTCGGCCTCAGAAAAATAGCCTTTGAAATTAAATGGTACACTCAGATAGTTATTAGCATAAACAGCATCATAGCCAGGCCTACCTTTAGCATCTTTCGCCTTTCCGGATTCGCCTGCACCAAAATATAAAGCTTCTACCTGGATGTAAAACTGCTCATCAACACCAATTGGCACCTGCGCTGTAAGACCTCCCAAAACAGAAAATCTCGGTCCTGAAGGATTGTGGGCATTTCTCACTCTGGAGTAAGTTCCTCCTGCAACCAGACCAAATTCTGTAGATCTGAAATCAATCTGTGCCTGAGATAAAAAGGATAACAAAAATAGAGACCCGAAAAGGATTTTTTTCATATTAGTGTGTTTATAAATTTCGTTCAAATTTAGACAAAAAAAATGAGAAGCTCAGACAAGAGCTTCTCAAAAATATATTTTAATAAGGTAATATATCTTATGCTAAAACTGAAGCAACAGTTTTACCGATCTCTGCCGGAGAATCAACAACATGGATACCGTTCTCCTTCATAATAGCCATTTTTGCCTGAGCCGTATCATCAGCACCTCCAACAATAGCACCTGCATGACCCATAGTTCTACCTTTTGGAGCCGTTTGCCCGGCGATGAAACCTACAACAGGTTTTGTCGAACCACTAGCTTTGTACCATCTCGCAGCTTCTGCTTCCAGAGATCCACCAATTTCTCCAATCATTACAACGGCTTCCGTTTCAGGATCGTTAATAAACAATTCCAAAGCTTCTTTTGTAGTTGTTCCAATGATTGGATCTCCACCAATTCCGATAGCTGTAGAAACTCCGAAACCAGCTTTCACAACCTGATCAGCTGCTTCGTAAGTTAAAGTTCCAGATTTGGAAACGATACCAACTTTTCCTTTTTTGAAAACAAAACCTGGCATAATTCCAATTTTAGCTTCGTCGGAAGTAATGATACCAGGACAGTTTGGACCTATTAAACGAACGTCTCTGTCTTGGATATAATCTTTTACTTTTACCATATCAGCAACAGGGATACCTTCTGTAATACAAACGATTACTTTGATACCTGCTTCAGCAGCTTCCATCACAGCATCTGCCGCAAATGCAGGCGGCACGAAGATAATACTTACATTAGCTCCCGCTTTTTCTACAGCTTCAGCAACCGAATTGAATACCGGCTTACCCAGATGCTCAGTGCCTCCTTTTCCCGGAGTTACACCGCCAACAACGTTGGTTCCGTAATCTATCATCTGACCTGCGTGAAAAGTACCTTCGTTACCTGTAAACCCTTGTACGATAACTTTAGAATCTTTGTTTACTAATACTGACATTTTTTATTGTAATTTATTGATTTTGCAAAAATTTTGTTATTCGCAAAAATAACGATAATAATTCAAAACTTTCTCGCTATTGTAATTTTTTTGAACGTTAAAAATATGATTTACTTCAGATTTTTGACTTTAACTTCTTTTCTGAGATAATCTCTGAATTCTTCTGCAATTGGTCCAAAATAAGTTCCTTTTTTGAGATCTCTGTTCACACCTGTTTTTGCCAATAGAATCGTACCTGTTGCGATCCTCACTCCTGAAGCCATACCAACTTGTCCCCAAATCGTTACTTCGTCTTCTATGATGCAGCATCCTGCGATTCCGGTTTGGGAGGCGATGAGACATTTTTTACCAAGAATTGTATCGTGTCCAATCTGGATCTGATTATCCAGGATACTGCCTTCGCCAATGGTAGTAGAAGCGGTTACTCCTCTGTCTATTGTGCAGCAGTTCCCGATTTCTACATTATTTTCAATAATAACATTACCCACGGAAATCAATCTGTCAAAATTGCCATTCAGTTTTCTGTAATAGAAAGCATCACCTCCGATTACTGTATTAGCCTGTATCACAACATTATCGCCGATTACTGTTCTATCACCGATTACAACATTGGGGAAAATGTGGCAATTCTTTCCTATTTTAACGTCATTTCCGATAACAACGGAAGGATGAATAAAAGATCCGTCTCCAACTTCAAGATCGTGAAGTTCTTCTTTGAAATTCGAAATCCTGGTAAAATGCGTATTGATTTTATTAAAATCCCTGAAAGGATCATCGGAAACCAAAAGCGCTTTGCCTTCCGGGCATTCTACTTCTTTATCAATTAATATAATGGTTGCAGCAGAATTGAGTGCTTTGTCGTAATATTTTGGATGATTGACAAAAACTATATCTCCGGGACGAACCATGTGGATCTCGTTGGTTCCAAGAACCTGGAAATTGTCATCTCCTATATATTTTGCGCCAATAATATCTGCAATTGTTTTTAGATTTTGCGGCTGATTAAAAGTCATAACTAGATATAAAATTTAGATATTAGATTGGTTTGTAATTGGTAATTTTGAAAATACGAATTACAAAGCAGCCCGACCTGAGTGGAGCTCTTTTTCTTTTTTGGCAAAAAAAGAAAAAAGCGGGAACGGAGGGCGGATAAAGCTGCCCAAATAAAAAATGGAAGTGTGAAGATCAACTCCAGACTTCCATCTTATATTATTTTACTCTTTCCAGATAAGAACCGTCTTCTGTATTAACTTTGATCTTATCTCCCGGCTCAATGAAAAGCGGAACCATAACTCTTGCGCCTGTTTCCACAATTGCATTTTTAAGAGCGTTGGTTGCTGTATTTCCTTTTACACCAGGATCAGCTTCGATAACTTCCAGATAAACTGTTGGCGGGATCTCAGCAGATAAAGGCACTTCATCAGCTTCTTTCAGGATAATAGTGACTTCTTCTCCAGCCTTCATAAATTGTGAGTTCTCGATCATCTCTTTGTTCAGGTAGATCTGAGAGAAGTCATCATTATTCATAAAGTGAAATCCGTTATCATCCTCATATAGGTATTGAAATTTTCTGGTAATTACTTTTACTTCATCGATCTTGTGACCTGCAGAGAATGTATTATCTACAACTTTCCCGTTGGTTACAGATTTTAGTTTTGTTCTCACGAAAGCAGGACCTTTTCCTGGTTTTACGTGCAAAAATTCGATCACTTTGTAAATGTCATTACTAAATTCTATACAAAGTCCTTTTTTGATATCGTTGCTTGTTGCCATTAGCTATTTATAAACTTATTATTTTATTATTCTTTTGAAGAGCCATATCCTTTTACGATACCTCTTGGTGAATTCTGGATAAAAGTGATGATCTCATCTCTTTCCATGGTTGGAAGCATCTCTTTCTCGATATATTCTATCGCCTGAGAGACATTCATTTTCATCTGGAAAATATAACGGTAGATCTTCTGTATCTCAAAGATTTTATCATTGGTAAAGCCTCTTCTTCTTAATCCTACAGAATTAATCCCGGCATAAGAAATAGGTTCTCTTCCCACTTTGATGTAAGGCGGAATATCTTTTCTGATTAATGAACCTCCGGAAATCATCGTGTGCTTTCCTATTTTTCCAAATTGCTGTACTGCAGATAAACCACCCATAACTGTAAAATCTCCGATCTCCACGTGACCAGCGATTCCGCAACCGTTTGCAATGATGACGTTATCTCCAATAATACAATCGTGTGCAATATGAGAAGTAGCCATAATCAAACAGTCACTTCCTACTTTGGTATAACCAAGCGCTTTTGTACCGCGGTTGACAGTTACACATTCTCTAAGCGTAGTATTATCGCCAATGATAGTCTGGGTATCTTCTCCGTCAAATTTCAGATCCTGAGGAATTGCAGAGATTACTGTTCCTGGAAAAATCTTACAGTTCTTTCCGATTCTCGCACCATCCATTATCGTAACATTAGAACCAATCCAGGTTCCTGCTCCAATAACAACATCCGAAGAAATGGTAGTAAAAGGTTCAACAGTTACATTTTTACCAATTTTCGCACGTGGATCTATTGCCGTAAGTTGGTGAATCATAAATTAAATTTTAGTTTTTGCGACCTGAGCCATCAATTCGGCTTCTACAACTACACTGTCACCAACATATCCATAACCTTGCATATGCACGATCCCTCTTCGTATCGGTTCGATCAGTTCAATTTTAAAAATCACCTGATCACCCGGAACTACTTTTTTCTTGAACTTAACATTATCCATTTTCACAAAGTAAGTAGAATAATTTTCCGGATCCGGAACATTAGCCAAAACCAAGATCCCTCCAACCTGAGCCATTGCCTCGATTTGTAAAACGCCCGGCATTACCGGTTCTTTTGGAAAATGTCCTACGAAGAAAGGTTCGTTCATAGAAACATTTTTAAGTCCAACCACGTGAGTGTCAGAAAGCTCCAAAATCTTATCTACCAGCAAAAACGGAGGTCTGTGCGGCAATAGTTTCATAATTCCATTGATATCGAAAACCGGCTCTGCCTTTAGATCGAAATCGGGAACATTTTTTCTTTTTTGCAATTTGTATTGTCTGTTTAGTTTTTTTGCAAACTGAGTGTTCACAAAGTGTCCTGGTTTGTTGGCTATAATTCTTCCTTTGATTCTGACACCTACCAAAGCTAAATCCCCAATCACATCAAGCAATTTGTGCCTAGCAGCTTCGTTGGTAAAGTTAAGTGTCAGATTATCAAGAATACCATTAGGACGGATAGAAACTTCATCCTTACCAAAAGCAACCTTCAGTTTTTCCAGAGTATCTGCTGTCAATTCTTTGTCAACATAAACAATCGCATTGCTGATATCACCACCTTTGATAAGGTCAGCATCCAAAAGCTGCTCAAGCTCGTGTAAAAAGCTAAATGTCCTTGCCGGAGCAATCTCTTCCTTGAACTCAGAAAGGTTTTTCATACTGGCATTTTGAGTTCCCAATACTTTGGTTCCAAAATCCACCATTGTAGTGATCTCGTAATCGTCAGCAGGAATTACAGTCAGTTCTGATCCTGTAGCAGGATCGATGTAATTCATCACTTCTTTAATCACCAGATATTCTCTTGGAAGATCCTGTTCTACAACACCTACTTTCTCGATTGCTTCAACAAAATATTTGGAAGAACCGTCTAGAATTGGCGGTTCTGCGCTGTTCATTTCCAGAATAGCATTGTCAATATCCATCCCGACAAGAGCAGCTAAAAGATGCTCACAAGTATGGATTTTAACGCCCAGTTTTTCCAGAGTTGTACCTCTTTCTGTGGTTGTTACGTAGTTTACATCCGCTTCAACTTGCGGACGTCCTTCGAGATCTGTTCTTACAAACACAAATCCGGTGTTTTCTTTTGCCGGCTTGATTGTCAAATTAACTTCTCTCCCTGTGTGAAGACCTATTCCTGAAAGGTTGATATCTTCTTTGATTGTTTTTTGTTTATCGCTCATTGTATTAGTTTTGAGGTGGAAGAATTGCTTCTTTTCCTGATACTTTTACTCTGATTTTTTATTTTCTAAATCGTTTATTCTTTTGACTATATCTGTAAAATTACGGAAATGAACATAGTTCCTTCTGTAATCGCTATAGTTGATTGCCGGCGAGCCGTACAATGTTTCACCATCTTTTGCGGATGAATTAACACCACTTTGCGCCTGGATTTTCACCTGGTTTCCTATTTTGATATGACCAACAATTCCTACTTGTCCGCCAATCTGATTCCAGTCTCCAATAATTGTAGATCCTGCAATTCCAGCTTGTGACGCAATAACATTGTGTTGACCAATCTTTACGTTGTGAGCAATCTGGATCAGATTATCAATCTTAGTTCCTTTTCCAATAATTGTAGAACCGATTGTTGCACGGTCTATACTACAGTTGGAGCCAATCTCAACATCGTCTTCAATAATCACATTGCCTAACTGAGGAATTTTTTTAAATCCATCGGCTGTTGGCTGGAATCCAAATCCGTCACCGCCTACCACTGTATTAGAATGGATTACACAATTATCTCCAACTACACAATAATCATAGATTCTTGCGCCGCTGTCAATTTTACAGTTCTTCCCTATTTTAACACCTTTACCAATGTAAACGTGTGGAAAAATCTGTGTGTTATCTCCAATTTTTGCTTTCTCAGAAACGTAAGTGAACGCGCCAATATAAACACCTTCACCAACCTGTGCAGTATCATGAAAGAATGAGCCTTCTTCTATTCCTGTTTTCCGTCCCTGCATCTCCTGATAAAGATTCATCAGAACCTGAAAAGAAATATAAGCATCTTCAACAGCAATAATAACGGGTTTGTAGTCCCTGTCCTCCAAAAGATTTTCAGAAACGATCAAAACGGCACATTCTGTTGTATCTATATGATTAGAAAAACGACTTTGACCAACAAAAGACAAATGTCCCTGCTGCCCGTTTTCTATCGGAGAAACGCCTGTTATAACAGTCTTTCCGTCTCCAATGATTCTCCCGTTTATCAATCCTGCAATCTGTTCTGCACTAAATTCCATAGTTTGCAAAGATAAATATTTTATTAATTAAGTTTTAATTTTTTATGACGAATCAAAACCGCTTTTACTTTAATGATTCTATTTCTCTTGGATAATAGATAATATATTTTTTGGTCGCGTTCTCCATACAACCGAATAGAATTTGATTCTCAGACTCTTCCAGTTTCAGCTTTCTACCCGATTTTTCCAACAGATAAATCGGTTGTTTCTCTGTATCATAAGGCAATAATGACCTAGAGATTTGTCCGACTAATTCTTCTCCGTTTTCTATATTGAAATATTGGTTGACTTTTTCTACTTTTTGTTTCAAAACTTCTTCAGAAAATGGTTTGGACGAAATAATACTTTTCGGAAATTCTCTGTAAATAACCGTTCTGCAAAGCCTCGCCAAAATGAAATCATCATTTTCTGTCCAGACTTTAATTGCCTGAAAAACATCCATATCATCAAGCATCGTAAATCTTCTGATATCTTCTTCTGTCGCTTCATCAAACTTATTTTTAACCAAAAAATATTTAAGGTTTGAAGGCGCTTCCAGATCAATGTTTTGAGAAACCAGATATTTAGCACGATTAAGAATCTGAACCAAAATGTGTTCGCCCAAAGCGGCTGTTTTATGGTAATAGACTTGCCAATACATAAACATTCTGGCAGTCAGATAATTTTCTATCGAGTAGATTCCTTTTGCATCGATCACCAACTCATCATCGCTCACATTCATCATCGAGATGATTCTTTCTACATTCACGCTTCCCTCTGAAACGCCTGTGTAAAAGCTGTCGCGTTTAAGATAATCCATCCTGTCAACATCCAATTGTGATGAAATCAACTGATTGAAAAACGGCCTGTGATATTTCCCCTGGAACATCTCGATTGCCAAATCCAACTTACCTTTGAACTCTTTGTTCAATCGGCTCATTAGCAGAATCGAAATCTTCTCGTGGTGCCAGTCATCCATCAGCATATTTTCCAAAGCGTGTGAAAACGGACCGTGACCAATATCGTGAAGTAAAATCGCCAGCATTGCAGCTTTCTCTTCTTCTTTTGATATTTTTACACCTTTCAATTTCAAGGTTTCCAAGGCTTTGAACATTAGATTCATTGCACCGAGAGCATGATGGAATCTCGTATGTTTTGCGCCTGGAAAAATAAGGGAAAGAAGTCCGGTTTGGGAAATCCTTCTGAGTCTTTGGAAATAAGGATGTTCTATGATATCGAACAAAATCTCGTGAGGAATTTTGATAAAACCGTGAACCGGGTCGTTGATAATCTTGAGTTTATTCTGCACCTTTTATAGTTGATGATTGATACAAAAATAAGGAAATTAAAATGGTTTTATGTAATAAATAATACAATGGAAAATAAATAATTTTTCACCTTCTTAATTATATCTATATTTGAAATACAGTTATAAAACTATGTACGTACTAATACAATCCAATATTCATAAAGACCCTGATTTTGATAGAATCTATCCAATTTTAGATGAATTAAAAATACCTTTTGAAAAAATTAATTTGACATCCTCTATTACCAAACTTGAAATTTTAGAAAATAGAAATGACGTATTTGTTTATGGTTCGGTAAAACTTGCAATGCTTGGGAAACAAAATAGTGATTGGAACCCAGGCTCGTTTTATGGAGGAAATCACTTATTTGAAATAAATTCAAAATTTTACAAAGAAAATCTATTGAATTATCAAACTGAAGTTAAGGAACTTTCAGAAAAATTAGTATGGAAAGACAAAGAAGAAAAATTCATAAAGCCTTACAAACTTGCAAAACTTTTCACTGGAAATATTTTCACAAAAAATAAATGGGAAAATTTTGTCGAAAATTCATTGAAAGACCCTCATACTCCATTAATGAATTCCAAATCACTTATTCAAATCTCAGAACCAAGAGATATTATTAAAGAAGCTAGATTATGGATTGTTGGTGAAAATATAATTGAAGCAGTTTATTATAAAATATTAAAAGATATTCCTTTTGAAGAAAAAGTTGAAGAACAAGGGATTGAGTTTGCAGAACAAATGATTTCAACTTTCAATGTAGCAGAAGCTTTTGTTATGGATATTTGCCTAACAGATATTGGTTGGAAAATTGTTGAAATTAATTGTATAAATAGCGCCGGTTTTTTCCCAAATGCAGATGTTAAAAAAATATTTGGAGCACTTAATAATTATTTTAGCAAATAAGTTTTAACTCTAAAATTTATTCTCAAACCAAAATCCTCAAACTTTTAGGCAAAACTTTAATATGAATCGGTGATTTGATTTTCTTGAATTCCCCATCAATGTGCCAAGTTTTTGTATTGACTTTAAATTCAATTTCTGAAACCGGAAGATACGTTACATAATCATCATCCTTCAGACGTTTGGTGAACATCCGGAACGCAAAAAAAGGCGAATAAGTCAAAGGAAACTTCTTAACCAAAACCAAATCTACCAAACCGTCACTTTTACTAGCCATTGGTGCAATGTAGGCATTATTACCGAACTGTCGCGTGTTGGCGATATTCAGCATTAGGTATTTGCCATTGTATTGCTTGTAATTTTCTTCTGAGAATTTGATTTTTATCGGTTTATAATTGAAAAAAGTTTTGATAGAAACTTTGATGTAATTCTTAAAACCGCGATTGGTTTTCTCAAATTCTTTTACCACTTTTCCGTCAAATCCTGTTCCTGAAACATTAATAGAAAAATGTTCATTTACCATAAACGTATCAATCTCACGGGATTTTTTAGCTTCGATTTTTTCTAAAAGACGGGAAATATTTTTGTTAAAATTAGTTTCATTAGAAAAACCATTACCCGAACCCGCAGGAAAAACCGCCAGAATCTTTTGTGTATTAATCAATTTCTGCGCAACAACCGAAATAGTCCCGTCACCGCCAACTGCAACAAAAATATCCACATTATTCCAGTGTTTTTTGATAAATTCATCCGTATCTTCTAAAGATCTGGAAATGATATAAAGTGGATTATTCACCTTTTTGGTAAGACTATCCAAAAAAGGCTGATAATTTTTTTTCGCAGAATAGGGATTGATGATGAATGCAAATTTCATAGCCCAAAAATAAAAATACTCTGAAGATTTCAGAGTATTTTTTATTATAAATGAATTATTTTGTTTTCGAGGCATCAAAAACCATAGCAAGACGTCTCTGCTGATTTAATCTAAATCCGTTTATTGTCCGCATTCCAGTTTTTGATATTTTGTTTGATAACAGAAGGCGACCAGTCATTTTGCGCTGTTTGATGCATTATTTCCATCAAATCTTCATCCTGAGCAAACCTCAGCGCAAAAATCTGGGCGTCAGAAAAATGATAGGTCGAATTTTCCAATCTGTTTCCCGTCATAACAAAATATCGGAATTTAAATTCATTAATAATGATCCTGTCCTGTAATCCCAATGCGTAATGCTGGCGAAGCATGAATGATAAGGCGATCATCAATATAATTACTGCAGAAATTGCAATCCAAATCCAGAATAGATTCTCATCCATATCCACAAAGCTGAATATTTTAAAAACTGAAAACACCAGCAAAACCAAAGATAACGGATAGAAAATAAAATGATGTAACGGGTAATATTTCCTGTGATTTTTCAGATTCTGCCCCATGTTATTTGATTTTATATCGGCTTATAAACTCTGGTTTCAGTTGTTCTTTGATATCTTTGAAATTTAGAGTAATATAAACTACACCAGCTGCATAAGCCGTAATCTCGTACTGATTATAGACAAATGTAATCTTATTCTGGTCAAAATAGAAATTATTGTTCAGCTCGATTTTATCTACAAGCATCATCTCCTTTTGATCTTTCTCTACAAAATTGTTTTTTAAGATTTTATCCCAATTACTATCTGCAGGGTTTTTGAAGATATCACTTTGAGAAATTACCTTATTATCCTTCAGATCCAGTGTTTTATAATTTTCAAAATAATAACCATGCGCACCACCTGTATAACCGCTTCCGGAATATTTCAGAGTCAGGACATCATTATTGTGAGAAACAACCTTCATATCTGACATCTCATCCCAGGTTTGCTTAAAATCCGGCGACCATTCTTTTGAGCTTTTCTTAGTATCGTCAAAACTTTTTTGCATCTGTTGAGTTAGAAATGATTTCAATGAGTTAGCATCATATGCAGATGTTTTCACATTAGCTTCTTTGTATATACTATCCAGAACCGTTTTATTTTCAATGGATGGAAAAACAAGTAGTTGCTTGTTGAAAGAAGCTGTAAGATTTTTGTTAATTACCAAAGAATCCTGAACACGAACAGAGTCAATAACGAATTCCTTTTTGGATTCCAAGCTATCAGATTTGGTAGCATTAATGTTGATTTCTTTGTTTTCGGTTTTCGAGCAGGAAGTCAGTAAAACTCCAACTGAAAGGATGATACACAGTTTTTTCATAGTATTTATTATTTAAAATGGTTATTTTTTCAAAGGTTTATAATAACAAAAAACCTTCCAAAAATTGGAAGGTCTGATTTTATGATTATGCATCAATTCTTGCATAAACTGCATTTTTTTCGATAAATTCTCTCCTCGGCGGAACTTCGTCTCCCATCAGCATAGAGAAAGTTGAATCTGCCTCAACAGCGTTATCAATCGTTACTTGCTTCAGAATCCTGTGTTCCGGATTCAGAGTTGTTTCCCAAAGCTGCTCAGGATTCATCTCTCCAAGACCTTTATAACGTTGCACTTCTACGCCTTTTCCGTCGGGTGACATTTCTAAAGTAAACTCTTCACGCTCCTTTTCGTTGTAAGCATATTGTTTCTTATTTCCTTTCTTTAGTAAATACAAAGGTGGTTGGGCGATATAGATATATCCGTTCTCAATCAGCTCTTTCATATATCTGAAGAAGAAGGTCAGAATCAATGTCGAAATGTGGGAACCGTCGATATCGGCATCGGTCATAATGACGATTTTATGATATCTTAATTTGGCCATATTCAACGCTTTGGAATCTTCTTCTGTTCCAACAGAAACACCAAGTGCTGTGTAGATATTCTTGATTTCCTCGTTATCATAAACCTTGTGAAGCATTGATTTCTCAACATTCAGAATCTTACCTCTCAGTGGAAGAATCGCCTGGAAATGGCGGTCACGGCCTTGTTTTGCCGTTCCACCTGCGGAATCTCCCTCAACCAGGAAAATCTCAGATTCAGCAGGATCTTTTGAAGAACAGTCAGATAATTTCCCTGGCAAACCAGAACCACCCATTGGCGATTTTCTCTGGACCATCTCACGTGCTTTCTTCGCAGCCTGTCTGGCTTTTGCCGCTAAAACAACTTTCTGAACAATTGTTTTTGCCTCGTTTGGGTTTTCCTCCAGGAAATTAGTCAGCATTTCGCCCACGATTTTATCAACCGCGCCGGAAACTTCTGAGTTACCCAACTTCGTTTTAGTCTGACCTTCGAACTGAGGTTCCATTACCTTTACAGAAACCACTGCTGTCAAACCTTCGCGGAAATCGTCTCCTGTAACTTCTACTTTTTCTTTTGCAGGAAGTCCTAACTCATCGGCATATTTTTTCAAAGTTCTTGTCAAAGCTCTTCTAAAACCTGCCAAGTGTGTCCCACCTTCATGGGTATTGATATTATTAACGTAAGAATGCAAGTTCTCGTTAAAAGACGTGTTATAACGCATCGCCACTTCCACTGGAATATCATCACGTTCACCTTCCATAAAAATCACGTGCTCCATTATAGATTCGCGGTTTCCGTCAATATATTCAACAAACTCTTTCAATCCGCCTTCCGAATGGAACACTTCTGATTTGAAAGAACCGTCTTCCAGTTTTTCCCTTTCATCGGTTAGCGTAATTGTAATCCCTTTATTAAGATAAGCCAACTCTCTTAATCTGGTTGCCAACGTATCATAATTGTAAACTAATTCAGTAAAAATAGAATCATCAGGCTGGAAAAACTGTTTTGTTCCTCTGTAATCGCTGTTACCTATTTCTTCAACCCCAGTTTGCGCTTTTCCTCGGGAATAAACCTGTTGATAAATATTCCCATCTCTGTAAACAGTTGTAATCATTTCGTTGGAAAGTGCGTTAACACACGAAACCCCGACCCCGTGAAGACCTCCGGAAACTTTGTAAGAATCTTTGTCAAACTTACCACCGGCTCCGATTTTGGTCATTACAACTTCCAGCGCGGACTTCTGTTCTTTCTCGTGAAAATCGACCGGAATACCACGACCGTTATCCATAACTTCGATCGCATTACCTTCTTTTATCGCGACAGTGATTGTATCACAATATCCGGCTAAAGCTTCATCGATAGAGTTATCCACGACTTCATAAACCAAATGGTGGAGACCTCTGACTCCTACATCACCAATGTACATCGAAGGACGCATACGAACGTGCTCCATTCCTTCCAATGCCTGAATACTACTTGCTGTATATTGTTTTTGACTCATATTATTCTTATAATCAGCACTTAGCCGATAATTTTACAAAGTGTTATTTCTATTAAAATGCTCACAAATATCGTGATTTTTTTCGAGTTTTGAAAGTTTATTCTGTCAAAAATCCAATTAAAAAGGATAGATTTTTTTATTAACATATTTAAAATCATAAAACACTCCATAGCAATTTTCATCCAAAAAAAACATTTTCTTTGAATTCCAAAATAGCTTTATTTGGTATTGCTATCATTATTGTCCGTTCAAATCTACAGTTCTGTCAATATAGATGATGCCGTTAAATGACGAGGTATAATCCATTTTTGCTTCATATGTTAAATCAAGTAAGCGCGCAGAAAACCAAGGATATCCACTAGGACGTCCTTTTGCTAAAGGCAATGGTATAAATACATTACCGCTTTTTCTATTTTCTAAATAACCTTCCAAAGATTCTTTCCCCGAAAGAGGAATTTTTGCTGTTTTTAAGAAGTTGGCATGAAAGTAATCATCCCCAAAGAAAGCAGGTGAGTAATTTCCGCTACCAGAAGTAATTGCTAAGGAATACACTCGGTTTCCAAACTCCCGATAAAGTTCACTTCCAAAGTAGGTAAAGCCTTGATATGTATTATTTTCATACCATTGTTTGGCAAAATCAGGATTAAAAGAAACATAAGTGTTTACGTCTAATACATTATGATTATTATGAGACCAAACCATTATTTTTTTACCTGGAAAAATATATTTTGAAAGGTAATTGAAATTTTGAGCCATCATCTTATCTCTGCTTTTCCCTTCTATGAGCAAGCTGAACAGATTTCTTATATTGTTAGCTTCTATCATCCACAGCCTTCTTTCGTCAGATTCAGTTATACCAAATCTAATTGTTTCTTCAATGATATCAATTTCGGAGTTAAAATTTTTAGAATCTACAGAATCTTTTTTTGAAGTGAATTCATTTTTCAGGATATATTCAAGATCGTTTACAAAACGCTTATAGCTTTTAGAATCTATATCAAAATGGGATTTTTTTAGAAAATTGTTCAGATTCTCTATTAGTTGGGTTTTAGAAAAAAGTCCAGAATGTCGAACATCAATACCACCAATATAAATAGGGTTTGCACCTAGTAGTTCGGATTTATAATAATTCCATAGATCCTCACTAACCTTACTTTCTGACCAACAAGTATAAATATTTTCTTTTGCAATCCGATCTATATTGGCAGTGTTTTTAACATTGGTAAGCGAAAACATAATCGCATATAGATCTGCCTCAAACAAGAGCACATCAAAACCTTTTTGTTCATGAAGGTATTTTACCAATCGGGTCTTCATCTGCATTGCACCACCGTCACCGTGGCTCGGTTCACCTAGCAAGACAATATCTGCTTCTCCAATGGATTTCCCTATGGGTGTAAGGTCATTAAAGTTATTATCCTTAGCTGAAATTGCGCTTATCTTACTGCTTGCCTGATATAAATCTGTCAGATAGATTTTGGAAAAATCTGTTTTGGATTGCGCCTTTGCAAAATGAGTAATAAAAAGTAAAAATATGACCGGTCCTAAATTTTTCATGTTTTTTTTATTTTTAAATACAAAAAAATACCTCAAGGCAAACCTTATGGTATTTCAATATAATTATACTAATATGTTTTTACATCAGTTTCATCAACAAAACCTCATCAATTTTCTCAACTTTCACCAAATTATTTTTAGTTAAAGTTTTAGAAGCCTTGTCCCATTTTTTACCGGAAAGCTGAGAACGATTTTTTACTTCATTCAGTTCCATTGCCTCTTCCTGTGAATTAAGGACTTCAAGAATCACTTTTTCATCTTCTCCCAATTCAACTGCCGGAGTTTTTTTCTCAGGTCTCATTTGCGGGAAGAAAAGCACTTCCTGGATTGATGGATTGTTAGTTAGGAACATAATTAATCTGTCCATACCGATTCCTAAACCAGAAGTTGGCGGCATTCCATATTCCAGAGCTCTAAGGAAATCTTCATCAATAAATTGCCCCGCTTCATCATCCCCTTTTTCTGATAATAATAATTGATGTTCAAAACGTTGTCTCTGGTCGATTGGATCATTCAATTCCGAATAAGCATTCGCGATTTCTTTTCCACAAACCATTAATTCGAAACGCTCTGTCAAACCTTCTTGACTTCTATGTTTTTTGGTCAATGGCGACATCTCAACAGGATAATCTGTAATGAAAGTCGGCTGAATGAAGTTTCCTTCACACTTTTCTCCGAAAATCACATCAATCAGTTTTCCTTTACCCATTGTTTCATCAACCTCGATTCCAATCGATTTTGCAAAATCAAATAATTCCTGCTCAGATTTTCCAGTGATGTCAAATCCTGTATATTTCAGAATCGCTTCTGTCATAGAAACTCTTGGGTAAGGTGCTTTCCAGCTGATGGTGTGTTCCCCGAAAACAGATTCGGAAGTTCCGTTGACCGAAGTCGCACAGAATTCCAACAATTTCTCTGTGAAATCCATCATCCAGTTGTAATCTTTGTAGGCCACATAGATTTCCATTGCCGTGAATTCCGGATTATGTGTTCTGTCCATCCCTTCATTTCGGAAGTTTTTCGAGAATTCATAAACGCCATCGAATCCACCAACAATGAGTCTTTTCAAATATAATTCGTTAGCAATTCTAAGATATAAAGGAATATCCAAAGCATTGTGATGTGTGATAAATGGTCTTGCTGCAGCTCCACCAGGAATGGATTGTAAAATAGGCGTTTCGACTTCGAAATAACCTGCATCATTGAAGAAAGTTCTCATCGCATTGAACAATTTTGTTCTTTTAACGAAGATTTCCTTCACATGAGGGTTCACAACCAAATCCGCATAACGCTGTCTGTAACGCAATTCCGCATCTGTGAAGCCATCGAAAACATTACCTTCAGCATCTACTTTTGGAAGCGGAAGTGGACGAAGCGACTTTGTCAATAAAGTGAAATTTTTCACCATTACCGTCATCTCTCCAACCTGAGTTTTGAACAACTCTCCTTCGATTCCGATGATATCACCAATATCTAAAAGATGCTTGTAAACCTCATTGTATAAAGTTTTGTCTTCACCAGTACAAATCTCGTCACGGTTAAAATAAACCTGAATCCTCCCTTCAGAATCCTGCAATTCTGCAAAACTTGCCTTTCCCTGAATTCTTCTGGACATCAAACGTCCGGCAATCACCACCTTCTTCCCTTCTTCGAAATTCTGTTTTATAGATTTGGTGGAATCAGTGATTTTGTATTCAGCGGCCGGGAATGCATCGATTCCCAGATCGGTCAATTTCTGTAATTTTTCGCGTCGGATAATTTCCTGTTCTGATAATGACATTTTAATTCAATTTTTTCGAACTGCAAAAATAGTGATTTTTAAATGGTTTTGGAAGTTAAATTTTGGATGAACCACAAAAGGCACAAAAGGAGATTCTTTGGATTTATTTTAACGCAAAGGGTGCAAAGTTTTTTATTTATTGAGGATATTTTAAGATTCGCAAAGTCGTAAAACTCATCAAAGAAATAAACATAAACTTTGTCATTCCGTAGGAATCTTTGTTATTTAAGCTTCTACGGAATGACAAAGTGGTATTTTAGGAAAACCTTTATTTTGCCGGCGAATTTGGCAGCCCGGCTTGAGCTGACACTTCGAGAACCTCAGTGTGACAAGCGGAGCGGAAGACGGAAAAAGCTGCCCAAAAATTATTTCTCTTTATTCAATTTTTCGATGCCGGCTTTCACGTCCGGATGGCTCATAAATAAATTCCAGATTAAACCAGTTCTGTAGTTTTCCATCATCGCGGTCATTGGTGCTTGATTTAGCCCCATAAAAATCGGAGAACACCAGTTGTTATTTAAATCAAACGAATCCCGGAAACCATATTCACCCCAAAGAAAATCGCCGTAATTGAGATAGAAATTTTTCAAAACTGCCATCGATTCGGTTGGTGTATAAGGAAAAGAGGCAATTGCGCCAGTCGGAGTCAATTTGCCTGTATCTTCTCTTTCCACAGGCTCATCAGGATTGTAGCCGTTTGGTCCGTCCGAAGCTGTTAAACCCCAACCGTCTTTACCATAACCCTTTTGTTTTTTCGGATTTTCGACACAATACAGGTAATTGATTTTGGCAATATTCTGATTATTTTTGAAATAATTGGTGTATCGGTCCGTCAATCCGTGCGGGTCATATCCCATAAATGAATAATGTGCGAAAAAGAGCGGACCGCCTTTGTTGACGCCAACATCCAGTTTGATTCCGTAATACGTATTTCCGTTGGTGTACATTGAACCTTCATCAGATTTTCCCCAATCTTTCCGGTAATCCTGAGCAATTTTATCCTGACTCGCCCAACCCGAATAATACATACTCGCCGGAACCGAATGTGTTGGTGAAGCTATAGCCATCAGATAAGTTACCATCGTCTCGTTCCAGCCAATCAGACGGTGATTGATTGTCCAAGCCTGGTCGGGCGACCAATGCCAGTAGAGAAATTTGCTATCTGGCGTTTGTTTGAACCAGTTCCACTCGATTCCTTTCCAGAACTTGTCGATTTTTTGTCTGATATTTTTCTCTTCCGCATTGTCTTTGTTAAAATATTGATGAGCCGCTAACAACCCCTGAACGAAAAATGATGTTTCCACCAAATCGGCTCCGTTATCTCTCTTTCCGAAAAACGGTTCGGTTTTCCCCGTTTTTCCGTCAATGAAATGCGCTACTGCGCCGTGGTATTTGTCTGCTTTTTCGATGAAATTAACAATCCTAGTAAAACGTTCCACAGATTCTTTTCTTGAGATAAATCCCCGTTCAGTTCCGGCAATCAGAGCCATAATTCCAAAACCTGAAGCGCCGGTTGCAATCATATTTTGTCTTCCGTTGGTATTTTCTTTTGACAAGCCGCTTTCCGGTTCTGCACCATCCCAATAATAATTAAAAGACGCTTCCTGAACCATCGTTATCAGTTCTTCATCAGACATATTTTTGGTTTCAGTTGAAGCGATTTCTGATAATTTTGATTCGTTGAAAAGCTTGTCGAGGAAACTAATTTTATAGGAATATTTCTTTCCGGTTTCATTAGTGAAATCAGCAAATCTATCAATATGAGCATCCTGAATTCCGACCGGTTTGAAATCTTTTCCATTTTCGGAGCGGTAGATTTTCACATACCTGATATTATTGTCTTTGATTGGACTCCATTTCAAATCCACGTGTTTCATGTAACCTTTAGCGAATGAAATTTTTGGAATTTCAGCAATCTTCTTCTTTTCTCTTGAATCAATGAAAGCAATATCGTCTAACCAAATTTTGTTATTAGAATCAGAGTTTTCAGGCTGAGTGAAAACAATCGCCTTAACTGATTTTGGATTATCCTTCACAGAAGCATCCAAATTTGAAATATCAATCAGAACATTTTCCCATTGATTATTTTTCACCAGCTTAAAAGTAATCGGTTTCGAAAAACCGCCGTCGGTTTTCTGAAGTTTTATAGTTGGCAGAATATTAGAATCATTTTTTTCAGATTTAATCCAAAAACTTAGGAAATTGGCTTTGGTAAAGAAATCTTTTCCTCTCACATCTTCATATTCTATCGTTGCTTCCCATTTACCGTCTTTGGCATTTTTATAATCCAACAAAAGAGAATTTCCAGGCGAGTGAAATTCATTTTTATCAACCAATAATTTATTATTCTGATTTTTCACAGAAGCTGAACCTGAAGATTTTACATTTCCATAAAAGAAATTATCTTTCATCAAACTGTTTGTGAAAAAAGTATAATCATATTGATATTCCTGCGCACATAATGATGCGGAAAAAAATAGAGCAGAATACAAGATAGACTTCATAGATTTTATTTTTGAAAAGATAATCATTTTCTCCAAAAGAAGCATAAACGAAAAAAGACAGTTCAAAACTGCCTTTAATCCTTATAGTCAGAGCTATAAATTATTTTGAAGATAAAATATATTGCGCCATAAATTTCGCATTTTCTTTGCTCAATCCATTGTGAGCCGGCATTGGAACATCACCCCAAATTCCTGAGCTTCCTTTGATGATTTTATCTGCCAGCAATTCTACATTCTCCGGCGTGTTTTCATATTTCGCAGCCACTTCTTTATAAGACGGGCCAATCATTCGTTCATCCACTTTATGACATCCTAAACAATCTGCGCCTTCCACTAAAGACTGACCTTCAGCAATTGGGTCCGTCACAACTTTTGGTGCAGCTTCGGGTTCTTGTTTCAGAACATCTTTGTTTCCTGAATTATCACTTTTCGAACAAGCCACAATTGAGGCCAGTGCAAACGCCAGAAATAGTCTTTTCATATGTAGATTTTATTGTTTTTTAATGGTCATATGTTATCGCCTATCTTCCTTGGTGTTTGTTTGCAAACTTGTTAATGGCGATTTCATATCCATTGATTTATCCCACAAATTTACCGAATAAGGAATTAAGACTGAATTTAAATTAGAAATAATAGGAATGATTATCTTTGCAGAATGGTAAAAATTGGCAACATAGAACTTCCTGATTTTCCGCTTTTGCTGGCACCGATGGAAGATGTAAGTGATCCACCTTTTAGAAAACTGTGCAAAATGCACGGCGCAGACCTGATGTATTCTGAGTTTATCTCTTCGGAAGGGTTGATACGTGATGCAATTAAGAGCCGCAAAAAGCTAGATATTTTCGATTACGAAAGACCTGTCGGAATCCAGATTTTTGGTGGCGATGAGGAAGCAATGGCAATGTCTGCCAGAATCGTGGAAACAGTTGAGCCAGATTTAGTGGATATTAATTTTGGTTGTCCTGTAAAAAAAGTAGTTTGCAAAGGCGCAGGTGCAGGCGTTTTGAAAGACATCGATTTGATGGTTAGATTAACCAAAGCTGTCGTGAGTTCTACACATTTGCCGGTTACTGTAAAGACCAGATTGGGCTGGGACAATGATTCTATTAATATTGATGAAGTGGCCGAAAGATTACAGGATGTTGGCATCAAAGCCTTAACCATCCACGCCAGAACACGTGCTCAAATGTACAAAGGCGAGGCGGATTGGGAACACATTTCCAGAATCAAAAGCAATCCGAATATCGAAATTCCGATTTTTGGAAATGGCGATGTCGATTCTCCCGAAAAAGCTTTGGAATATAAAAATAAATACAATTGTGACGGAATAATGATTGGTCGTGGAGCGATTGGTTATCCCTGGATTTTTAATGAAATCAAGCATTTCTTCGAGACCGGAGAAATTCTTCCTGAGCCAACTATTGCAGAAAGACTGGAAGCTGTAAAAAATCACGCACTTTGGTCCGTAGAATGGAAAGGCGAACGTCCAGGAATTGTGGAAATGAGACAACATTACAGCAATTACTTCCGCGGAATTCCGCATTTTAAAGAATTTAAGACTAAGTTTCTTCAGGCTTTGACGCTTGAGCAAATTGACGAAATTATTGAAGAAACGAAGCATTTTTATCAGGAAATGTGATTTAATTTTTTAAACACGAAGCTCACAAGGCTTTTTCACAAAGGTCAAAAATTATTATAGTGAACTTTGTGAACATCTTTGGGTCCATTGTGGTAAATATTATTCAATCTCTGTAACTTTTAACTTTTAAATTCCAACTTATCAGACCTCAAATAATTAAAAATGAAAAAATTATTACTTCTCTCCATATTAATCTCCGGAGTTTCACAGGCTCAGTTTTTTGAGAATGCAAAACCGACCAAAATCGATACGCTAAAAGGTTCTAATACAGAATTCAGGAACTTTTGGGATGTTAAGAAATATGATATTGTCCTGGAACCGAACTTTGAAGCGAAAAGTATCAAAGGAAGTAATAAAATCAGTTTGACAATTGAGAAAAATGTCAGAAACCCGACTTTTCAAATCGATTTGCAAAAGCCAATGAAAGCCGATAAAATATCGGCCAGCTTTCCAATTGCCGAGAAAAAAATTGACGGAGATTTTATTTTCCTGACGACAAAAAAGAATTTCAAAAAAGGAGAAAAATATACAATTGATATAGATTATTCGGGTAATCCGCAAATTGCTAAACACGCACCTTGGGACGGCGGCTGGATTTTCACAAAGGATAAAAACGGAAATCCGTGGATGACTGCGGCTGACGAAGGAATTGGTGCGAGCATTTGGCTTCCTGTAAAAGATATCTGGAGCGATGAGCCTGATAACGGCATAACGTTCAAAATCATCACACCAAAAGACCTTGTTGGCGTTGGCAACGGAAAATTAATCAAAAAAGAAAATCTGGGCGATAAAAAATCCTGGCTTTGGGAAGTGAAAAATCCGATTAATGATTATTCCATTATTCCATCCATCGGGAAATATGTCAATTTCAAAGATACTTTCAACGGCGAAAAGGGAAAACTGGACCTGGATTATTGGGTTTTGGATTATAATCTCGAGAAAGCAAAAAAACAATTCGAGCAGATAAAACCAATGTTGAGCGCGTTCGAATATTGGTTCGGACCATATCCTTTCTATGAGGATTCTTACAAAATCGTAGAGTCACCGCATCTGGGAATGGAACATCAAAGCAACGTCGCTTATGGAAATAATTATGGCAACGGCTACCTTGGAAGAGATTTATCAGGAACGGGTGTCGGGCTGAAGTGGGATTACATTATCATCCATGAATCGGGACACGAATGGTTTGCCAACAATATCACAGCCAAAGACCAGGCTGACATGTGGATCCATGAGAGTTTCACGATGTATTCTGAGCCATTGTTTGTGGAAAAATATATGGACAAAGACTCGGCTGACAAATACATCCAGGGTGTTCGCCAAATGATTGCCAATGACAAGCCAATCATCGGAATGTACGGCATCCGGAATGAAGGCAGCGGCGATATGTATCCGAAAGGTGCGAATATGATTCACACAATTCGCCAGGTGATCAATAATGATGAGAAATTTCGCCAGATTCTGAGAGGTTTAAATAAAGATTTTTATCATCACACTGTCACCACAAAAGAAGTAGAAGATTATTTCATCCAAAAGTCCGGAATTGATTTGAAGTCGATTTTTGACCAATATCTGAGAACTGTTAAAATTCCGACTTTGGAGTATAAACAAAACGGAAATCAGTTGACTTACAAATGGACAAACGTTGTTCCTGATTTTAAATTACCGATCAGACTGGCTGACGAGCAAGAACTTAAACCAACTGAACAATGGCAAACCACGACTTTGAAATCAGACAAGCCTGTTGAGTTTAATAAGAATTATTACGTGGTTTATTTGAAGCAATAAGTTATTAAACGAAAAGACCTGTTCAAATTTGAACAGGTCTTTTTTCAGCAATATATGATATTATTGATTTTCTATTTTGGAACTTTAAATAACAAAATCATAGCCCAAATCTGTAAAATAGTTTGTACAATATTAATTATCCCTAAGACTAAATCATTCTTAAGGTTCTGAACTATAAAAGGCAAGCCGATTATTCCAAAAAATAAAAGTACCACAAGAACATACTTCATCCATACTGCTCCTTTACTTACAAAATAACCAAGTACGAAGACGAAACCTACAGAAATTATTGCAATAAATATTTTCAAGCCATTATCTAAAGTCTCGTATTTCCAAATTAAATTCCCGATTCCCAAAGCACCAGAAAGGTAAATTAAATCCGCAGCTTTTTTATAGTTTGGAGAAATCTGAGATTCTTGATGATTTTCGTTCATTTATAATATTTTTTAAAATCAAAAGTGTTACTGCAGAAAAAAGCCAGCAGAATTGCTGGTTTTTCATTTATAAATTATCATCTATTCCCACTCAATCGTTGCTGGCGGTTTTGAACTGATGTCATAAGCCACTCTGTTGATTCCTCTAACCTCATTGATGATTCTGCTGGAAACGGTATCCAAAAACTCGTAAGGCAATCTGCTCCAGGTTGCAGTCATAAAATCAATTGTGTTGGCAGAACGAACAACGGCTGTATATTCATAAGTTCTTTCATCACCCATTACACCAACGGATTTTACCGGAAGAAGAACCACGAATGCCTGAGAAACTTTCTCATACAAATCATTTTTATATAATTCTTCGATGAAAATATCATCAGCTTCCTGCAAGATTCTAACTTTTTCAGCATCAACTTCTCCCAAAACTCTGATTCCTAAACCTGGACCAGGAAACGGATGTCTGTAAACCAACTCGTGTGGAATTCCCAACTCCTCGCCTACTTTTCTCACCTCATCTTTGAACAATTCCCTCAAAGGTTCCAACAGTTGGAATTCCATTTCTTCGGGAAGCCCACCAACGTTGTGATGAGATTTGATAACTGCAGAAGGTCCTTTCACAGATTGTGATTCGATAACATCCGGATAGATAGTTCCTTGTGCCAAGAATTTCGCACCTTCGATTTGTTTTGATTCTTCATCAAAGACGTGAACAAATTCGTTACCGATGATTTTACGTTTTTCTTCAGGATCACCTACTCCTGCTAATTTGGATAAGAATCTTTCGGAAGCATCTACCATTTTGATGTTCATATGGAAATGTTTGCCGTAATTTTCCATTACTTTTTTGCCTTCGTCTTTTCTCAAAAGTCCCGTATCTACGAAGATACAATTCAGCTGGTCGCCGATGGCTTTATGAATCAAAACTGCAGCTACGGACGAATCAACACCTCCAGACAATCCAAGAATCACTTTTTGATCGCCTACTTTTTCTTTGATTTCGGCAACGGTTCTCTCGATGTAATTTGTTAGTTTCCAGTTTTTGTCAGCTTTACAAATTCCGAATACGAAGTTCTCCAGCATCTTTCCGCCTTCTTCAGAATGCGAAACTTCCGGGTGAAACTGTACGCAATAGATTTTTTTCTCAGGATTTGAAATCGAAGCGATAACACCTGATTTTGCATTGAGTTCAAAACCTTCCGGTAATTCTGCAACCTCGTCAAAATGGCTCATCCAAACGATGGAATTCTGATAGACACCTTTCAGTAATTCGTTTTCTTTTACAATTTCAAGGTGAGCTTTTCCATACTCGCCTTTTTCTCCTTTGGCCACTTTTCCGCCCAAAAGATGAGCTGTTAATTGCATTCCGTAGCAGATTCCTAAAACCGGAATTCCTTGTTCATACAATTCTTTTTCTACAAGGTGCGCATTTTCTGCATTCACAGAACTTGGCCCACCGGAAAGGATGATTCCTCTTGGTTTTTTCTCAAGAATTTCTGCTAATGGTGTGTTGAATGGTACTATTTCCGAATAAACTTCCATTTCACGGATTCTTCTTCCAATGAGTTGATTGTACTGTGAACCGAAGTCTAAAATGATAATTCCGTTTTGCATATAATGTTGTAATATTTTTTTAAAATTGTGCGTAAATAAAGGTTCTTTTGAACGGATAAAATACCGGCGAAACTGTAAAAACTTTTCTAAGTTCTTCTTTATAATCCTGTTTGTACTGATTTTTCAATTCATCCGGCAGTTTTTCAACAAACGGAATCATTGCTGTTCCTGAAGCCCAGTCAAAAACGGCATCTGCATCTTTCATAATGTGCGGATAAACTTTTTCGAAGACATTGATTTTTCTACCTTCGTTGTCTGACAAAATCTTGGCATAATCTTCTATATTAAGAACCGAATATTTTCTTTTCCAACCATTGAAATATTTCTGATAAACCTCGTGTTCCGCAACAACTGATAACAACTGATGAACGATGAAATTATGATTCGATGGAACTTGTACGGCTAATTGCCCATCGGGATTCAGTTTTGAAATCAGTTTTGGAAACAACTCCTGATGATTATCGCACCATTGCAAAGAGGCGTTGGCAAGAATTAAATCAAATTTATCTTTCAATTCCACCTGCTTCTCTACGCTTCTTTGGAAAAATTGCAATCTTTTTGTTGCGTATTGCTCTGCTTTTTGAAGCATTTCTGCAGAAGAATCGATGCCGATGATTTTTGAATTTGGAATAAAATCTAAAAGTCCAGAAGTCAATTCGCCAGTTCCGCAACCTAAATCGATAACAGACATATCAGATTCTATTTCAATCAGTTTTATTAAATCAAAATATGGTGCTGAACGTTCTTTCTTAAACTGGTCATATATATCCGGATTCCAAGGCATTTTTTAGTAATTAATGATTAATTGTTAATTATAAGTAAACACTTCGACGAGCTCTGTGTGACAAATCTAATACTGAATTGCAAACTAGCCCCGATTGCAACGGCATCCTTTTTTGTCATTGCGATTGCTGACTTGTTCAACAGATTGCTTCACTTCGTCCGCAATGACAAAAAAGATATAGTGGAAAGCGGGAAACAGCTTCTAAAAAAAAGAGACATTGGTCGCCCAACATCTCTATATATTTAGAATTTCGCAATATCGTCTCGGTAAAATCCGTAGTCAAAATCTACTGCAATTGCATCCTCATAGACTTTTTTGCGTGCTTCTTCGAAAGTGTCTCCAAGCGCTACCAAGTTAAGAACTCTACCTCCCGTAGAAACGACTCTGTCTCCTCTTGAATCTGCACCAGCATAAAGCAACGTGCTTCCCTTTACTTTTTCTGCCCCTGTAATCTCGAAGCCTGTCTCGTGATTCTGAGGATAACCTCCCGAACAAACCACAAGACAAACTGCTTTTTTATTTTTAAATTTCAGTTCCAGCTCCTTACCGTGAAGACAATCCTCGATAACATCTACCAAATTGTTCTCTAACAACGGTAAAAGCACCTGAGTTTCCGGGTCACCCAATCTCATATTATATTCCAGAAGATAAGTTCCGCTTTTCGTCACCATTAATCCGAAGAAAATAAATCCTTTGAAGCTAAGACCTTCTTTTTTAAGACCTTCAACAGTTGGATTCATAATATTCTGAACAAAGTCCTGAAAATGTTCATCCGTGAATTCCGGACTTGGCGCTGCAGAACCCATTCCTCCTGTGTTTGGGCCTTTGTCTCCGTTTCCGACTTTTTTGTAATCTTTTGCAGGAATAAAAGGGAAAATCTTTTCACCATTGGAAACACCGATGATGGATGCTTCGAAACCTTGCAAAAATTCTTCGATAATAACCTGAATCCCGGCGTCGCCAAAGATTCTTTTGATCATAAAATCGTGAATTGTACCTTCTGCATCTTCGAGATTTTCAGCTATAACTACGCCTTTCCCGCCAGCTAAACCACTTGCTTTGATTACCAAAGGAAACTTTTGTTTCTGTAAATATTCCTTAGCTTCTGCGTAAGAATCAAATGTTACGGATTGTGCCGTTTTGATTCCGTAAGTTTTCATAAACTTCTTAGAGAATGCCTTGCTGCCTTCCAATGAGGCTGCTTTTTTTGCAGGACCAAAAACCTTGAGGTCAACTTTTTTAAACTCATCCACGATACCTTCTACAAGAGGTGCTTCCGGACCAACAATAGTCAAATCTACCTTGTGTTTGATTGCAAAATCTCTCAGTGCAATGATGTCGGTTTCGTTGATATTTTCTCCCAGTTTTTCGGTAGTGGCATTGCCAGGTGCAAAGTACATCTTCGTAATTCTGTTGTCTTCGCTTAGCTTGGTAGCCAAGGCAGAAGCACGTCCACCGTTTCCTACAATAAGTAATCTCATATTATGTTTTCAGTTTAACTTTTTAAAGTGCCAAATTTAAGATTTTTTGAGGACAAATCTTATACCGAGTCTGATGTATTTTTCTTAAAAGTTTATTAAAAAATTAAGATTGTGGTAATTGCATTGGAACTTCCATTAACAATATTTCGGAATTTTCTTCAGCTTTTAGCACAAAATTTTCTGTATCCCAGATCCCAAGACCGTCTCTTTCATGAAGGATTTGTTCGCCGATTTTTGCCTTTCCTTTGATGACAAAAACATACACGCCATTTCCTGATTTATGGATTTTGTATTCCTTAGAAAAACCTTTGTCAAATCTTGCCAAACTGAACCATGCATCCTGATGAATCCACACACCTGCGTCATCTGCATTAGGAGAAAGAATCTGCTGAAAATCATTCTGTACAGATTGTTCCTCGATGTTGATTTGATCGTATCTTGGTGTAACATCAGTTTTGTTTGGAATCACCCAGATTTGTAAGAATTTGACAGGTTGTTCGGTGGCGTTTTCCTCGCTGTGCATAATTCCGGTTCCTGCAGACATCACCTGGATATCGCCTTTTTTGATAATTCCGGAATTACCCATATTGTCGCCGTGTCGCAAATCGCCTTCCAAAGGAATCGAGATGATTTCCATATCGCGGTGCGGATGTCTCCCGAATCCCATTCCACCTTCTACAAAATCGTCATTCAAAACTCTGAGAACACCGAAATGCGTTCTTTCCGGATTGTGATAATTGGCAAAACTAAAAGTGTGATGACTTTTTAACCAACCATGATTAGCATAACCTCTGCTGTCTGATTTGTGATATACTGTTTTCATTATAAATTGATTTTAATTGTTAGGCTTTTTTGTTGATACAAATTTCCAGCTTTGAAAACTCTTACACATTGACGTAGGATAAGAACGAAAAATCCACCGATTTGGTGGATTTAATATTTAGACACTTCGACAAGTTCAGTGTGACAATTCCGTATGAAATTAGAAATGAACCTGCTGGATTTCTTCTTCGATTTCTTTTGGTGTTTCATCATCTGATTTGATGAAAATCATCGTGACAACTGCACCAATCAGCATACAGATTCCACCAACAACAATGTAATCAATTGCCATTTTTCCAAAAACATTGGAAACAATTGGGCCTCCGAAAATACCATTAATGATTTGAGGAATGACGATAAAGAAATTAAAAATCCCCATATAAACACCCATTTTTCTTTGCGGAATCACTTCGATTAACATGGCGTAAGGCATTGCTAAAATACTTGCCCAGGCAAATCCCAATCCTATCATAGAAATCCAAAGCAACGATGTGTCCTTAATAAAATACATCGAAATCAATCCCAGTCCTCCTGATAACAAAGCCAAAGCGTGTGTCTGTTTTTTGCCTAAGAATTTGGCAATCGGTGTTAATAAGAATGCAAACGGAATCGCCCAAAGATTGTACATCCCAAATAATTTTCCGGTCAAATCCCCGGCATTATTAAAAGCTTCCGAGTGTGTATCTTCCGGAGACAACCCAAAGTGATGGGTAGCCAAAGCACTTGTGGTGAAAACCCACATCGTAAACAGTGCAAACCAAGAGAAAAACTGAACGATGCCCAATCTTTTCATCTGAGTAGGAATGTTCGCAAAATCTTTGAAGATGTCGCTAAATCTAGAAGGTTCTTCCACAATTTCTTTTCCGTCTTCAAAAGCTGCAAACTCTTCAGGTGAATATTCTTTCGTCGTCAGAATCGTGTACAGAATAGTCAACAGTAAAAATCCTGCACCAATATAAAAAGAAAAAATGACATTATCTGCTACAAAACCTTCTGGCGCAACATTCGAGATTCCTAATTTCGTAAGCCAATCAGGAAGATAAGAACCGATTACAGCTCCAATTCCTATCAAAATCGTTTGAACAGAAAACCCAATCGTTCCCTGATGTTTTGGAAGCATATCTCCGACCAGAGCCCGAAAAGGTTCCATTGCCACATTGATAGATGCATCCATCATTGCCAGGAAAATCACGGCTAGTAATAACACATTGGCTGCAATAAGATGAGTCACAGAAGCGGCGTTTGGAAGGAGAACCAATCCGATGGCACATAAAACTGCACCAATCAAAAAATAGGGTTTTCTTCTTCCCAATGGACTCCATGTGTTGTCTCCCATATGTCCTATAATGGGTTGAACGATTAATCCTGTTACTGGTGCAACCAACCAAAACCAAGACAACTCGTGAACATCAGCGCCAAGATTTGCTAAAATTCTACTGGCATTTCCGTTCTGTAAACCGAAGGCCATTTGGATTCCCAAAAATCCCATACTCATATTGATAATCTGAGCGATGGAAAGATTTGGTTTAACTTTTTTTGTCATTTATTTTTAAGGTATTTATATATTATTTTAATTTCTGAATCAAAGCATCCTCGATTGGCGTTTTGATTTTGGTGACTTCATCAACAACTTCATTGGGAACTGTTACCGAAAGAACGTATTGCTTCACTTTCCATTTACCGCTGATTTTTTCGAGAACACCCGAACCTCGGCAGATTTTCATCTGCGTGTCCAGAATCTCATCAAACCAGGCATAGTTACCATCTTTGCTAAAGTAGATATTCCGTTTTAAGGATTTGAAATTCCAGGCTTTTCCTTTATCAAAAAACGGTCTAGCCCATTCCATAAATTCCTTTTTGTTCCAAACTTCCGTGGCATCTGTCCCGATAAAAGTTGATTCTTCTGCAAAACAATCAAAATAATTTTTATAATCTGCATTGGCAGCAAATGTATTGAAATCGTCCAGTAATTTGTTGATATTCTTTTTCTGCACATTCTCGTAAAATCCCTTTTTCTGAGCACAAACAGGAATCGAAAATATCCAAAAAGATAATATAAAAATGGAAATTATTCTTTTCATTTCGGGCTTATTTTTGAGTTTCTATTATTTTTCTGATTAATACAATCTGACCGAGGTGATAATAACTATGTTCTATCATTCCGTCAAGATTTCTGATGTAAGTTCCGTACTTCTCATCAACAAAATCAGTATTGAGTTTTTCTTCCGGCAACGTTTCTATCAATTTTGCAAATTCTTCAGAATCTTTCCAAAAATCATTAAGAAAATTTTCCCATTGCTGCTGAGATTCTATAAGTGGAAAGTCAAAACTGAATTTATCTCTGATTTCCAAATCGCCACCAAGCAAAACATTTTTAATTCCTTTAATATAATAATGAATATGTTGTGCAAGAACAGCAATCGTATTCAAATTCTGAAACTTAACCGTAGCCAATTTATAATCCAAATTTTCCAGCTGGTCCTTGAAATTGGTGTTTGCAATCCAGGTTCCATTCAGGATAACTTCCCGAAAACGATTGGCCAATTGCAATTGATTTTTCATATTCAAAATATAATTTAAACGAATGTAAAAATTTGTCTGGAAAATCAATTACATTCTATTGATTTTGAAGGCATTATTTATTTTAATTCTAAAATTAATGAAGATTTTGCACCGACTAAAAGTTTTGTGTTTGGAGATAACGAAATTTCACTTCCAGTAATTACATCATTACCTTTAGTATTTCCCTTGATTCCTTCAGAAAATCTTGTTAAATCTAACAACTGATTTTCCTTGTTGTTATTGATAACCACCATTACTCTTTTGTTATCGGTATAACGAAAATAAACATAAACGTTATTTTTTGGTATGTAATGCAAAGTTTTTCCAGTGTGAACCGCTTCGTTTGTTTTTCTCCAGTTCAGAAGTTTTTTGGTGTAATCGAAATATTCATTTTGAGAAGCTGTTCTTCCTGATTTTGTGAAGGCATTATTCGTATCGCCAGCCCAACCACCTGGAAAATCTTTACGAATTTCGCCATCGCCGCCGTTGTTTTTGTCGCCAGCCATTCCGATTTCGGAACCATAGTATAATTGAGGAATTCCACGAATGGTCAAAATCAAACTCATTGCTAATTTGTAATCTTCAACTTTCGGAAAAATCTGATTAAATCTATTCGTGTCGTGATTCTCAGCAAAAACCAACAGATTATTGATATTCGGATAAAGAAAATCATTCGCCAGATTGTCATAAACTCTCTGCATTCCAGAATCCCAGCCAGAATCTTCACGGAAAACCTGACCAAGAGCGTCGTGAAGTGTAAAATCCATCACAGAAGGCAAATAAGAATTATAACCTTCTATCGCTGCAATTTTGGAATCCTTCTGCCAATAAGACATCTGCGCCTGGTCGTGCATCCAAACTTCGCCTACAATATTGAATTTTGGATATTCGTCGCTAATTCTTTTTGTCCAATCTGCAATTCCTTTTTTATCGTTGTAAGAATATGTGTCCACACGGAACCCGTCCAGACCTGCATATTCAATCCACCAGATTGCGTTCTGAGCCATATAAGTTACAACCATTGGATTGCTTTGGTTCATATCCGGCATTGTCGTATCAAACCAGCCATCCATACATGCTGCTTCATCAACTTTCGCAGCGTTGGTATCAAACTGCGTTGTCATTCTGTAATTACTCCTTTGGAAACCATTTTCCTGTCCGTTCCAATAATGAATCCAATCTATTGAAGGCAAATCTTTGATAATCCAGCTTTTTGAACCCCAGTGGTTGGTCACATAATCCATTACGAGTTTCATTTTTCTTTTATGAAGTTCATCAGCGAGGTTTTTGTAATCCTCGTTGGTTCCGTAACGTGGGTCGATTTTGTAGTAATCGCTTTGCGCATAACCGTGATAAGAATAGGAAGGTTCATTATCCTCCAACAAAGGCGTGTTCCAAATCGTGGTAACACCTAATTCCTGAAGATAATCCAAGTTCTTGACGATACCGGCAATATCTCCACCGTGTCGACCACCGGTTTTGCTTCGGTCAGCTTTTTCAGCCGTGTCTGGCGTATTGTCGTTTTTTGGATTTCCGTTCGCAAAACGGTCTGGCATTATGAGATACATTACATCCGAAGATGTGTAAGAATCTCTGTTCGCTGAATTTTGTTGTCTTTGCCTAAATTCGTAATCAATAGTTTTAACGGTTTTGTTTCCGTTTTTGAAGTTCAGTTTTGTTTTTTGTGGCTGAACGCCGTTTGTGTCGATGGTTACGAAAAGGTAATTCGGGTTTTCAACTTTTTTGACTTCTTTGATTGTGATTCCGCCTGAGAATTCGGGTTGGAGATTTTGAATATCTTTTCCGTAAACTAATAATTGAAGTTCAGGGTTTTTCATTCCGCTCCACCAAAATGCAGGCTCTACTTTTTGAACCTGAGAATAAAAGATGGAGGAAAGTATGATTGAAGAAAATGTGATTATTTTTTTCATAGTGTAAATTTTAGGAAAAGACTTTGTCAAAGTGTGAACCAATGACAAAGTCCTGATTGGTGTTGAAAGCCATAGCCCCGATTGCAGTGGAAATCCTTTTTTGTGTGGACTCTGAGAGCCTCAGCCTGACAAAAGGTTTGGCAAAAAAGATTGCAACGGAAAGCGGGATTAAGCTCCTAAAAAAATTATTTAACAGGCTTCACAGAAATTGCATATCCGCCGCTTCTTACCAGGTGAACCGGCAGTTTTGTTTTGCTGTCAACTGTTTTTTTGTAGATATGATAACTCTGTGGATTGTTTACATAATCAGCGTCTTTTCCATCTTCATAGATCGTTGCTTCATATTTTCTACCCTTGTCCAGAAATGAAAAGTCTAATGTAAAATCTCTCGGGTTCTCATCTGTAACGCCACCTACAAACCAATTGTCTGTTCCTTTTGCTTTTCTGGCTGTATGGATGTAATCTCCAGGTTCTGCCGAAAGGATTTTGGTGTCATCCCAATCCGCAGCCACATCTTTTATAAACTGGAAGGCATCCATATGTTTTGCGTAATTTTCCGGTAAATCTGCAGCCATTTGTAAAGGCATATACATCACGACATAAAGCGCTAATTGCTTAGCCAAGGTTGTCTGTACAAATCTCTTATCTCCCGGGAAATAATAATCCAGTTTGGTTTGGAAAATCCCCGGCGTATAATCCATAGAACCGCCCATCCATCTTGTAAAAGGGAGAATTGTCTGATGATCCGGTTTGTTACCACCAAAAGCTTCGTACTCTGTTCCACGCGCTGCTTCTGCGGAGATCCAGTTTGGATAGGTTCTGCTTTCTCCGCCAGGACGAACCGACTCGTGAGAATTCACCATGATTTTATAGTCATTTGCTTTTTCAGCAATTCTGTAAAAATGGTTGATTGTCCACTGAGAATAATGGTGTTCCCCTCTTGGAATAATATCGCCTACATAACCCGTTTTCACAGATTTGTAACCGTATTTGTTCATCAATTTGAAAGCATCGTCTGCCCATCTTTCGTAGTTGGTTGCTGAACCGGAAGTCTCGTGGTGCATGATTAAATTAATTCCTTTCGAATGTGCATAATCATTCAACATTTTGATATCAAAATCGGGATAAGGTGTAATGAAATCGAAAACAAACTCCTTAGAATGTCCGAACCAATCTTCCCAACCCGTGTTCCAGCCTTCGATAAGCAAACCTTGGAAGCCGTTTGCAGAAGCGAAATCGATGTATTCTTTAACTTTTGTGTTGTTGGCAGCGTGTTTGCCATTCGGTGTTAATTTAGAAAAATCGGTTTTTCCAATGTGCACGTTTTCGGACGTAGAATATGCCCATTGTGATTTCCCGATGATCATTTCCCACCAGACACCCATATATTTGGTTGGTTTGATGTAAGATGTATCTTTATATTTTGTAGGTTCGTTCAGGTTGAACATCATTTTAGAATCCATTACGTCTTCTGCTTTGGGAGCAACGATAATTGTTCTCCAGGGTGTTACAGTAGGTGTCTGGATATAACCTTTAGCTCCTTGTCTATCAGCTGTGAGGTGGGTTTTGAATTTGAAATTCTGAGCATCTACTTCCAGGTGTGAAGCCGGATAATCCAGAACTGCCGCTTCTCCTACATTGACATATAACTGATCTTTCCCTTCCTTTTTCAACATCAAAGGTGATTGAACAGCATTCTTGATCAGTTTTTGAGATGCATTGGAATCATAAGCCTTGGGCCACTGATTCGGAATTTCGGAGATTTTTGTGGTTTGATATTGATATTCCTGAGAGTCGTAATCTGCAACAATCCACCAAGCTTTCATATCTGTAGGAAAATCAATCTCGGAATCTTCTTCTCTGATGACAAAATAATTCAGATTTTTTTGTTGAGGAAATTCGTATCTGAAACCTAAACCGTCATTAAACAATCTGAATTTCACAACAATACTTCTATCTGTAGAAGCTTGGTTAAGTGTAATAGCTAATTCATTATAATTGTTAATATAGTTCTTTTTTTCTCCAAGAATTGGCTGCCAGGTTTCGTTTTTTGAATCTCTTTTTTCAGCCGTCTTTGTAAAGCCATTATTAAGATCAAAACCAGCATCTTCAGGTTTTGCAATTTCGGAAGCAAACTTGATAGAAGAATCTTTGAATAATCTTAATCCCAATTTAGAATCCTCTACAACCACATTACCGTTATATTTCAGGTTATAAAATGGCACTCCATTTTTCAGTTGGAAATTAGCTTCGAATTTTCCGTCCGGAGACTTTAGACTTTGAGCATAAACGCCGTTAAACATCATAGTAAGCAAAGCTGCTCCAATGGTGATTTTTTTCATTTGACTAAATTTATTTTTTAAAGGTCAAATGGAATCGTTTATCAACTTTTGTATTAATTAAATAATAAATTGGCCAATGACGATTTCATTTTTCTAAGGTTTATATATGTTGTACAATATAAAAAAAGTGCTGCGAAACCGCAACACTTTTTTGTTATAATTAGAGAATTTTACAACTTCACTAGCTTGTAAGTTCCCATTTTCAAATCTACAGTAATGGTATAGAAATTATCACCTCCACTAAATTTGATATTTCCATTAGCATCATTTATACCAAGATATCCGGTATTTCCAATGTTATCTTTACCAATATTCCCCCACTCTTTTCCAGACCAATCCTGCTGACCCAGGAATTTGAATTCTGCATTATCAGGAATCTGCCTGATCATTTCGAATTTGCCATTTCCAAGAGCATTGAACTGTTCTGCTGCTCCAGCATTCCAACCTTGTAGAGATCCCACCAAATACAGGTTCGGAATATCCCAAACACCTGCAGTAGCAGTAGCGGTCAAAGACTTAACCCCAAAATCTGCATTAATAACAACATGATAAATTCCTGCTGTTCCGGTGAATTTCATATTTTCATGATCCCCAAATTCAATATTAGATGATACAGTCTTGAAATATCTTTTTTCTGCATCAGTTCTGGAATCATCAATACTATAATTAAGAGGATTCCAGTCTTGTTGACCTAAAAATCTAAAATTTTCAGGTTGTAAATATGTATAGATTTCAGATATATTGTCATGCTTGTATAGCTTTTGAGATCCTGAAGCATTCCAAGAAACCGCTGATGCTGCTCCAACCAAGAAAAAGTCAGGATAATCAACCTGATATGGTTTCATTTTAGCGGTGACAATAGCAGATTTTAGTTCAATGGCAGGAGTAGAAAAGCTTGTTTTTGCAGTAACTCTGAAATCAAATTCACCTTCAGTATTAACTATTCCTCCAGCTGTCAAAGCTGCAGTATTAAGATCCTTATTTGAAATAGCCAAAGATTTTGAGTTTGTAACTACACCTAGAGAAGAAAAAGTTGCAGAACCTTTCTTAGCAATTTCTACCGTATAAGTTACTGGTGATCCATAGTTAGAATAGTCATTCCAAGTAATTGTTGTAGCAATTGCAGACTGATCAGCAGAATTAAGGGTAATTGTACCTCCATTTGTCGGAGCTGTAATTATAGGTCCATTAGTTGGGTAAACAGTTACTGCAAAACTAATCGCATTTGAAACTTCAGAACCCGCTTCTATTCTGATAAAAACATTTTTTGATGAATAAGGAGAAAAACCAGCTTGCAAAAGTTTGCTGTTTACGTCACCAACTGTTGTCACAAAATTTGTAGTTGTAGAAGTACCTAGAGTTGCTTTAGTAGCAAAATCTGCCGTTGTAGAAAACACAATTGTATATTGCGATGATCCTGCTTTATCCCAAGTTAATGTAAAGGGATTATTTTTCATTGTTTCATATAGTACATTACTACCTAAAGTAGTATTATACAATTTGAAGCTTGCTTCAGGTGATGTCCAATCCTTATCAGCATCATCTCTACAGGATGCAATTGTCAGGACAACAAGTAAAGATGCCAGAAATATTTTTATTATATTTTTCATTTTGAATAGAAATTATTGTTTAACAATAGTGTAAATACCTGCTTTGATATTTACTGTAATTTTATAAGTGCTTCCATCACCAGCAAATTTAATATTTCCATTATCACCTTTAGGACCTATAAAACCTGTATTCCCTGCTTCGGAAATATTACCCCAGTCAAGACTTCCAAAAGATTTCTGACCTAAGAATTTGAACTCAGCATCAGCAGGTAATGTTGTTGTATATTCGAAAACACCTGTTCCTGTTTTTGTCATAGATATAGCATTTTCTGCTGACCAACCATTACCTGCAACATTACCAACTAAGTAAACTTGAGGGATGTCGAAGTTTGGAATTGGAGAAGAAGTAGCAGTTAGAGATTTAACATCCTTTTTTGCATTAATCACAACTTTATATATCCCCGAATCTCCGTTAAAAACCATATTTTCATTATCTCCATTTGCTTTAGCAATATTATCTGACACCTGATTAAAATACTTGTATTCATCTTTAATACCATCAGCATTTATACTGTAGTTTATTGGATTCCAATCTTTCTGACCAAGAAAACGGAAGTTTTTACCTTTTTCTAAATAAGTATATATAGAAATTATATTATCTATTTTATATAACAGCTGAGC